>Ga0272441_10003369_pt1 | contig 30407 bp, 23 predicted proteins | sample SSMProp6N_FD_193582 | JGI IMG/M metagenome (GOLD analysis project Ga0272441, IMG submission 193582) | Marine sediment archaeal communities from Little Sippewissett salt marsh, Falmouth, MA, United States - SSM-Prop-6N | ecosystem: Environmental > Aquatic > Marine > Wetlands > Sediment ... | reverse complement strand
GATTTGCGATTGTCCTAAGACCCACGATTTCTCTGCAGAATCGGCCCGCTAAGCTCGAAACAGACCCCCGCGAGCCACCGATCGGCCCCTATTTGCAGCGCTTTCCCGTGGCGAAGCCACAAACCGCTCCCCCACCCCCCAGATTCTCGCAATTGCGAGCCACGCCTCTCGTCTTCTAAAAAGTGCGATAGAGTGGCGCGCGGGAGGGCGGTGCGACGGTGGGTGGCGGCCGCCGAAAACGAGGGATTCTGTTAGAGAAAACGCGTGTCGGGCGGGGTGTGACGGTGTAATGTGGGTGTGCTTCGTGTTCACAGTTGGTTTTGGCACGATTTGTGCTTCCTGAAGAGGAGCCTTTCTCGAGCGGGCGAGGCAGCATCGGCGCTATGATGGGATCTTTCGATACAGAGCGGGATACGACGACCACGCGCGGACATCTCTTTGTCCTTCTTGTCCGATCCGTGCTGATGCTGACGTTCGTGGCGCTGAACTGCGCGCCTGTTCATGCGTTGCCCGACCTTCAGGGCTACGGCGCGATCTATCCGTTCGACCTGCAGACCAACGCGGCGTGCTGGGGCGACACGATCCCGCTCCAGTTCAACGTCGCGAACATCAGCGGGGACCCGGCCGGCGCGTTCGGGGTGGGCGTCTACATGTCGACCAACACGACCTTTGGCGATGCGGACGACTACCTGATCGGGCCGGTGAACTACGGCTCGTTGCCCGCGATGAACTATTCGGCCTGGCAAGGCAACGTCATTCTGCCGTCCGTCAATCCGTTGCCGGGCCAACCGACGAACGTCTATTTCGGCATGATCGTGGACTACCAGGACACCGTGTCGGAGTCGAACGAGGGCAACAACCAGAATCTCGGCCACGGCATAGACCGTGACGATGTGGCGGTCATCATCACGCCGCCGGTCCCCGACATCTTCGCGACCGACAGCACGGCCCCGCACGACGATCTGGTCGTGGCGTTTGGCGGTGTGGCACATGACGGGCCGGGCAACGCGCTCGGCAGCCAGACTGTCACGCTGTTGAACAAGGGCGGCGGCACGCTGACGGTCTCGAACCTGGTCCTGACCGGCAGCACGAACTTCGCGTTGACCCAGATCGCGAGCAGCCTACAGAACTTTATCCAGCCGGGCTCCCTGCCCCGCGTGATCGCGAACAAAGGCACGGAGATCTGGGTGCTGACCCTGGAGTTCGACCCGACAGCCACAAACGCGCATGCGGGCACGTTGACAGTCACGAGCAACGATCCGGACACGCCGAGCCTTGCGATTTCGCTGACCGGCACGGGGGTCCCTGCCCCGGACATCGCACTTACCACCCCGGAATCGGTGGAGACGGATTTCGGCACAGTGGTCGACGACGGCGCAGGCGGCTACAGCGCGACCAACACGATCACGCTCAAGAACGCGGGTACCGGCCCGCTGACCGTGAGCCAGGACGGCATCGTGCTGCTGAGCGGCACGAACTACAGCCTGTTGGCGGTCACGAGCAGCACGCGCGGCGCGATCGACCTGGGCTCGGGCCCGGACACGATCGCGGCGAACGCCGCGGAACTGTGGGATCTGTCCGTTCGCTTCGATCCGCTCTCGGCCGGCCAGCACACCGACGCGTTACGTGTGCTCTCCGACGATCCCGACGAACCCGTTTTTGTCGTGTCCCTGCGCGGGCACGGTGCCGGCCTGATGCAGCTCGCGCTCACGGACTCGCAGGGCTCGCCCACGAACCGCGCGATCGTTTTTCCGGGCGTGCACGCGGACGGCGCGGGCAAGGAGCTGGCCACTGTGACCGTCACGCTGTGGAACGCGGGCGAAGCGCCGCTCACGGTCGCGAGCAACGGGCTCGCGTTGAGCGCGGGCACGCAGTTCCTGTTGCACGACATCGTCAGCGATCTGCACGGCGCGATCGACCTGTCGCTCGGCGCCGCTCAAGTCGCGGGGTCGACCTCGGAGACATGGCTCGCGACACTGCACTTCGATCCGGGCACGACCGGCGCGTTGGCCGACACGCTCGAGATCCTGACCGACGACCCGTCCGAGCCGACAGTGCAAGTCGCGCTGTCCGGCCAGGGCCTGGACCGGCCGGCCATCGACGTCACCGATTCCATTGCGCCGTCCAACGACCTGGCTGTCGGGTTCGGGCCCGTACTGAACGACGGGCCGGCCGGCAACATCGCGCTGCAGACGCTGGTGCTGCGGAATGTGGGGATCCAGCCGCTGGTCGTTGCGCAGAACGGGCTGGTGCCCGGCGGCAGCGCCGCCTTTTCGGTTACGGGCGTTGTCTCGTCGGTTGACGGCCCCGTGGATATAGGCAGCGTGCTGGACGCCGACCGCACGATCGACCCGGCCCAGACCGAGACCTGGACACTCTCGCTCGCCTGCGACCCGACCGGCACGGGTGGGGTGACCGGCACGTTGTCCATCAGCTCCGACGACCCGAGCAACAGCACGGTGGTCGTGGACATGACCGCGACCGGCGTCGTCCCAACCATCACGCTGGTCGAACCGGCCCTGACCATGAACGTGTCCGCCGGGTCGGTGCTGGATATCGCGTGGCTCGACAGTTATGCGGCCGGCAACGCGAGCATCGCGCTCTGGGTCGACACCGACACGAACGCGGCGGACGGCCTGATCCCGATCGCCGCGGGCATTGCGGAGGCTGACGACCAGGACACGTTCGCCTGGCGGATCGACGAAGCGTTGACCGGCGGCCAGTACCACGTCTATGCAACGATCGCGGACGGCGCGGTCACGAACGGGCACTACGCGCCGGGCCGGCTGACCGTGGACGGGTACGGCGCGTTCGTGCTGCGCTCGCCGGTCGAGGTGACCAGCCCCGACTATGCCTACGAGTACGAATACGAGGGGCAGGTCTATCAGGGCGTCACGCACCTGGTGCCGGGCGACAACGTCGTGACCGTCTCCACGCCGAAGACCGGGGGCGGCACCGCGACGCATCAGTTCACCGTGCGATTGGTCCCATCCCTGATCCACGCGGAGACGATCGCGCATGACGACTTGAACCGCGTCGAGCAGATCAAGAACGGGAACGGCATCGAGACGAGCCTGATCTACGACCCGATGAACCGGCTCGTACGCCGCGAATAGAGTAACGGCGCACTGGTCGAATACGGCTACGACGTGCTCGGCCGCCGCACGCGCATGCGCGATGCGACCGGCACAACCTTCTACGAATGGGACGAGCTCGACCGGCTGACCGCGGTGATCACCTCGAAGAACGAGGTCAAAGGCGACGGCGACGACTTGGCACTGGCCTACGAATACGACCTGGCCGGGCGCCGGACCGCGCTCGTCTATCCCGGCGGCGAGCGGATCGAGTACACCTACGACGATGCCGGCCGGATGCTGACGGTCACGAACCTGACACGCAGCCTGCTGTTCACCTACGCGTACAACGCAACGAACGGGCTGTTGAGCTCGCTGTCCAGGCCGAACGGGATCGACACCGACTATGCCTATGACGGGATGGGCCGGCTCACCAACATCTGGCATCACCGCGCCGGCGGCGGAGAGCTGGTGGTCAACTTCGGCTATGTGCTGGATGCCGCGGGCCGAGCCACCCAGTTCCGGACCACGGAGACCGGCGGTGTCGAGCGGGTCGAGCAGTACACGTACGACCGGTTCGACCGGCTGGCCGAAGCCGTCTACTCCGAGGACGGCGTGCTCGATGTGAACGACCGGACCGTCCGCTACAGCTACGACGGGAACGGGAACCGGCTGAGCATGACCACCAAGGTCGACGATGCCGTTGCCGAAGTCCGGCTCTACCAGTACGGGAACGAGAACCGGCTCCTGCGCGTGACCGACGGGAGCAACGCCGTGCTGAGCACCTACGACTATGACGCGGCCGGCAACATGATCCAGGAAACCACCGCCGACCGGACCCGCTTCTTCAGCTATGACGAGCGCAACCTGCTGACCAGCGTGATCGACGGGTCGAACTACGTGACCTACGCCTACAATGGGGATGGACAACGGGTGCGCAAAACGATCAACGGGGAAGTGTCCACATTCGTTGTGGACGGGACCCGACACGCATACGCCACAGTAGAAGAACGCAACGGCGCAGGCGCGATCACGCGAAGCGAGACGTTCGGCACGACGAGACTCGCCTCCTGGGACGGTGCCTCACAGGAGTTTGCGTTGACGGACCGCCCCGGCTCGGTGCGGGCAGCCATGGACGCCTCCGGGATCCTGCTCGAAACGTATAGCTATGACGTGTTCGGAGACCGACAGGGCGCGACTTCGGCATCAAGCCCGTATGGCTTCGCAGGCGAAAGACACGATTACGAAACAGGCCTGCTCTTCCTGCGTGCGCGATTGTACGAGCCTGTTGCGGCTCGCTTTCTCACGAAAGACCCGCTCGGGGTGGCGTCAGGATTGAACGGATACATCTACTGCGGCAATGACGCGGTCAACCACGTTGACCCGTTGGGATGCAGTTCTGAAGACATCTACTGGTCCGTCTTCTGGTCGGAATTCGCCAAGGGAGCGCATGAGACATCACTCGGGTTCATTGAGAAGATACCCGGGGTCACCCACGAGATGGTTGAGGCACTCTATGCCTATGATGGCCCCATCGAAGCAAGCCAGAGCTATTGGGAGGGACAGGCTACATATGACTTCTCGGGGGGACTGATCGAGCACGTGATCGGCAGCAAGATTGTAGGCGCACTCTCCAAGGTCACGCTTTCGCCCGTGTTCAAGGCCGCCGCGCGCAAGGACATCCAAGCGATGGTGAAGTCCGGGGGCGATATCATTGCCAAGTTTCAGGCGTACAACGAAGCCACCATGCGGAGCGTCAAAGCTTTCAAGCAGTTCCATGACTTCCTCGGCGTCTACAACATGTATAATGAAGCCGCAATGGCCACCGAGTCGACGTCGCACAGCGCGCCCGACATCATTCCAGACGATGACACACGCCGCTACAGCTTTGGCGGCGATCCGCCAGACGGCGGCGGCGACTCCGAAGTATTTGGGAACACGTGGATGTACATCGACGGGTCCGGGTTCTTCCAACAGAACGTCGGCGGCGTCCTGCTCGACAAGGCGGCGGAGCTGGTCGGGTCGAACCTGAGCGACATACGCGGGGCGGTCTACGATCCGGTCTCCGGCCAGTTCCTCTTTCTCGGCACGAACGACGCGGCCGCGGTCCAGGACATTGACTTGGACTATCTCTACACCGCGCTGCAGGCCGTCTACGGCTCGGCGGTGCCACCCTACGTCACGCTGGATCCGCCGGCCGTCGCGCACAACCAGTGGACCGACTACGGGGACGGCGACGGGATCTTCGAGCCGGGCGAGGCGGGCGGGTTCATGCTCTTTTACGAGCCGGTCTGGACCAACGAAGACACGACGGTCGACGTGCGGATCGAGGCCGAATGGAGCGGCACGCCCTACACCTGGATCGCGCGGTTCTACGCGGTGATGGGCCAGCATCCCGGGGTCGGGAACTGGGAATGCATGCGGCTCTTCTTCGATTCGTGGGTCGCGGCGCCGCCGGCCGGTGTCTCGCTCGACATGTTCGGGTGGGTACCGGGCACCTGGCGCGGGTCTGTCTGGATCGACTCGAGCGACCAGTACACGCCGCCGCTGTACATGCCGTTCACGCTCCAGAACGCGTCGGGCGGCAACTTCCTGGTCAACAACGTTCGCGTGATACCGGCACGCCAGCATCGCAGGTTCGGTGGCCGCGTGGAGGGCACGCGGCTGGGCTGGGTCATGCTGGAAGGGGACCGCGTGATGAAATGTCTCGCGGTCGGCCGCGACAACCTGCATACGAACATTGCCTACAACAGCAGCACGATCGCGGTGCCCGGCTACTCGAACATGGCGGAACGCGCCGCGACCGGCAACATCCGCATGTGGTTCACGCCCAACGAGATGACCTTGAAACGGCATCTCGATCCGATCTCAGGCCGCGCGAGCATCGTGTTCGACAAGGCGAGTGTCGCGCTGAACACCGAGTCGTACATGATGGGGCTGCCGCAGCCGCCCGGCGCGCGCGCGTTTGCCGACCATTTCACGGCCGAATACGACGCGTTCGCCGCGCTCGCGTTCCCGTGTGTGGATCCGGACGACCCGGCCGGCACGAACATCGTGCAGGTCAAGATCTTCGAGCAGCTGCGCGAGGCGATGCAGGCCGTGGCGCTGGCCCGGTTCTTCCGCGACAACGGTGTGCCGGTCGACATGTGGTGGATGAACGCGTGGACGCCGCCCACCGCGTACTCGCCGCGCAGCGCGCCCACCGCCTACAACGAAGAGTGCGGCATGATCGTCTATGGCGGGGTCGAAGTGAACAGGCCGAACACCTATGTCCCGTCCGCGACCGCCGCAAGTGTCGCGGATGTCGTGCAGGCCGCGCATCCGGACCGGGCCGGCGATCCCGGCGGCGATCTCAAGCAGCAGGTCTGGACGAACAGCACGGAGCTCGGCGAGCTCAAGGCGGTCGCCGTACAGACCGACCCCGAACCCCAGCACGGCACGGTCCGGCTGGTCGAGGTGGACCTGAACTTCGCGAGCCCGGGCGCCGTGCCGCTGCGGTTCTCCCGCTTCTATCACGGGGCCTGGATGGGGGACGGAAAAATGGGGCCCGGCTGGCGCTACACCCCGCTGGTCCTGGAATTCGAGCGCCCGTCGTGGTTCGACGAGAACGGGCTCATGCAGGACGGCGGCGAGCCGGTCTGGAAGGATGCGGACCAGGACACCCGGCTCCGGTCCGGCGCGTTGCGTGTGGTCGACTTGGCCTCGGGCGCCACGCTCGATTTCACGTCCTCGCTGCTGTTGGGCTATGCGGTCGACAATATCGGGAACACCGTCATCACGCTCAGCGGGCTGACCAACGAGGTGCCGGCCTTCACGCCCGGGCTCAGGCAGAACGGTGCGACGCTCGTGCAGACGACAAACGCTAACTCCTACGGCTACATCTTCACGCGGCCCGACGGTGCGGTCGCGACGTTCGATCACGAAGGGCGGCTGTGGCAGACGTTCGATCGGTACGCCAACGAGCAGCGGTACCGGTACGACGCGCTGGGCAACCTGACGAACGTCACCGACGCGGCCGGCCAGAGCCTGGTCCTGGCCTACGAGGGCGGGACAGGCCGGGTCGCAAGTGTCAGCGGTCCGGCCGGCGAGCAGGTCACCTACACCTATGACGGCGCAGGCTGCCTGGCCACGGCCACGCATGTGCGCAGCGGCGCGGCAACGACTTATGCCTACAACGCGGACCGGCAGCTCACGACCAAGACGCTGTTCAACGGGCTGGTCGCGATCCAATCCGACCCGGACCTCAAAGGCCGGGCAGTGCAGGCGACCGACGCGCGCAGCAACACGGTCGTCAGCGCGTTCACACAGGACAGTGCCGGTACCGTGCGCACGACCGAGACGGAGGACCCGCTCGTGGTCGATCCCGAGTTCGAGCCGTGGCGCAGCCGGTTCGACCGGCAGGGCAGGCTGCTGAGCGCGCGCGACGCGACGGGCGCGGAGACAAGCTACGGCTACGCGGCGGGCTCGCTGCTGCCGACCGTCGTGAACCTGCCGATCGCCGGGCGGCCCGACATCACGATCGAGCGCAACGCGTACGGCTACCCGACGCGCATCACCGATCCCGGCAACCTCGGCGCGCAGGATATAACGGCCGCCTACGATCCCGTCAGCGGGCTGCTCCAGCAGCGCAGCGATGCGGCCGGCAGGAATACCGAGATAACCCGCAACCAGAACAAGAGCGTCTCGCGCGTGCGCCGTTATCTGGGCGGGCAACCGGTGGATATCGGTTACGGCTACACCACGAACGGCGCGCTGTTCTGCATCACGAACGCGCTCGGCACGAGCACCGCAACGTTCTATCGCGACGCGCTCGGACGTGCTACCAACGTGGTCGATGCAACCGGTATCAGCATGCGCTACCAATACGATGCGCTCGGACGCGTGTGGAAAGTGGTCGATCCGCGGCTGAGCGGGCCGGTCGAATACGTCTATGACGATTTCGACCGCGTCATCGAGATCAAGTACCCGGTCGGCTCGGTCTTCTTCGAGTACGATGCCGGGAAAGGCTGGCTCACGCGCCGGACCGATATACTCGGGCGCGCGACACAGTATACGCGCGATCCGGACACCGGCGATATTCTCACGGTGATCGACGAGGTGGCCGGCGGGCCGGACCGCGTCACGACCATGTCCTATAACCGGTTCGGCCAGCTCACGAACATCACGCCGCCCGACGCCGAGGCGGTCACGTTCAGCTACGACGATCTCGGCCGGCCGCTCGGGAGCAGCGAGGCCGACGCGATGCCGCCCGGCGCGCCCAAGGCGCTGGACAGCGACCGCGCCGACGACGGCGTGCCGACCTTCGCGACGAACCATCTGTTCACCTGGGGCGCACCGCATACCGACAGTGGAATCGCGGGCTACAGCGTCGGGCACGACCAGGCCGCGGACGAAACCGTCGATACCGTCGGCGCATCGAACCTGTGGGCCGATGTCGCGGTCGGGACCCATACCGTAACCGTGCGGGCGGTCGCCAATAACGGGTTGTGGGGGCCCGAGGCGAGCTTCGTGCTGGTCGTGCGGGCTATGACCGCGTACGACCAGTGGCGGCTGACCCGGTTCGCGCCGGACGACGCGTACGACGATGCGAAGTCCGGGCCCGACATCGACTTTGACGGCGACGGGATCGATAACCTCGACGAGTACTACGCCGATACCTACCCGACCAACGAGAGATCATTGCTCTGGATCACGAATGTCGTGTTCGAGGGCGGTGTCCGGATCGACTGGCAGGGCGGGCAAGCCGCAACACAGTGGCTCGAGATGACCTCGAGCGGGATCACGAACAATGACTGGTCCGCCGTCTTTACAAATCTCCCGCCCACCGCCGAGCAGGAGTCGGTCATCTATTTCGGGACGAACGTGCAGGGCATCTTCCGGCTCAAGGTTGGGCGGTAGAATACCTTGCACGCCGCGACGGGGTGCGAGGGGCAGTTTCCGCGGTTGACATCTCGGAGGAGCAGAACCGTGAGTTGGAAGAGGAGTCTCAAGATTCTCAGGGATGGTGTGATCGAGGGGGATCTCACGTACCAGAAGACTCTCGACAGTTCGGTTACGCTTAAGTGGGGCGTTGACTGGGATGAGCTACTGATCGCCCGCGATATCATGCAGAACTTCTTTGACGCGAATCGCGAGCACGTCGCGGAGATCCGTGTTGAGACAAGCGGTCGCTCCACCGTGATCGTGCGCGGCCCGCAGCCGTTCGATCTGCATCGTCTCTTCTACCTCGGCAGCGAGAAGACCGGCGACGACATCGGGCAATACGGTGAGGGCTTCAAAGTCGCGGCCGTCTGCCTGATCCGTGACCATAATGTCGAACCCATTGCGCTGTCCGGGAATCAGGTCATGTACATCCGCACGGCAGACAGTAAGGTCGGGGACACCGATCTGTTGCCGCTGGCCTATGATCTGTTCGAGAACTCAAAATCCGTGGACGGAGCCAGCGTGATTCTGCGCGGATGCTCGCCGAAACTGCGCAAGGCAATGCGGGCAGGGCTGTCACATTTCCTGTACGAAGAGAACCCGTTGCTGGGCGACAAGTTGTGGGAATCGCGCGACGAGAGCTTCGCGCTGTACGCGGCAACGACAGAGCACGGGCACCTGTTCTACCGCAGGTTCAAGCGGGGCGAAATCCCGGGCATTTCGGTTGTGCTGGTCATCAACAAGGAATACACGACCATCGAGAAGCTCATCAAGAGGGACCGCGACCGCAATGCCTTTGGCGACGCCGTGCTCAAAACCTTCTTCCAGAGATTTGCCAGAAGCGGAACGCGAGGGTAATACGCGGCACAACAAGCCATTGTCGAACGCGCCAAGAGCTTCTGGGGCAAGGGCCATCAACTGCTTCGGGAGATCGCCGACAACTGCGGGAGCTACTGGCGCCCGCGTTGGTCCGACGAGCAAGCCAAGGCAGTCTTTGGAGATGCGTATTTCGCGCGGTCGACCTCACGGGAGCCGACAGAGCAGTTGGAATACGAGCGGCTGCAGCGCGAGTGGCAGAAGGCCGGCCGACAGGCGCTGCCCAGCTATTTCAAGACGTTCGGTGTGCTGAACGCCGAGGACTATCTGGACGATCTCAAGAAGAAGGCCAGCGCGGAAGCGAAAGAGAAGGAACAGCGAGTGCCTTCACCGGCGGAGAGAGAAAGCATAAAGGTGCTTCACGCCTTCATGTGCGACCTCGTTCCCGAGGTCGCGGCGATATTCAATGCCAGGAAGACCAGTTACAGCGTGGCGGACACCGAGGTCGTGCTCGGACAGCTGCGCAAAGATCGAGAGAGTCAATGGGATTCGCGAGAAGTGTTTCTGGCAGCCAGCGTGTTTGTCGCCGACTTCCCCGACGCGTGCGCCGTCTTTCTCCACGAACACAGCCATATCTTCGGCCAGGACGGAAGCCGCGGCTTCACAGACTCGCTTACCGATCTGGCGGCAAAGCTGATTCGACACCGCGATATGCTCGACGAGTACGAAGAGCAATGGACGCGGGCCCGGGAAGATGTCAGGGAAGAACGGGGTACTGCGGAGGCCGAGGAACAAGAGGAGACCGATGCCCTGGCGGGCAAGAGCGCCGACGAGCTCCGCGCACTTCTTATGGAACTCCCGCCCGTCACGCTGCGCGCGTTACTCAAATCGACAGCCGCGAACGGCTCATGACCTCAACCTGTACACCGTGACCTGCGAAGTAGAACAGGCCGACGCCCCCAACCATCAGTTCCCGGCCGAAGGCGCGGATCGCGTCCTCCATCTGCGCCTGGGAGGCGTCCAGTTGGAGCGTCACGGAAAAGCCCACCTGCCGAAATAGCGAAATCTGGTCGCCGGAAGAGAACGAAATGCCGCTACCACAATGCAGTGTCATGTTCTGTCCCTCGCCTGGCCGTCAATCCTGGTTCGCGGTCTGGAGAAGCAGACCATATTGTAGACACAAGCGTCCGCTGAGTCCAAGCCGGTTCGCGCTTCAGATCTCAACGCTCAACCATCAGGGGTTAGGCGTGAGGTCCGGGGCGGGCCGCGCTGGATACGGGAGGTAGCGCGTGAGTGAATTGTTGAATGTTGAGAACCACCAGTTGTCAGTTTGATGTCTAACCCTGGTTGCGCTGGGGTCCCGTCCTCTTCGCGCCCTTCTTCCCAGGCGATGGACGCTTGGTCAAGCCCTTGTATTTCTTCGCCGTCTCGTCGAGCTCCTCCGCGACCAGCTCTTTCAACTCCTTCGGCGCCAGCACCTTGGCGTGTCGGCCCCAGGAAAGGACCCAGCGCTTGACGTCGAAGTACTGCCAGTCCCGGGAAGTCCCGAACGAGCTGACCGGGAACCGGATGTCATAGCCCTTGTTCGTATGCTTGGCTTCCTGGCGAGGATGCCACTTCCGTTCCGCCGCGAGATGGGCGACCTTCTTGTCGATCCGGATGTGGACCCACTTGATCGGCTTCTCGATCGAAACAAAACGACCGAACGTGTGACTGAGTAACGCCTCTGCATCGAAGTCCTCCGGACGCTCGAACGGCAGGCTCTTGAGCGCGCGCGGCTGCTCGATCTTGGCGAGTGTGTACTGGCGGATCCGAGCGCCGCCCTGCTCGCGCGCCAGCAGATACCACTCCCCATCCAGATTGGCGAGATGCAGCGGCTCCAGGTGCCGCAGCGTGGACCTGTCGTCGTAGGTGCCGCGATAGTGGACCTGCAAGGTCAGGTCCTGCTCCAGGGCCGTGATAACCGCCAGCCAGACGTTGTCGTCGACCGAACGTACGGCCGGCGGCATGTAGGTCACCTTGTTCTCGAGCGGCTCGAGATCGAACGGCGCCGCGTACGAGAGCAGGTCGGTCACCTTCGTGAGCACCCCGGCCAGGCGCTTGCCTAGATCGCTCTTCGTGTCCTTGTCCAAGGTCCATTTGGCGATCAGCAGCGCGAGCAGCTCACGCTGCGGCAGGGTCGCCTCGGGTAGCCGGCGGAACTGCTCGGTGAAATAGAAGCCTTTCTTGTGCTCGTCGTACGATATCGGCGCCTCGTAGTGAACGCGCAGTACGTCCATCGAACGCCGGACCGTGCGACGCGACATGCCAAGGTCGCGCGCCAGCGTGTTCGCATTCGGATGTCCGCCACGGCGGATCCGCGCGGCAATCTTGCGGCAGCGGTCAATCTCAATCTCGCTCGGCATCTCGAGCCCCTCCCTTCATACGCTCCAGCCTACCATCCAGACGGTGGCCAGTCAAGGCCATGGTCGGCGTGCTAGGATCTTCGCGTGCACGGGAAATGGAGGTTTTGAGGTCATGAAGAGACAGAAGAAGAAACGAGATCTGCTCGACAGGTGCGCACGCGGGCTGGGCGCCCACCCCTACCCGCTCCTCTGGCACCCGTTCACGTGTGGCGAGATCGGGTTGGTCATCGCGTTCGAGCCGGCCGGCCCGGACACGCACAACGTGGACTTCGATCCGGTCCGGCGGGAATGGGACGAGGGGCTGTACCCGAACCCGCACATCGGCGCGTTCTTCCTGGCACAGGACGGAACGCTGTACCCGGTCGGCGAGGATGAGTTTCAGCTGAAGCTCCGGATCCGCTCGCCGCGCGAGCTGCGGAACGTGCTGCTCTTCTATCGCAACGCGAAGACACATCTCTCGGGAGGATCCGCGCGGATGCGCGCGATCCGCGAAATGATCGAAACCCGGGCAGTAGAGCCGCGTCGGGGCGACGCGGCGCACTGCACGGCACGGCACGACAAGAAAGGAGACGAGACATGATCGCAGCAGTCATCACCGCAATCGACGTTCAGGAGATGGAGTTCCGGATCCGATACTGTGGCTCGGCGCGGGAGTTGCCGGACATCGCGGCGGGCCTGGCCGAACTGGGCGAGGCCGCGATCCCGCTAATCCCGGCGCTGGTCGAGAAGTGCCCGGCGCAATTGGACTGGTCACTGCGCAGACAGCTACTTCCGCTGTACGAAGCGACCCGCTCCCCGGTGCTCGGGCGGTACCTGCTGCGGAACCGCAAGGAACTCGGCGTGCAGGACAAGTGCCGACTGTTCGACGCGGGGCTCGCCGGCCTGGAGGAGGATCTGCTGGGCGCGCTGCACGAGCGTTGGCACAACCTGCGCGACGCCGCGAATATCGTGGTTCGTGCCGAAATCGTCGAGACACTCGGGCGACATGGTTCGGAACAAGCGCTGCGGATGCTGGAAGTGATCCGCTCACGGCTCAGCGGCGAGTTCGGGGAATGGGCGGCCAAGGTGCGGATGAGCGGCGCCGCCACGGAAGACCCGGTCTTCCTGTCCGAGAACCTGGACGCGTGGACCAACGCCACGTTTCTGGAGACGGTACAAGAGGCGGTCGCGGCGCTGGGGCGCCGCGTCGCATGACGAACGAAAGGCTTCAATGATGCGCGGGCGGAGACATCCCGGGGGGACGGAGAAGGAGGCACGACTCGGCATGAGCTCGGTCGAGGCGGCAGCATTTCTCAAGCAGGAGGTCCCGGAAGTCGAGAACTGGCTGTGTTGGTGCCCGGTGTTGCCGCTGTACTGCGTGGCGCTCGGCAGGATTCCGGTCGGCACTCAAGCCCGCGGCCGGATCGGCGCCTGGTCATGGCGGCGCGAGCCGTGCTCATACCCGACGGTCACATACTGGCGCGCGGAAAGAGTCGTCGACAGGGCCGTGCCGGACTGGACCGGGCTGATCCGTATCCGACACCGCAGCGGCAAGCGCTTCCTGCTCTTCTCCTTCCAGACCCCGAATGGTGTTGTCGGTCTGGGCTACATGGTCTCCACGCACGATTACAGACTGCTCGCCCGATTCGCGAAGGCCGTCTACGAACGGTATCGGCCGAAACCCGCCGTGGACGACAAGTGGATCAGGATCAATGTGGTACAAGGCCGGGATTTCCGTATCCCGATGCACGAGCGGACGGAACCGCTCCTCCCACCGGAGATGAGACAGGATATCGAGGAGCAGGCCTTTTCATTCTTCCGCAGTCGCCACGTCTATCGCCGCCACGACCTGCGATTCCAGCGCGGATTCCTGTTCGTCGGGCCGCCGGGTACGGGCAAGACGATGATGATCCGACACCTTGTCCGGCAGTGTCGACACCGGTTCAAACTCCGGACCGTTGCACTGAGCATGACGCGCCGCACCAACGACGAGAAACTCGAAGAACTGTTCGTGCGCGCAACCCGGGTCGCCCCGACAATGCTGATCCTCGAGGACATCGACACGTTGACACGCGAAACCGCGGTCACCCGCGCGGGGCTGCTGGCCAAGCTCGACGGGCTCCAGCCCAGAAATGGCGTGCTCGTGCTCGCCAGCACGAACAGCCCCGAGGATATCGATCCGGCCCTGATCCATCGACCAAGCAGGTTCGACCGGGTCTGGCATTTCGACCTGCCGGATACCGAGCTGCGCCGCGAATATCTCCGTGCTCGCATACCGGGAATTGACGGGCGCCTGCTCAGGGAACTCGTGGCCGGCACGGAAAGCTGGAGCTTCGCCTATCTCAACGAACTGCGTACGACCGCGGTACTGCTGGCATTGCGCGAGAAGCGGGAGATACCCGCTGAGCAGGACCTGCGCGAAGCACACAGATTGCTCGCCGGCCAGTTCAAGGGCGGCAGTACCCACTATGCCGGCCGCGCGGGACGGGAACGGCTCGGGTTCGCTATTGCTTGAGGAAGGACATCATGCGGAAGAAAAGCAGGAGAGGAAGACACGCAGCAGCGATGATTGCCGCGCTGGTTGCGGGCCTGCTGATCTTTGGGTGCACGACAGGCAATGTGGGGCGGGCCCGGGCGCCCGGCGAGCTCACGGCCAGGATGGTGCTGGGCGAATACACCGTCAAGACCTTCGCGTCTGAAGACGAAGGTAGATGGGAAGTCGCCCGCAACGGGCGGCTGCTCCTGCGCGGACACGGATGGCGGTTCCACATTGGCATGATGCCGCACGAAGACGAGTGTTTCCCGGCCGAGCTGCTCGGCAAAGACATCACCGGCAACGGCAAACCCGACATCGTGATCTTCGAATGGACCGGCGGCGCGCATGCCTGCTTCGTCGCCCGCGTGATCGCGCTGGACGAACAGGCCGGCGATTGCCGGCTGCTCGCCGAAATCGACGGGATCGACAGCCTGCCGCGGTTCAAGGATCTCGACGGGGACGGCGTCCTCGAGATCGTGCTGCACGATATGACCTTCCGCTATTGGCCCGGCTGTTTCGCGAACTCGCCGATGCCACGCGTCGTGCTGCGCTGGCAGAACGACAAATACGTTGCCGACGCCAGGCTCACCGCGACCCCGATGCCCGACTCGACCGAGCTCGCGGCGAAGGCGGCGAATATCGCGCAGGATCCCGAATGGGACCGCGACCGGACAGGCGTGTACAGTTGCTGGTGCATCCCGCAATCCCTATTCCAGACCGCGCTCGACCTGATGTACGGCGGGCACGAAGAACAGGGCTGGGAGTTTATCCGCCTGGCGTGGACCCCGAAATACCCGCTCGATCAGGCGCTGTCCGAAGAGCTGCGCGGGCTCTTGCAACACAGCCCGTACTGGCGTACGCTCAAACGGGAGAGGGCCGGAGGGTGACATAGGGACGAACGGCAGGCTGACTCTCAAGCGCTGAATGTCGAGACTTGACCGTCCGGCGCGAAGCGACGACGCCATTGGGCGAAGACTTCAGGCTGGCGAGCCCGAGGAGGGAATGCGTTCATCGTCCATGGACGACGCGGGAATCACGCAAGGAGAACGAATATGTATCACCTTATCAACGGTAACGTTCTTTCGATACTACGAACGCTTAACAACGGATACCACGTCCCAGAGTACGACTGGCTTCTGCAAAACGTACGCCAACAGCCCCGGCCCCCTGGTTTCGAGCGACGCTACCGGAAGTACTGGAGAATGAACGCTGCACGGCTCGGACCAAACTTCTGCGTTGCGTATTTTCAGGAACTGGACAAGGCTCTCGCCGCTGGCTCGCCACCACCACCTTCTCAGGTCTGTCTGTCGCTGTATCAGGTTCCTGCAAATGCGGCGGGGGCACAGAGGCTCCACTTCAGCTTCGCGACCAAGTTGTGTCACATGGTCGATCAAGACCAACCGATCTACGATAGTCTCGTAGCGGCTTTCTTCTTCTTCGCTCGCCCCCTGGTCAGCGCAGCAAAATCCCCGCAACAGAATCTGTCCGGTATGCAATCGTTCTACGCGCGATTGCAGCAGGAATACACGCGTGTTCTGAACGCACACCTCCTTGGGCCCGCTATCTCGGCTTTCCGACAGGTGCTGACGCCGGGGTCCTTCTCGGACACAAAAATAATTGACTCTCTCATCTGGGGGTTTCTCGACCTGGCAAGGCAACAGAAGATTCGATACTGCTGATTCGGCCGATCCGTTGGCGAACCTGCATTGCCCACACCTGCCATTTCGGAGTGCCATGACGCAGGAAAGGAGTTTGCGATGGCTGAGACGGATCTATACCCACCCCTGCAGAGACTCTTTGAGAGTGAGGGTTACGTCGCGATTCCGCAATTCTCGTTCGTGCACCCTCTATTCAAGAAGGCCGAGAAGTACTCACCTAAGACCGATCTTGCAGCGTTTCGATGGAACGATTGCGACGAGGTCGAAGCTGTGGCCGTGGAGGTCAAGCCTGGCAGTCATACTACTAGCCCCCTGCAGGGGATACCTCAGGGCGTCACGTACCAATTGCTCTTTCCGTTGGCATATGTCGCGGCCGAGACGAGGGAGGAAGATCTGGATTTCAGCAGAGGCGTTCTTGAAGGCCTCAAGCTCGGATACATCAGCGTTTCTGCCAACCACGCACAGATTGTCCTTCAGCCCAGGCCCAGTGAACGGACAATGAAATCCGATTTTCACGAGATGACTCGCCCGGCTGGCGTCCTCGTCCTCATGGCACAGACCTTCCTGAAGGACAAACTGGCCGAAGATTTCGCGTGCAACGCCAAATCAGAAAGCTTCTGGCTTTGGACCCGACAGAAGGACCGGGTCCAGTTGCAGTTTGGGATCGGGGAGGAGTTCACGTATTTCAGTTGCTACTCTGACATCAAGTGGGTCTGTGGGGCTGTTGCTACAAGAGCGGAACCAGGCAGGATTGCGGCCCTTCTGAACGAGATTCCGCCCCAATACGAGACGCAGCACACATGCGACCATGTTGAACGGACGAATACCAGGAAACTCGACTACGAGTGCACCGGCAGCGAGTACTGCCGATTCAGACACAACGCCCAAGAGATCGGCACCGCGATGCAACACGTGACACAGTGGTGCCAAGAGCCTCGCCGCCTGGGGACGCTCTCGTTCTGTGTCAAGTTGTGGAAACGTGACCGGCGAATCACCAGACAGGAAGCCGAGGAACGCGTTCTCGGGGTGCTTGAGCCAATGCTCCAGCTGAGAAAACACCTCAACTCATTGCTCTAGCAGCCCCGAGCCAGCCTGGCACCTGCCCAAGCGTCTTTGAAGGCGGCAGTCAAACCTACTTCGCCCTAACGGGCTACGAAGGGCACGGCTGCCGCACTCCGAAGGTCCGTTTCCTCAACACCCAAAATCAAACGGATGAAGCGGCGGCTCCGCCTTCTTGATCCACCGGCTGTCCCCGCGCGCCCAGTCCCACGCGGCGAGCGCGGCCGCGCAGGCTGCCACGTAGTGCGAGGGCCGGCGTGCCCGCTTCAGACCGCGCAGGCCCTGTTTGCCGAGCCACTGGAGCAGAACCCGGCGCGAGGCCGGGCTGCGGCTCATCTGGCGAACATGCTTGATCGGGGCATCCCGCAACGCGAGCGTGGCGCCGGGATGCACCTCGACGATCCGGAGCTTCGGCGCGATCGCCGCGAGTCCGCGCGCCAACGCGATCCCGCGCAGGGTCAGGTAGGCCATCCGCGTCATGGTCGGGGTCATGACCGAGCCCGGATGCATGCCGCACGCGATCAGACGCTTGCGCAGCTCGGAGTCGCCAGGCCGGTCGCCGCCGCCCGGCTTGTACGAAAGCGGCGCGTCGATCCCGACCGCCGTCTCACCGCCCCCACCCTCCTGCTCGCGGAAGAACTGCAGAATCGCCGTGTCGTCCGCGCCCGCCAGCTCGGACTCCAGGCGTAGGCCTTTGCGGCTTGTCGAGAACATGACCAGATACGTGTCTGCCACGTTGCTCGGACCCGACAAGTCTATCCCCACAATCCGCACCGCTCAACCCTCTTCAATTCATCCCTCTCCAATTCATCATTCATCCGCCTTCGCTCCGACCGCGGAGACGCGGCGGGCGCTACGGCGCGACAGGTCATTCATCATTCTCTCCGCCCGGTTTCTCATTGACCACGGCAGCCCTGATCCTGTAGCCTTCTCATCGAGCGGTAAGACCACTTCAGGGGGTCTGGGGAGCTGCCTGCCTTGCGCGGGAAATGAGCCCCAGCGAAAGACGCCTGAAGGGCACGCTCTTTCTTTTCGCCTACCGATAACCCTCCTCATGTGCTCACCATGACCAACGAGGGTCTACGCACTGAGATTCATCGTGACGCTCCATCCGCTGACCGCTATGATCGACAGAGAGTATCACAGCGCGGCTTGACCGCAAACTGCCGAAGGCGATTCGAGAGCCAACCGGTGGCGCCGCGAAGGACCGTGAAGAGGATTGGCGAAAGACCTATTTTGACGCTACCGCGGAGCCGTTCACGCGGCTCGTGCTGCTGATTGAGGGCGGGGAGCAGCGGGAGGGCAACGCAGAGCATGGACATGACCGCAAGAGAGGTTCTTGACTCGTTGCGCAACGCCGACGAGAGCCTCGAGATCGAGGCGAAGCGGGGCAGCGAGGTGGGGCGTTCGCTCATGGAGTCGGTGTGCGCGATGGCCAACGAGCCGTTCCGTGGCGGCGGCTATATCCTGCTCGGCGTCGTGCGCGACGAGTCCATGCTATTGCCCGACTATGAAGTGGTCGGTGTTGAGGACCCGGACCAGATTCAGGCCGATCTTGCCTCGCAATGCCGGGACCGGTTCAACTTGCCGGTCACGCCCGAAATCGAGGTGGACCAGATCAACGGGAAAACCGTCGTTCTGCTCCACGTGTCCGAGGCGCGACCGCAGGAGAAACCCGTCTACTTCAAGGCGACCGGCTTGCCGCGCGGGGCCTATCGTCGGATAGGCTCGACCGACCAGCACTGCACGGATGAAGACATTGCACTGTTCTACCAGCTTCGCAGTCACCACACCTATGACCAGACCGCCATGGAGGAAATCGATCCGGCCGTGGATTTCGATCCGACGGCCATCGCGGCGTACCGGACCGCGCGGGCGGCGATGAATTCGGAAGCATCCGAACTGGGATGGTCGGATCAGGAACTGCTCCATGCCCTCTGCGCCACGACGCGGCAGGAGAAACGCACGGTCGGTACGCTCTGCGGCGCGCTTACGTTCGGGACCCCCGTCTGCCTGCGCCGTCATTTCCCGCTGGCGCGCGTGGACTATATCCGCGTGCCCGGCCGCGAATGGGTACAGGACCCGGAACACCGGTTCCAGACCGTGGAGATGCGCGGGCCCCTGATCACACTCATTCCCAAAGTCGTCGCGCAGGTGCTCGACGATATCCCCAAAGCGTTTTCACTGGACGAAGGCGCCGTGCAGCGACGCGATATTCCGCTGATTCCACAAAAGGCAATCCGGGAGCTGGTCGTCAACGCGTTGGCGCACCGGAGCTACCGGATGCGGCAACCGGTCCAGATCATCCGGTACAGCAACCGCATCGAGTTCCGGAATCCGGGCCACTCCCTCAAACCCGACGACCGGCTCGGGGAACCCGGTTCGATCGCGCGCAACGAGAAGATCGCCGCCATCCTGCACGAGACAGGCCTGGCCGAAACGAAGGGCTCCGGAATCCGCGTCGTGCGCGAACTGATGCAACAGGCGAACCTCACGCTCCCCTTCTTCGAGTCCGATCGCGAGGCGGACACCTTTACTGCCACGATCGCGACGCACCATCTCCTGGACGAATCGGATATCCAATGGCTGGCCCAGTTCGGCAAGTACGACCTGAGCGAGGACGAAGCCAAGGCCTTGATCATGCTGCGAGAACTCGGTGCCCTCAACAACGCCGTCTACCGCGATATCAACCAGATCGATACGCTCCGCGCCAGCGGGCATCTCCGCAAATTGCGCGATTGCGGCATCCTTGAACAGAAAGGCAGGGCCTCCAAGACCTACTACGTGCCCGGCCCGGTCTTCCTGGAATCTCTCAAAGATGAGAAAAGTAGGGAGCTCGTTCCGCTAAGTGAGGAGCAAAGGCCCTTAAGTGCAGAGCTCGACGGCTTAAGCACAGAGCTCAAGGCCTTAAGCACAGAGCTCAAGGCCTTAAGCACAGAGCTCCCGCCCCGTTTGCAGGAGGATCTCGAGGCACTAGGGCAACGTGCGGCGCCAGCCCGCCTTGACGAAGCCTTGCTCGCGCTGTGCGGGTGGCGTCCGCTGACAACCGAGGCACTCCAGTTCCTGCTCAACCGTAAGCGCGATGCCGTTCGGCGGTCGCTCCGCCGGCTCCTCGCCGCCGGCCGCATCAACTATCTCTATCCCGACAACCCCACGCATCCAGCCCAGAAATACCGGGCTGTGGAGGGCAAGGCCTGATGCCGCTCGACACCGTCACCAACGATGTCGGCGAGTACTACTCGGCGCACTATCTGGATTCCACGTTCGCCAAGGACATCGCTGAGCTGAAGCGCCGGTGGCGCGAGCTTGGCTCCTCGCCCCTCTTCAGTTCATCATTCTCTTCCGCTTCCCCAGCCGACGCACAGCACGCTGGACCGAGGCGTTGATGTTCGCAGCGTAGGCCAGGCACACAGAATAGGTCAGCGACCAATGCAGCTCCAGTACGTACTGGCACAGGACAAGCACGACGATAGCTGCCGCAGTGCCGACCTGGATCTCGCGGGTGCTCGCGTTCCTGTTCGTAATGGTTCGCTCGCTCAGAAACCCATACCGGTATCGGAGCAGGATCAGGAACGTCAGGCTCATCAGGAACAGCGACAGCTCGTCGTACCGCGGCATCAGAAGGCGCACGAACCATCGGGATAGACGCCGCTTGTTCATCGCTGGTCTCACATGCCTGGCCCGACGTTGTTGACTGCCGCGCCCCTCGTGCTGGTACCAGTTCTTTTGCTCTTCTGGGGCGAACATGTCGCTCCTCCAGAAATGGCCCAAAGAATCGCCGCGAAAGAGCGCAAAGAAACGCAGAGCATTTCCGGACCGGGTGTTCTCGCTTTGTGATCTATGCGATCTCTTGCGGCTGCTCTCCCTGTTGGCTGCAGCTGAACCGCGAGATGATTCTCTGCGGTCCTACGCTGCGGCGCGGGGCTAGCGACTCTTGCGCTTGCGCTGCCCGCGCTTCTCGAGGGCTTCGACAACCAATCGCCGCGTCATCGCGGCCAACGTCCTGTCCTCGTCCTCAGCCAGCCGACTCAGTACGGCAAACAGCTCGTCGTCCACCCGCACACCAATCGTCGTGTTCTTCTTGCCCATAGTGTTAGCAATGCTAGCTTTTTGGCTTGCTCTGCCAAGGTTATCAATGCTAGCGTTGTTAGCATAGGCGGAGGGGGGCGCGGAGGAGAGGTGGGGAGCAGCTCGAACATTCTGACAGTTGCGATGACGGGACTCATCCTGGCGGGCGCCCCTTCCCCTGCCCTGTCTGCGTCAGTGTCATTCACCGGCACCGTCACCCGCGTGATCGACGGCGACAGCGTCATCATCCAGCCTGGCATTTCCTTTCCCGACTCTTTGACTCTTCGACATTCCGACACTCAGACTGCCGCGAAGCGGCTCCGCCTCGCCGAGATCGATGCCCCCGAGATGCACCAACCGTTCGGCCCGGAAGCCAAGGCAGCCCTCGAGGCGATGGTCTTGGGCAAACGCGTGGTCGTGGCATACAAAGACCGGGATCGCTACGGCCGGATCATCGGCACGCTGTATCTCGACGGCGTGTCCGTCAACCTCCGACTCGTCGCCGCGGGAGCTGCTTGGCATTTCCGCAAGTACTCGAAATCCGCGGTTCTTCGACAGGCTGAACGCAGGGCACGAACTGCAGCACGCGGCCTGTGGCGCAGCAGGCCCACCGTGGCTCCCTGGGAGTTCCGGAGCACTGGACGAATCGGTACACGCTAACTGTTAAAACGAGGGCTGAGGTTCAGCGCGTCGCGGTAACCGGCGATCTCCTGCTCCGATCGGTCCCGCGGCGTAGTCGAACGCAGGACCAGCGCCTCAATACGCTTGTGCGGGGCCGTAATGCCTTCCAGCCTGTTCGAGCATTCGTTCGACTCGATGATCGCTGTTTGTCGAAGAGTGGCCAGAAGCTCCGGCCTCTGCCGGGTGAAGAGCTGCTGCTTGCCCTTGTACTCTCCGAGCTTCGCCAGCGTCGAACCCTGCTCGGTGCTGAGCTGAAGCTGATTCAAGAACTGCGCGCTCAAGGAGTGCATCACGCACACCTCCATACAAATGGGGTAACAATAGCGAGAATAGAGGTAATAGCAAGCAGATATTACCCCTATTATCCGGCCGGTTACCCCGATTCTCTGATGCCGGAGCCGGACCGGCACTCATGCTCCGGAAGCGTTGTAGGAGAGCGCAAAGGGTCTGTCCCTCTCCCCCGCTCTTCGTCGCCCTCGGCCTTGCACGGCCTGCGCAGGAGCGCGACGACGTCGGCGTCCTGCTCGATCGAGCCGGAATCGCGCAGGTCGATGGTCTGGGGTCGGAAACGAACGTTTCGGCCTGGTATTGGATGGTGCTCGGGGGGAGACTCGAACTCCCATGGACTTTTGGTCCACTAGGCCCTCAACCCAATGAGGGCGGCACGCTAGGGATGCACCTGGCGACAACTCCACCGCAGGCCGGGCAATTCGCTCTCTTTCCCCATCCGCAATCTGTGCTTTTCATAACGGACCATGTATGGTAGTCTATACCAACAACACGGAATTCCCCCGAGGGGCAGACCGGGAGGCGAACACCATGACGCAAGCGCATGTGGCAAAATACCAGCAGGTTGCGAATACCATACGGGGTTGGATCGAGACGGGCAAGGTTCGGCGCGGCGAGAAGATCCAGTCGGAAGACGATCTGGCGGAAGTGTTCGGGATGGCGCGTATGACCGTGCGCAAGGGGCTGGATCTTCTTGTCAGCGAAGGCTGGCTGGTGCGCGCGGACCGGCGCGGAACATTCGTCTCCGAGAACGCCGGCGCGCCGCAGGCGATGCTTGACGATCTGGGCGCGCCGTCTTTTCTGCGCCAGCCGCAGATCTGTCTGCGCGTTCAGACCGACGACGTGCAGGCCCACCAGCAGGCGTTCTGGCGGGCGGTGTTCGATCGTTTCTCCGAAACGAACCCGCAGGTGCGCGCGGTGATGCAGAACGTGCAGGCGTCCGGCGGGGACGTTGTCTCCGAGGACCTCGTCGCCACGACCACATGGTGCGTGCCCCACTATGTCGAGCGGGGTCTGATCCGGCCGCTCGCGCAGCCGGCGGCCGAACCGAGAGTGCTGCCCTGTTTCAAGGAGAGCGCGTCGCACGGCGTGCCGTTCGCCATCGTGACGTCGCTGCTGGCCGTCAACCTGGACCTGCTCGGCAGGGCGGGGCTCGGCGAGCAGCCGCTGCCGGCGACATTCGACGAGTTTGCGCGCACGCTCGACGTGCTGAAGACCAGACTCCCGAACGTGAAGCTGCTGGGCTCCTATCCTTCGTTCCCCGGCCGCATCGCGTGGAACGACGCGCTCAACACGCGAGCGGGCCAGCGTCGCTTTCCCGAACGCGTCCGGCCTGTGTTCGAGGCGTTGCTCGCGCTCGGGCTCGACAGGCTGGAGATCGGACCCGGCGCGCTGCCGGCATTCCTGAACGGCGATTGCGTGTTCACCATCACCCAGCCGCATGCGATGGACTGGATGCAGTTGGCCGGCGGCGTTCGCCTGGCGTGCCTGAACGTCCCGTGTCTTCCCGGCAGCCGGCATGGATACAGCGCGCGGATCGTCTGCGTCTCGGCCAAGTCGGCCAATCCGGAAATGGCCGAGCGGCTGGCTCACTTTCTCGCCCGGCGCGAACAGCAGGCGCTGCTCGTCTCGAACCGCGCCGGCCTGCCCGTCTACGGCGACATGCTCAAGAATGTGACGGAGAAGGAGATGCCCGGCACGGAGGCGACCCGGTTGGCGGTCCGGACCGGCATGCTCGAAAGCGTGAAGGCCGCCGCACGGATCGAATACGTCGCGACCGTCTTCATTCCCGTTTCGAACCGCATCCTCACCGGCGCGGTCGGGCTCGACGACGGCATGAACGAACTGGCCCGGCAGACCGAGCAGCTCCACCGCGGCGAAATCGGGTGGCCGAAAGCGACGAAGAACGCAGCCGGTAAATCACCCCTTGACGCAAGGCACAGCGTGAGTTAGAGTAGTATATACCTGCAGCAATACAGCGTTCAATTATCGTCGCCGCTATCGTTAACCGAGGGCCGCCACCATGAACAGACTCTACTGCAACCCGCATGCCGCTCTGCCGTTCGCCGCGGCCCTCTTGGTCTTGGCAGCCCTGGCCGATCCCGCCGGAGCGGCCGGCTATCGCCCGCCGCCGGCGGGCCGGACCCCGGCGACGGCACTGAACTGGACGACCCCGCGTCCCCCGCGGCCGCGGTTCGGCGCGGCCGCCGGCCCGGCCTTCGAAATCGGCGGATTGTCGGCCCGGCCGGCATTCACCGTCTATCTGGTTGCGGAGGGCGCGCCCGTGCGCGGGCGCGCCCAGTGCCGCAACGGGAAGGGCGACCGCGCGATGCTGCGCGTGTTCGACGCCGGCGAGCGGCTCACGCACTGGCAGTACGTCGAGCCGCGTCGGGACGAACCGATCTACAATCCGCGCGACGCGTACGTCGACGGCCTGCCGCCGCCCGTGCCCTCGAAGACGCAGTCGGCCAAGGACGCGGTGCTCGACGCACATTTCGCGCTGGTCGGCCGCGGCGTGCACCAGCTCCGCGTGCAGACGGGTAGCCCGTGGACGTCCACGCGGCTGGTCTTGACCGCCAGGCTCCCGTTCGGCGTCTCGTTCCAGAACGGGGATTTCTCGCCGTGGGAGGACTGCCCGAACCGGCTCTACGCCTACGTGCCGCCGCACGCGGAGAAACTGCAGCTCGGGCGCGTCGAGGGCAGCCTGCGCATAGTGGATGACCGGAACCGGGTCTTGTGCGAGACGGGCGGCAAGGGCTCGGCGTCCATCAAGGTCGAACGGACCGGCTGCGTCTGGACGTTCGAGTTTCCGGACTATCCGAAGAAGCGCTGGAAGTTCCGGGCGTGGGGCTTCCCGCTGATCCTGTGCACGACGCCCGAGGCGGCGCGCGCGATCCGGGCGTCGGTCGAAACGTTGCCCAACGGTTCCGTGGTTGCCCACAAGTTCCAGCGCCGGATCGCCGAGCTGCTGCCCGAACTGCTCGCGCCCGCAAACGTCGGGAAGGCGGAGGACTTGATCGTGCCGCTCGCGAACCGCAAGGACGCCTGGCTGCGTGACCCGCTCCGCAACGCCAAGCAGTTCGGCTACGGCACGTCGTTGCCCAAGGTCGCCTATGCCTTGCGGCATCAGAATGTGGACCCGAGCGACACTCGCCGCGGAGGCCGGTTCGCTTCCAAGAAGGGCGGGGGCCAGGCCGCCACGGCCGCGGCCGGCGCCCTGGCCAAGGCGGCCCTGCTGGACGAACCGATCAACCCCTACTATGGCAAGACGGAACTGCTCTATCGCGCGGCCGCGGCCAGCCTGCGCGATCTGCTGCAACTGAACGAGGCCGAGGTGTTGCCGCGCGCCGAGCGCGATCCGTACCCCACGGGCATGTCTTTCCCGATGGGACAACGGCTTCTCCCGCCGTTCGGACTGGCCGTCCCGCACCTGCCCGATACCGTGCGGACGATCTGGACCGAAGGCGCGCGGCGCATGGTCGACCGCACGTTCACCGACCCGCTCGTCTCGTGCCGGAACCAGAGCTCGCATCAACTGGTTTCCTACGCCGAATTCGCGCGCGGCACGCGGGATCCCGCCTACGCCCGGCTCAGCCGCCTTTTCGCGCGGCGGTTCGCCGCCGGCGCGCATCCGGCCGGCTATCACGAAGAGGCGACCGGCCCCTGCGGCAGCTACATCGGCATGACGCATTGGCATATGGCGGTCTACTACCGGCTCAGCGGCGACCGCGAGTTCCTCAAGTCAATCCGCAACTCGTACCGGTTCTTCAACCACACGGTGGCCCCGGAACCGGAGGGCGTCGTGCTGGGCGGCTTCAATTTCAACCACCGGGTCAGCATGGGCTTCTTCCAGGAGCAATGGGGTGGCGCGAAAGGCATTCTCGACGACGTGCTGCCGGAAGTCGGACTCTGGGCGTCCGGCCCGCCGAGCTCGCCGGAAAGCCGGCAGCGCCGGGAGGAACGGGCCAGAGAGACCATCCGCAACTCCCTCAAGAAGAACTTCAACGATTACCCCGGCTGGATCGGCGACCCGCGCTTCGAGTACTACGCTCAGCCGGACAAGTCCGCCATCTGGCCGGCGCTCGAGCCGCAACCGTTCGTCCGCGCGTTCGCCAAGGAACTCCTGGCCGTGAAGCGGCCGGGCTACTACGCCGTCATCTACATCGGCAAGCCCATGGCGGAATGGGCGTACCGGCGGAATCACGACCGGTTCCGCAAGCCCATGCCCGAAAACGCCGAGAACACGGGCAAGCGGATCCAGCAGAAATACGTGCTTCCCTTCCTGGGCGGCGGGCTAAGCTTGTTCTGGACGCCGCAGTACGGCACGGCGGTCATGGCCGCCAACTGGTCCGCGCTCATGCATCACGGGCTCGTCGCGTTCAGCCCGGACGGCACACGGGACTGGGCAGACTACTACGCGACGGCCGCGGATGTGGACGAGGCGAAGAATACGCTCACGATCACCGGCCGGATCGCCGGGCAGCCGCTTCGCTATACCCGAGTGTATCGCTTCGAGCCCGAGCAGCTCACGATCGAGTTGACAATCAAAGCCGATGCCGACGTGAGTCTGGCGCGTCTCATCGAGAACGTCCCGCTCGCCGGCGGCAAGCGCAAGAAGCGCGGCGCGGGGATTTCCGTTCCGCATGCTGACGACCATGCGCCGGCCACCGGCTTCGCCGTTACGAACTCGACCGGCAGCGGCGTACAGTTCGAGCTGGCCCGACCTCATCCGCTGCGCGTCTGCCGAACGGGGCCGCTGGGCAAAGACGGCGACTACCAGATCAACCGCATCGAGATTGAGTTGCCCGCGAAGCTGAAGACGGGCGAGCAGGTCCGGCTCGCCTATCGGCTGCAGCCGGTGCGGGCGGGAACGGGTTCGTCGAAACAGTGAGGTCGAAAATGGAGGCAACCATGGCAGCTTTGCGGAGTCTCGTTGGTGTAGGAGGCGCGGCGTACGGCGCGCCGGCCTTGTTTCTTCTTGTGTTCGCGATGACCTGCACGCCGCCCACGGCTGCCGCCGAGGGCAAGACACCGTTGGTCCGCGAGCATCGCGCGCTGTGGGCGGAGCGGACGGCGGGCGAGAACCTGGCGCTCGGTAAGCCGGTCACGTTCTCGGCCACGCCCGACTACCATCTCACGCGCAAGGGCGGCACGGACGCGACGGACCTGACGGACGGCAAGCTTTCCTCGCGGCTCGACGACCGCATCTGGTTCGGGGCCGACGCCGTGGGGTGGTACAATCAGCCCAGCCCGGTCTACAATATCCTGATCGATCTCGGCCGTGTGTGCCCGGTCGACCGCGTGGTGGCCCGGTTCCTGGGCGGCAAGGAGCAGCGCGGTCTCATCTTCCCGAAACGGATTGAGGTGGTGGTCAGCGAGGACGGCGCGACGTTCCACCGCGTGAGTGCGCTCGAGAAGTTGATGCCGGGCGAGAAGAACCAATGCGACTGGCAGACAACGTATTTCCTGGAAGAAGACGGCAAGCCCTACGTCTACCCGTTTGTCTTGTCGGTGAAAACCAAGGCCCGCTACGTGGGTCTGACGGTGACCGGGGACGGCAGCGCCGTGTTCAGCGACGAGGTGGCGGTCATGGCGGGCGACGTCGATGTCGCGACTGCGTCCTACGCCGGACTCGATCCGGTCTCGTTCGTGATGGACGGCCTCATCTTCCGGCCCGCGAAGACGCCGCTGACGATCAGCACGAACATCAACACCCCGAACTTCTTCTACGTCAGCGATTGCCGCAAAGGCGAGGCGCGCAAGCGGCCGATCACCTACGCGATCGAGATGCCGGCCGAAGTCGAGTTGGTGACGCCGCGTCCCAAGCCGGACGAGCGGCCGGCCACGCCGTTCGAGCGTGACGGCCGGGCCTGGACGCGATTCGAGTTGAGGAAGACGCCCAAGTCGTGGGGCTGGCCCGCGAGAGCGCGCAAGACGCCGTTCTTCTTCCAACTCGCGGCCGGCGGCACACTGCCTCCGGACGCGAAGGCGGTCTTCTACGCCGAATGCGACGGGGTCGAGCCGAACCGGTTCGAAGTCGAGATCTCGACCGTGGAAATGCCGCGCGTCCCGCCGCTCAAGCGCCTGCACGTGAGCCTGGCCTGGATGGGCGAACACCTGCAGATCGGCTGGCCCGGTTTCTGGGAAGCCTGGCCGGCGCTCGGGTTCAATGCCGTCTCCACCTTCCCCCGCTACTGGAAGAACGGCAAGCCGGGTCCCTCCCGCGTGAAGTTCCTCGACGAGGCGCGTAGACGCGGCTTCAAGGTCGTCTACAACGAGTCGCCGTTTCACGTCATGCAGAACAAGCACAAGAAAGAGAAGGAGATCTACTCCCAATTCGAGGGCGGGAAGACGGGTAGCCTGTGTCCCTCCTACCGCGGCCGGTTCTACAAGGAAGAGATCGAGCGAGTCGCCGACCTGTTCGCGGCCAGCCGCGCCGACTATGTCTTCTACGACATCGAATGCTGGTACAACGGCGCGCGGGAAGCCGACCGCTGTCTGCGCTGCCGGGGAGGCCGGAAGCGGAGCGGCAAGAAGATGGCCGACTACCTGCGCGGGCTCGGCGCCGAGATGTGGCGCGACATGCACGATGCGATCGCGGCCAAGGCCCGCGCACGGCGGCTGCCGATGCCCGTGATCGGCTCCTACAACAACTACGCCTCCGGCGGCGCGCACCACGGGGTCATGCATTGCCTGGACGGCTACCCCAGATGGCTCGACCAATCGCAGCCGAGCCTCTACGTGCGCGGCGACGCGCGAACCGTGCACAAGACGGTCAAGGCCGATTACGCGATTCTCAAGAAACGCGTGATCCTGCCGTGGCTCAGCGCGGGCACCTACGGTGAATTCGCACCGTACAAGCTCGAATACATGGTGCTCGAAGCCCTGCTCAACGGCGCCTGCGGCATCACCTACTACTGGTACGGCGACTTCGACACGCCGATGGATTTCTACTACCACGCCAGGGCGCTCGCGCTCCTGGCGCCTTACGAGGCCCTGCTCATGGACGGCCGGCGCTGGGAGGTGAAGGCCGACAACGCCGGCCTGTACTACTCGGCCTGGGCGCGCGGCGGCGAGCTGCTCCTGCTCGTCGGCAACTACGACCGCGCGCCGAACGGCAAGACCCGCATCGCGCTGCCGTACCGGCGCGTGCTGACGGCGAAAGAGTTGCGCGCGGCCACGGCCCTGCCGGCCGCGCCCACGCTCGAACTTGACGTCAAGCCGGACGACGTGGCGCTGGTGTATGTCAAGGGTATGAAGTAGGTACTGTCAGAAGTTGTATGAAGAGCATGAATAAGGGGAATCGGTTAACGAGAACGGCGACGAGAGCGGATAACGAGTAGAGACATCCCCAATCGTCCACCGTTCGCGCGTGCCTCGCCGTAGCAGGCGAAGCGCGAAGGCGGGTCGCCGGTATCGTCAACCGAAATGGACGGCAAAAGGGGGGAGAAAGCCGAGGCATGGCTAACATCCGAACGGAACATAAAGAGGCATACACAATGACAAAGCTCCTGATTACGGGACTTGCGCTGGGGGCGCTCGTGAACAACGCCGCGGCCGCGGGCGATTTCGTATTGGTCGAGAAGGGCGCGCCGAGATGCACGGTCGTCGTGCCGAACGCGCCGGGCCCGGCCTGGTTCGCGGCCGGCGAGCTGCGCTACCATGTGCGCCTCATCACGGGCGCCGAACTACCGATCGTCAAGGAGAAGGATGCGGTGATGGTCTGGGGTCGGACCACGCAAATGGAGGAAACTCGGCGATTCTTGCCCCATTTCGGGGCTCCTGGGCGTCTTAGCACCCATTTTCGGGTCGGTTTTTCGCCGCTAACCCGACTTTCGCTATTCGCGGGTTGAGATGTTGAGTTTCTTAGGAAACTCGTATTCCGGAGGTCATAGGTCTTCACCACACGAGTTCTCGAACT
>Ga0272441_10003368_pt1 | contig 30408 bp, 19 predicted proteins | sample SSMProp6N_FD_193582 | JGI IMG/M metagenome (GOLD analysis project Ga0272441, IMG submission 193582) | Marine sediment archaeal communities from Little Sippewissett salt marsh, Falmouth, MA, United States - SSM-Prop-6N | ecosystem: Environmental > Aquatic > Marine > Wetlands > Sediment ... | reverse complement strand
GTGTTGACGGGTTGTGTTGACGGGTTGTGTTGACGGGTTGTGTTGACGGGTTGTGTTGACGGGTTGTGTTGACGGGTTGTGTTGACGGGTTGTGTTGACGGGTTGAGTTGACGGGTTGTGTTGACGGGTTGTGTTGACGGGTTGTGTTGACGAGTTGGGTTGACGAGTTGGGTCAACGGGTTGGGTTGACGAGTTGGGTCAACGGGTTGGGTTGACGGGTTGGGTTGACGGGTTGGGTTGACGGGTTGAGTTGACGGGTTGGGTTGACGGGTTGGGTTGACGGGTTGGGTTGACGGGTTGGGTTGACGAGTTGTGTTGACGGGTTGTGTTGACGGGTTGTGTTGACGGGTTGTGTTGATCGGTAGGGTTGACGGGTTGGCATGACTGGTTGCATTGACAGGGTTTAGTTGATAGTACCGAACAGGCGTTTGAAATATCCCATCGGCCATTTAACCAATACTTTTAAAAATATTGACCATTTACGCATCAAGTGAGAAGGTCCATGAAGGTCTATGTAAGAACCTACCGTGTCCAGATAACCCTTATCATAATGGGTGCCATAATGTGCATAGCCGCAGCGTCCAAGGGGATCGAGAGGTTTACCACGGAACTGTTCTACATGGGAACCTTTTGCGTATTTTTGGGCATTTTTGCCTGGCTTCTGGTACAGGTATCCGTGATAATGGGCAAGGGTAAGTCTCAGAGTGGCGGTGGCGCTGATGCCCCGCAGAGGAAGCTCCGATCCACCTCTCCCGGTGGACGGGGTCGCTATTGAACAGGACATGTCACGGTTATGGATGTATCGTTTCAGTTTGCAAACGGGTTTAAGATGTTGCGTGCATGCAGTTGCGTTGACGTTGACATTCAGTTGAAACGGCTGATCACCTATTCCAGCTCCAACAATTTTCGAGATAATCCAATAAGAAAGTAAAGAGGTGAAGGATTTGGCGTACTGCACAAACTGCGGAGAGCCGCTGTCCGGTGCCAAGAGGTTCTGCAACCGATGTGGATACGAGAACAACGTCCCCGAGCCCGCCGCCCGGGACAGGGGACGGGAAGAGAAAGGCTTTGAACGTGATGCCATTGGTGATTTTCGTGTCGAGGATGCCAGGGTGGAGGTAACGTCCCTGCGAAAGGACGATGCCCCTTCCAGGCCATCCGGTGGCCCCTGCGCGTTCTGCGGGGAAAAGGGTACTGCCGAGTGTCATTTTTGTAAAAAGACACTGTGCGGTTCCTGCAGCGTTCAGATGAAGATATTTCTACACAGGTCGCCCTTTGGCTCCCCGGTGGCATCCTGCCGGGAATGTTCCGTTCTCAAGGATGGGAAACCTCCCACCAAGGATGAGGCGGAAAGGGCCGCGGCATTCTTCCAGATCAAGCCCTACCACGAATGGCGCATTGTCAAGTGATCCGTGAAGGTGACCATCCACCGTGTGATTTATTCGCTCATCGGGTACACGGCCCATGGGGTAAACAGTCACCGATTGTGTGAGCGGTCACAGTACAGGCCATCCGGTCAAAGCAGGTCCACCGATAGGATGGGCCTTTGGGCATTCGTTGTCATACAGGCCACGATCCTGCGAGCTGATACGTGAGAGAAATATCCTGGTAGGTTACAGCCTCCCAGCGCTGGTTCAACGGTGCATTTCTGCCAGACAAGTCTCCTAAATGCCCAGAGCTTAGGTGGATCAGTCCTCATTCTCGTCCAGGATGTCCCGAACGAGCTGTTCCAGTATCTCTTCAAATGAGGTGCTTTTGTATTCCCTGATGGGTCTCTGGGGCTTTATCCGGCTCCTCATCTTGGCCACGTAGGTGTGGGGCATCTGGTTTATTTCAATTTCGTACAGGATGTCGGACATCTTTTTTCACCATCCGGATGGGAAAGAGGTGGGACGGGCGTGATTTGAACACGCGACCTCAAGATCTTCAGTCTCGCGCTCTCCCAGCTGAGCTACCGTCCCATTATTGTTTGAATCGGGGCCGGATATCAACTGGTTCTACTAAAATCTTCTTATCAAATCCTCACTAAAAACGATCCCGGGGCCCCCTTGTTGATGCAAAATCAGAGGGCGGGTGCTCTCTTAAATTCCCCGAGAAGAAATCCAGCACACGCTAGTGTACAAAATCAGGCGCATGCTTGTTTGGAGCGGGAGCGTACCTCAATAACTCTTCATTATCTTCATCCAGCCACCGCTGGAGTAAACAGCCAGTTTCCTCTTCTTTAGCAGGTCCTCGAACGTGTTCCAGTCGATGGTTTCAAGCCTCATGTTGTCTCCGCGGGTGAACTGGACACCTTCGGTTCCCTTGACCCGGCCGGGCTTGAGACCCTTTTTCTCTGCGAGCTTCTTAGCCTCATCTACTGATATCTTTTCCATGACCATTGCATTGCCTCCTTCCTCGTAAGTGGTGGGTGCACAATCGGCATCTTGCAAAAGACCTCTTTTGTATTTAATCCTTTTGTCATCTTAGAACAATTTGGTAAAAGTTGGATCAGAATGTGCATTTTAATCTTTTTCTTCCCCCTTGTGATGTACTTTTTGATATGATCCGTGGGCGTAATTAGATATGGTCCAGGTATTAATATTGTCACCGTGATATAAAAATCGAACGGGGGTGCATGATTATCCACGGGGGGAATGGCTCGGAAACAAGATGGGCAGTGTGCGTGACAAATTCAAAATACCCCCATTCAAATCGTCCAAACGGTGAACAATCCATGAAAGCGTTGATACTGGCGGCGGGGGACGGGACCCGGATGCGTCCCCTCACAGCTTACACTCCGAAGCCCCTCCTCAAGGTTGCGGGAAGGCCGTTCCTATCCCATTGCCTGACCGCCCTGAAGAAAGGCGGAATCGATGAGGTTGTCATCGTGGTGGGGTGGCGCCAGGAGAAGGTACGATCGGCCCTGGGTGACGGATCGTCACTGGGAATGAAGGTGACCTACGTCGAGCAGACCAGACGATTGGGAACCGCCAATGCCGTGGGAACGGCCAGGGACAATATTGATGATGACTTTCTGTGCCTCAACGGTGATATCATCCTTACAGATGATACGGTCCGCTCAATGATTGCCAAATTCAAAGAACATCAGGGGGCCGTCATGTCCCTGTCCAGGGTGAAGGATCCCCGGGGATACGGTGTGGTGGTGATGGATGGTGAGAAGATAGTGGATATAAAGGAAAAACCCATAATTCCGCCATCGGACCTGGTAAACGCGGGGGTGTACGCGTTCCCCAAAAACGTATTCGATGCAATTGACCGGACATCCCCCTCGGCCAGGGGCGAGTACGAGATAACCGATACCCTGATGATACTTGCCAAAGAACACGGCGTGTTTGGATTTGTAATGGAAGAACCCTGGCTGGATGTGGGCCGCCCCTGGGAGCTGTTGGATGCCAACGAGTATTTGATGGAAAAGACAGCGGGAAGGATAGACGGGGAGGTAGAAAACGGGGTGGTGCTCCAGGGAGAGGTGGTGGTGGAGAAGGGCGCGCGGGTCCGCACCGGTTCATACATCCTGGGCCCCGTTCACATAGGGGAGGGAACCGACGTGGGTCCCCATTCGTACATAAGAGGAAAGACCTCCATCGGCAGTGGATGCAGGGTCGGGGCCTTCGTGGAGATAAAGAATTCCGTGATAATGGACAGATCCAATGTGCCCCATCACAATTACGTGGGGGATTCCATAATCGGTTCAGGGTGCAATCTGGGATCGGGGACCAAGGTGGCCAACCTTCGCCTGGACAACCGAAATGTCACCACTTTCGTTAAAGGTATGCCTATGGATTCGGGGAGAAGGAAGCTCGGGATAATAATGGGAGACAACGTCAAGACCGGTATCAATTCGGTGTTAAATGTTGGTACTGTTATTGGAGAGGACAGCTTTATCGGTCCGGGTGCCCAGGCATCCGGGTGCATAGCTCCGGGTTCGAGGATATTTTAAGACATGGACCATATTCAGTCGGGTTCTGTTCCGGGACGGTATGCTGATCATTTTCGGAACCCGGTCCAGACCATCTCTGAACCCGGTGAAATCCTTATCCAGTTCAACGGGCATCACGTTGACAGGGTGAAGAGTCGGTCATCCCCATCCACGTCAAAAAGGCCCATGCGGGCCCCCGCGTCCAACCAGGCGTGGGCGTAGTACACTGCGCACACCGCCCTGGCCAGATCACCATTTTTTGCAAAATGGCCGGAATCATCGGTGTAGGCCTTTGCCATGTTCAAAAAGTCGCGGGCCACCTTCTCCAGGGGAGATCCCTCGGGAGGGGCGATCTTGACCTTTCCCATGGCCTCCCGGGTCACCTGGAGATAGTGTCTGTAGTCCTCCTCGGTCACCGTGTCTCCGCTGAGCATGTAAACGACCCACGTCACAGTAGGATTTAACTCTTATCGCTGCCAATCCGCAGTCGATCGATCAACTAGCCCGATCGGAACCGGCACCCAATTCGGGAGCCGGAATGTGGAGGTAAGCCTATGGACGAGGACCTTGTGGCCAGCGACGAGACCGTGGTTTGGATAGAGTTCGACACCATGGAGGCGTTCATGAGGGACGTCTTTGTGGGCCTGGGGGTCCCGGATGAGGACGCCCGGATTTGCGCGGATGTGGTCATCACAGCTGACAAACGGGGCATAGACTCCCACGGGATCGGACGGATGAAGCCCTTCTACTACGATCGTATAGTCAGCGGGGTACAAAAACCCCGAACGGATTTCGAGGTGATCCGGGAGGGACCCACCACCGCAGTGATAGACGGTCACGATGGGATGGGTCAGGTGATAGCACATCGGGCCATGGCCTTGGCCATGGAAAAGGCCCGTAAGTTGGGCATGGGGATGACGGTTGTAAAAAACTCCTGGCATTACGGAATAGCCGGGTACTATCCGTTGATGGCCGCCGCAGAGGACATGATCGGTATATCCGGGACAAATGCCCGTCCCCTGATCGCACCGACCTTCGGTGTCCAGCCCATGTACGGGACCAATCCCCTGGCAATCGGACTTCCCTCGGACGAGGATTTTCCCTTCGTCATCGATTGTGCCACCTCCGCGACCCAGAGAGGAAAGCTCGAGGTGTACGACCGGGCCAACCGGGACATACCCGAGGGTTGGGCAATAGGCCAGGGAGGGGAAAGCCGGATCGATACCAGGGGACTTCTGGAGGATTTTCCAAAGGGAATGGCTGCCATGACACCCCTGGGGGGTGTGGGGGAACTTCAAGGTGGTCACAAGGGATACGGCTACGGAATAGTGGTGGAGATCCTCAGTTCCGCCCTCCAGGGAGGTGCCTATCTACATGCCCTTTCCGGTCTGGATGACGGTGAGAAGGTACCCTGCCATCTGGGACATTTCTTCATGGCGGTGGACGTTGGCGCCTTTACAGATCCAGACCGATTCAAGTCAACCGTGGGGGACATACTCAGGCAGCTTCGATCGTCCAAAAAGGCCCCGGGGCACAACAGGATATACACCGCCGGCGAGAAGGAGTATCTGGCCTACCTGTCCAGAAAGGACAGGGGCGTTCCCGTGAACGGTCCCCTTCAGAAGGATATGATAATCATGAGGGACGAACTGGGGCTGGAAAAATACACCTTCCCTTTTGAGTGATCGGGTTATCCGGGGTGATCGGGTCAGCCGGGAAGACTGGCTCCGCCGGGGTGATCGGGTCAGCCGGGAAGACTGGCTCCGCCGGGGTAATTGAATTTCCGGGTGATTGGTGACGGTCTGTATGGTTGACGTATCAGGCAGCTTCCCGTTCGCTCTCTCTGTATAGCTTGAGGAATTTGCCCTCCCGCTGGACACGGATAAGACCGGCGTTTATGAGGGACTTGACGTGGTAGTTAACGGTTGGTGGTGATAGATCGAACTTCTTGGCGATCTGTTTCTGGGTGATGCCGGGATTTATGGCCACGAGGTTCAATATCTTGCCCTGCACACCGTTGACCTCGAGCACTTCCGATGAGAATGACCTGCCCCTGGGGTAGAACCGTTTGAATGGGCCGTCCCGTTCTGATTTGATCATTTCCCTTTTTTCCAGGGTGTGAAGATGATGGGAAAGGGTCCCGTTGGTCATCTCCAGGTTATACAGTATGGAGCGGAAATGGTCACCAGGGTTGTTTTGGACATAGTTATACACCTTTTCCCGGTTCTCGTTGGTAAGAACGTCTCCCTCCTTGAGCTTGGAGTATAGGGGCATCATGGCCGACCATGCGGACCACCGGGCGTGTTCGGTGTTGAAAACGGTGATGAGAATTCCCAGAAGGCCACTCACCACCACCACGGTAACAACGGTGGCCCCCAGGGATTGGGTGGAAAACAGACCCCCGTCTCCATCTGTATCGATATCGCCGTCCCCCTCCCCCAGGTGCTCCGGGGTGATCATGATGGATAGCTGATTGTCATCCGGGGACAGTTCTCGGATATATCCGGTAACCTGGGCCGATATCAACAACCGGTCCACGCTGGGATCCCCGTCCCACACAAGGAGGGCGGAGCATTCCCCTCCCGCGGGAACATTCAGGCCCGTTGCGCTTATGGGATCAAGTTCCGAGCCGGACCTGGTCACAGGTGTGATGATCACAGTTGTGTTCCCTGCGTCTGTTCTGCCGTTGTTGAAAAGTGTTATTGATATCCGGTAACCCCCATCCTCCTGATCCTCCAGCCATATCTCAGCTGGGTCCATGGAAATATCCACGTAATCCTCCACCACAACACGCAGGGTCAATTCCCGGATGGTGACCATGTCACCCCTCAATGCCTCCACTGTGATGTTGAGATGGTAAGGCCCTGAAGGTGAGTTGTACGGGAGAATGATATGAATGTAGGTCCCGTCGAGCTTACCGGGTGAGACCTTCTTGACGCTGGGGCTTACCCAGGCGTTCCAGTGAAGGGGCTCTTCCATGATCCGGAAGAGCAACTGTTCCTCCCCGTTGCCCAGGTTGGTTCCCTCCACTGGTACGATCAGGTGTTCGCCGGGGATTGCGGTCCAGTTTTGTGGAATATCCAGTTCCATTTCGTAAACCTGATCAACTATGGCCTCCAGTTCAGTCCCAATGACCGTGGCCATGGGGGTGGCAGTCCCCCCCAGGATCATGGTTGATGCGTTCCCTGCCCAGGCATCGTCCGGGCATGATATCAAAACGGTGAGGTCCACTGATTTACCCGGTGGTATGCTCAGGGTTGTCTGTTGAACCTCCAAGACAAATGTATGATGCATGGAAGGTGTGGAAACGGTGATGTTGGGAGAATAATCAATGGGCACCGGTGCCAGGTTGGTCAGACTCACCAGAACGCTGCGGGTCTGTCCGGGCTGGATCAGTACGGTCTGATCCTGGACGTTTGCGTATATGTACGACCCCGATAGGGCCTCGCAGGGCAGGGCCTGCTCCCAGGGCCCACGTTGTATCCCTTCCAGATCTCCAAGATGTGACCTGACGATTATCATTAACTCACCGGCGGGTCCGTCGGATGCGGTGGCAGGAATCTCCAGGGTCAGGCGGAACCGTGAAATCTCACCGGGCGCGATCCAAGAACTGTCATCTGTGTAACCGTTGCCGAAGAGTACTGTCCATTCCAGGGGCTGGTCAACGATCCTTAGGGAAGCCCTATCCGGGGCGTTGCCGTAGTTTTTCACCTCCACCCACCCCACCACGGAGCTGCCGGCGGCACAGTTTAGGGTGCCATCCACAATCCCAGGTAGATCGAAACCTGTCTGAAGATCGGCCCGGATGTCCAGTTCCAGGTGAAGGGTAACGACGGCGCTGATGTTGGAAAACCCGGTCCCACTCATCACCTGGATATCAAACGATCCCGCTTCCGCGGAACTGATGTTATCATAAGGGGACCTTACCACCAGTTCGATTTTGATCTCCGAGTCGGGCTGGATGGACCCTACCTCGTTCGGCACCGTGGTGATATTCCAGTTGCCGGGATTTCCCACCACCAGGATCATGGACGGATCGGACGCGGAGGATCCCGAGTTCCTCAATATTCCGTCCACTGTCCAGGTCTCCCCGGGTACCATGCTGGCTGAGATGTTGGAGCTGGGATCGGAACCGAAGGTAAGGGACAGGTCGTTGCTCCTGGTATGGAAACCGCGTTCATCCTGTGAAGTATAAGGCGCGGCCTCGGTAATGGATATGGTGGATATCATGAGTATGGAAAAGGTGAGTGTGACGATCAAAACGGTCAAAAATACAGGAGCGATCCTTGCACCGGGGATCGTCTGGGTGTACCCAAAATTTTTGGGATTCTTTTTGGGGTTCGATGCCCCTCTTTCAATAGGCGGTCCAACTGGCATGTTGACTACTCTCAAAATAAAGAGGAACCAGCTCGATATAAATAATCGATTGTACAACTCTGAAATTGTAACTTAAACGTTGCGGTTTCTTTGTTCCGATATGATACATTATTCCGATCCCCTGTTGATGTATGCCCGGTTAGAGTGATACCAAGGGATCACCCGTGGGGTCATCAAGATCGAGATTGATTCAACAAGATATACACGAAAATATACACGAAAAAAAAAGCCGGACCCGGGATAGGATGATGGGAAAAGACCCACCGCTACCCCGGGACCTACCCTGGATTGGGAGCGGGGATCCCCCGCCTTGGGGGTCCCCGGGAGGTTTGGCGAATAATTGGCCAGTCTAGCCGAACAGTGCGCCAAGACCCGCTGCTGCCTCTTCCTCTGAAGCTCCCTCTTCCTCCTCCTTTTCCTCCTTTTTCTCTTCCTTGGGCGCTTCCCCTCCACCACCTGCAGGCGCGCCTGCTGCCGGAGCGGCTGCGACGGGTGCGGCGATCGCCTTGGACATGGCCTCTTCCAGGTCCACTCCGTCCAGGGATGCCGTGAGTGCCTTGACCCGGCTGGAGTCTGCCTCCACACCGGCGGCCTTCAGGACGTCCGTCACATTCTTGTCATTTATCTCCTTTCCGGCGGCATGCAGGAGCATGGCGCTGTAGATATACTCCATTTCCTTGACCTCCTGTGTTATTTAGCGTAATTTCCATTTTCCTCATCCGAAGAGGGCACCGAGACCGGCCGCAGCCTCTTCCTCGGACGCTTCCTCCTCTTCCTCTGTTTTCTCCTCGGACTTCTCCTCCGCGGGAGCAGCCTCCTCCTGTGCCGGAGCGGCCTGTTGAGCGGAGGCCGAACCCAGCATGCCCTTGAGATCGTCGTCAAGGGCGTCTGGAACCTGGGATGCCAGGGCCATCATCTGAGAGTTGGCCATGGAAATCAGGTGAGGCACGGTCTCGGAGTTCATCACCCCGGCGTTGATCGCCAGGTTGAAGGCCTCCGTCCTTGCCTTGGAAATGAGGATTGGTATGGTCAGTGAATTGACATAGCCGATGTTCACGGCCATGTTGAAGGCCCGGCCCGCCGCTGATGAAACGTCTCCGAGGAATGCCTCCACGTCTATGTCCAGTATCTCTCGGTCATAAACGGTACCGTCCTCGTAGGCCAGGCACAGGTTGAGACCGACTTCCAGGGGAAGGATGCTCAGCCTGGTGAGCATTGGGGCGACGTGGGCGGGGATGGGCTCCCCTGCCTTCACCATCACCTTATCCTTCTTGATCACCACCTTTCCCTGTTCGATGGCGGCCGGGATCCCTGCCTTCTGCAGTTCACCAACTATGGGACCGGGCTTGAAGCCCGTGTCGCCCGCCTCTACCTTGACGTCATCGGGCGCGATCTCGCCGCCCTTGGCGGGAGCCGCGGTCTTCGTGGATTCCATGTACTGAAAAAGTTTGAATGGGTTGGTATCGGTGGTTATCAGTGCCATTTGACCGTCTATTGATTCCACCAGCTTTTCGATCCCCGGTTTATCGCTCTTTACAACCTCTAGGGCCCTTGCCAGGAGCCGGTTCTTTACCATCTTGATGCTGCACTTACCACGCAGGTCCCGGCGCATTCCCTGGAACTGGGGGCTGGGGACACCGTCAACGGAAACTGTACCGATAACGACACCCTCCTTGATCATCTGGGAGATGGTGTTAACCTCGGTTTCCTTCCATTTTGAAACATGGGCCATTTCGCATCACCTCACTTGGACCGCCGGTCCCATGCTTGACTTAACGTAGACTGACTGGATATTGAAGGAGCCCCTTTCCAGGGAGGATTCAACCCGTTTCATGACGGCTTCCAGGTTCTCCGCAAGGTCCTCGATGCTCATCTCCCGGGACCCGATAACCGTGTGGAACGTTCTTCGATCCTTGGATCGGACCCGAACCGTGTTCTTCAGGGTTTTCACCATGGGGGCGGGGTCCGCCTGAGGCGGTATGGGCCGGGGCATTTTCCCCTTGGGGCCCAAGAAGATACCCATCTTCTTACCAATGGTGGGCATCAGGGGCGCCTCTGCGATGAAGAATTCGTGGGTCCGGACCATCTTCCTGGCTTCCTTCTTGTCACCGGAAATCTCCTCGAGCATGTCGGGCTCGATGACCGTGTCGGCAACCTTCTTTGCCTGAACCGCCAGTTCGCCGCTTCCGAAGATGGCGATCTTGACATCCTTGCCCCTTCCCTTGGGGAGAAGTATCTCGGCGTCAATACGGTTCTTTGGAATGGAAAGGTCCACATCCTTGATGTTAATGGCTATATCCACGCTCTCGGGGAAGTTCCTCTTCTTGCCTCCCTCGAGTGCCTTGGTCAAAGCTTCAATGGTTTCCTTTTTTGCCATGGGATGCGCCTCGCTGTAGTTCAGGCGACCGGGTGAAGCCCGATGGGCTTCGGTCTCCTACAGTTTGAGGACCGTCCTGGTCGACCGGGTCGACGTTTAGGACGGGAGTTTCGCCTCATACTTGCCATCGTTTATTAATGTTTGCACATCGCGGGGATCCTGGTCATCCACGGTAATGCCCATGGAAACACAGGTACCCAGTATCTCCTTTACCGATTCGCTCAGCTTGGAGCCCTGAAGGGATGTGCCCTTGGCCTCGGCGATCTTGGCCACCTGTTCTATGGTCAGGTTGCCCACCTTGGATTCCCGGGCGTTCCCGGATCCCTTGTCGATCCCCAGCTCCTTTTTGATGAGCGCCGATGTGGGTGGTGTGCCCACCTCAACGGTGAAGGATTTGTCATCCGCGATGATGATCTTGACGGGGACGACCATGCCTGTGTAGGCCTTGGTCTGTTCGTTTACCCCTTTTATTATCTCTACTATGTTCACGCCCAGTGGGCCAAGGGCCGGACCCAGGGGTGGTCCCGGGGTGGCCTTGCCTGCTTCTACCTGGGCCTCTACTATTTCCGGCATGTAACTCACCTGTTAATGGTAAATCCACTCCCGGTCAGGAAGACCGGGGGCGGGAAGTTGGGGATGATGCATGGGGTATTTAAACGATGTGCCTTGTTGCCCTCACGGGGGATTGGGCTGGCTTGAGGTATTGGCCTTGATCCTATTGGTCCTCATCCTCCAGCTCATCGTTCAAACTCCCAGTACGGTATCCACTGATATCTACTGTAATATACGTGTAGCCCAGGTCCAACAGTGCCCGGGTGACCTCGTCCCGCATCGGGTCTCCCAGAAGGTCCTTGACCCGGTCGCTTTCCACCTCTATCCTGGCCAGGCTGCCGTGGTCCCTCACCCTAACCACCTGGAAACCCAGCGAGCGGAGGAATTCCTCCGCCGAATCTATCCTGTCCAGGCGTTCCTTGGTGATCTCCTCGCCGTAGGGTAGCCGGGAGGCAAGGCAGGCGGATGCGGGCTTATCGTGGATCGGAAGGTCAGCGGCCTTTGCCTCCTTTCTTATCATCTCCTTGGTGACCCCGTTCTCGATGAAGGGATGGTGTATTCCTTCCCGGGAGGATGCCTCGATGCCGGGCCGATAGTCCCCCAGATCAGAGGCGTTGTTCCCGTCAATTACCGTTTTTATACCCTCATCCTTTGCCACTTTCCACAGAGCCCTTGCGGAATGGACCCTGCACAATGCGCACCGGTTCGGGGGATTTGAAGCATATTCGGGATCGTCCAGATCGCTTAGCTCCACCACCCTGTGACGAATTCCGATTGTATCTGCCATCATGTGGGCGTCTTGATACTCTGAACTGGACAAGCTCTCGGACACAACTGTTACGGCCAGGGCACCATCTCCCAGCTCTTCATTGGCAAGATACGCAAGAAGGGAGGAATCCACTCCCCCGGAAAGGGCCACCACCACAGAATCCTGGCTCCTCAGCCAGTCCCGAACCCTGTCCAGGGGGGACCCGACATCTATCAGGGGATCACCTCTTGGGGAAGCCGCCGGCTCCCATGACCATCTCGTGGGCCTTCATTCTTTTTCCGGAAACCGCGTCAAAATACAGGGAGAAACTGCCCTTCGGGGAACCCACGTCCGCCCTGAAAACCGGGTAGTAGAGTGTATCGGATCCCACGATGCGTCCCCCGGTTAGCAGGGTGACCAGTTTGGTGATGTCCTCCTGGGCGAACCTGTCCTGGACAATGTCCTCGGACAGTTCGTACTGTTCCAGAACCGGGAGGTTGCGTGTTCCCCTTTCCGGCCTTCTGGGGAGGTCCATCACCAAATTGAGGGCGTAGACGGTCTGTTTGGATTCCGGATCCTTGCCCGAATGAACAAGTCCCCTGCGGACCAGTTTCTTGAGCCGGTTGGTGATGTTCTTCTTGTCCAACGGTGTTGAGCCTTCCAGTTCTCCTGCAGTGGCGTTGTCTACCCCCCGCAGCGCCCAGATTATCCTCAGGTCCTCTTCATCGAGATGGATGATCTCGGAAAGGCCACGGGTTTCTTTCAGTCCTCCCTTTATATCCATCACCATCTCCCCGGTCACCGGGTCCCAGAGCACAACGTGATCCTCTTCCTTTTTGAAAACCCGTCCTTCCACCACCCTCACGTGGAACCGGTTGATGGGCACAAACATCTGTTGTACGAGCTCCACAGATTCCTCCTTCTTTCTAAACAGCCCTTTGTTGATATTCTTGCGTGCCAGCTTCATTATATCCAGTTTGATGATCTGGGGAGCGACTATGAATTCCCGGCCCTCCATGGGACCGGTGGGTCTCAGGGCGTCCACCCTGGGTGCCGGAGGTCCCCGGGGCGGTGGCGGTGGCGGGGTTGATCTTTCCAGTTCCTTCCGCCTCTTGTCCATCTGCCGCTCCATCTCCGATCTTTCCCTCTCAAGCCTTTTCTGGCTGTCAACCTGTGCCTTCTCCAGGGCCTTCTTCTCGGCGGTTATCCGCTTGGCCTCCTGCTGGACCCTGCGCTCCATTTCCTTTATCCTATCCTGTTCGGCCTTGATCTTGCGTTTCCTCTCTTCCTCGATGCGGCGCTTCTTCTCTTCCTCCAGGCGTTTCTTCTCGGCGGCGATCTTCTCCCTTTCCGCTTCCAGGGCCCTTTCCTGGGCCTCCCGGCGTTTCTCCTCCTCTTCCATCTGGGCCAGCAGGGCGTTTTCCCGATGGGCCAGTTCCACCTCCATCTTCTCCTTCTCCTCCTCCAGAGCCCGGAGGGCCTCGTTGACTATCTCGGCAGTCTTTGGACCGGTGTCTGAAACCTTTTCCCTCTCTTCGTCCCCAGGGTCAGGTCCGTCGACCGTCCCCGCCGCTTCCGGACCATCGTCATCACCCTGTTCCCCCGGTATTCCCGTGTCCTCGTCATCCTCCGATCCCGCTGCGTCATCGAGGTCCATTTGCTCTTCCCTCTCCGCCTCCCTCTCCGCGCATTCCACCAGCCGCTCGATGAGATCGCCCTTGTTCCCCGATACAGTTACGTTCCGCTCCCGGCACAGGTCCATCAGCTCCTTTTTGGTGAGGGCCTCCAGGTTAAGTGGCAGTTCACCACAGGTGGGTTCTGCCGCGTCCGCATCATCATCCTGATCACTTTGATCCTCCGGCGTATCCAGGAGGAGGTCAACCTCCTCTTCAAGCAGATGGAGGTCCGGTCCCTCCAATGTCCCTGGGTTGAAGGGCACCAGAAGCACGGTCTCGTTGGTAACCACCTTTTCGTGTACGGATTCCACGAAGCGCATTATCTTGGAGAAATTGTTGTTGGATATCAGGTACTCCAGGCCCTCCAGCAGTATGATGCTGTGGGGGTTGGCTGCTATGAACTGGCTGATGGTGTGGGAGAGCTTTTCCAGGTTGGTGGGACTCAGGCACCGGTCATCGCCTGTTTTGGAAAGCCAGTACATCTCGGTCTCCGGCGGCAGTTTGGCTTTTGTCCTAATCTTTTGGGGATGGGAACGGGAAATGGACAGGACCGGTATGCCCTCTTCAGCGGTCCCCTGCTGTCTGAGCCGGTTGAAGTATGAAAGCCCCAGGTCCAGGTCCCGGGATTTGATCAACACGTTGCTGCCCCATTCCGCCACGGGATGGTCCTTCCAGGGACCGACATCCAGATCGTCCAGTGTATCTTGCCGGTCCTCTTCCATGGTATCTTGGGGTGCCGCCTGGGCAAACTCGCCCTCCTCCACCGGGACCTCGTGTTCCTCCTCCTCAGGAAGAAGGCTTTCCAGATCGAAACTGGGAGAGAGTATCTCCTGTCGATACCGTTTCTGGGCATCATTGGCCTCCTCGCCATCCCCCATTGCGCCCTTCTTCTTCTTACCGGTTGCCGACGCCGCCCGTCCGGCGTGATGGGACAGCCTGGGCCGTATCTGGACCACCATGGCCCTCATCTGGGTCTTCTGGTCCGCCACCAGCCCGGATCCCACCGGGATGCCCCGGATGAAATCCGAGTTTGCCAGTTGTTTGGGGACCTTGGACGGGACCCGGCGCCGGAAGGCGGCCATATCGTCTTCCAGGGCCAGGTTGTGACCGATGAGGAAGTCCACCTGGGAAAGTATGTCATCGTTGGTGGCCGCCGGGCGCTGGGTGGCCAGTACAAGACCGCATCCGGGCTTCCTTCCAAGCTTGGCAAACTCCACCAGGGGTTCCGTGGCCGCGGTATGTCCCGTGTGGGGAAGAAGCAGGTGGGCCTCGTCCACCACCAGCCAGGTTACGGGAATATCCTCATCACCGGCGCCGCCTTTGGACATTGCCAGGGAGTCCACGGAACGGGACGAGCGCATCCGGGCCTCCAGTATCTTGCGGGCAAGTATGCCCACGATGAGCGCTCTTCTGGCATCCCCTATCTTGGGGTCGGACACATCTATGACGGTTACACCGTTGGGACGGGATATCTGGGACAGGGGCGTGCCCTCGGGGGTGAAGAGTCCCCAGCCGGCGGCGGCCTTGAACCTGGCCACCACGCTTCTTCGGGTGGAGGGGGCGTATCCTTCTTCCCTGGAGGTGAGTCCCAGGTCGAACTCCATGCATTTGATGATATCTCCTATGGAGAAACTGCCCTTCATGGGAGGGATGTCAACCACCCGGTCCTCGTAATTGGCCTGGTACCCGTTGCGTACCTTGTCCAGGACCTCACCGATTAGCAGTCCCTGGGCCTTGAAACGGTTTATGTCGAACATCACACACCAGTCCTCAGCGGAAAGGTCCGCCGTGGCAATGGAGAAGGGGCCGTCAACGGTCTGGTCCCGTTCGTTGTAAATTCCAACGGGGGTCATTACCTGGACATCATCGAATCCTTCCGCTTCCAGTCCCATCTTGCGTAGTATGCTCTTTTCCCCCTGGGCACGGTTGGGCTCCTTCATGGACCAGAAAATCCCGATCGGGTCGATGATAACGGTGCCCACCCCCCGTTGGATCCGGGTCAGTTCCTCGGCGAACACGCCCAGGGTGTAGGATTTCCCCGATCCCCTCTTGCCGCAGATGAAAATGACGTGGGGGAACTCGGCGTCCACCATGACCTTGTAACCCTGAAGTGACTGGTATGCGCTTTCGGGGTCCATGGGAGGTCGTTCGGATACCACCCCCAGGTCCATCAGTCCCTGGTGGCCGGAGCGGATATGATCGGAACGGCTCCTGCCCAGGATGACGGTGGCGGTGTCCTCTTCAAGCAGTGGCTTGAGGGGCGTGGTGACCGTGGGCTGGAAGTCTGTGGTGGGTTTGAATGGTCCGCTCATGGTCTCACCGTTGTATTGGGGGGTCCGTCCCCGGGCAGCTCCCTGCCGGGAAGTGGTTCCTCCCTCAAGGTGCCTGAAGGTGATTAATATTATGGGAAATGTGGGCGGAAGCGGAAGGGTATGTATTCTTCATTTTCAGTTCTTGAAATGGTCGTAACCCCCGGGCAAGGGGGTTTCCCCCTCATCGTCCACCAGGAAATATTCACCGGCCTTGTTCGTGAACTGTCCGATCTCCACCCAGCCCAGGTCCACAGCCCTTTCCCGATCATCGGGTGACACCGCGGCAACCAGTTCGTAATCCTCCCCGCCGGACAGGGCATAGCGGGCGGGGTCCTTGCCAAGGACCCCTCCGGCCAACACCGCCGAGTTGTCCAGTGGGATCCGGTCTTTGTACACCCTGGCACCCAGCTTTGCCTGATTTGCCAGGTGCCGTACCTCCGAGGCTATGCCGTCGGAGACGTCTATCATGGCCCTGACGAATCTGGACGCCTCCCGTCCTGCATCCGGGTTGCAACGGGGGTTGAGATGATCCTCCACGGGTCCATCCTTACCGGATCGCAAGATATCCAGGCCCGCCGCCGATCCCCCTGTGGGGCCGCTCACGAAGATCAGGTCACCGGGACGGGCGCCCTTCCTCAGGCAAAGGCGGTTTTTCTCCACCTCTCCCAGCAGTGCCACGTTTATCACCGTGATCGGTCCATGGGTGGTATCCCCTCCCACCAGGGCAACCCCGTGGGTGTCGCAGCCGTCATAAAGCCCCCTGTAAACCCCTTTCAGCACATCCGGGTCCATATCCGGTTTCAAACACACGGAAACCAGCATGTAGGTGGGCCATCCTCCCATGGCCACAATATCGGAAACATTGGATTCCACCGCCTTGCGACCCACTTGATGAGGGCTGTACCAGTCCAGGTTGAAATGGTCCCCTTCCACCATCATGTCGGTGGTTGCCAGGATGTACCGGTCACTGCCAAGTTCCATAACCGCCGCGTCATCGCCGGTCCCCACCACAACACCGGAACCATCCTCTCCGGTCCCTCCTCCACCGAGCCCGTCCTTTCCGTTCCTGAGTATATGGTCAATGAGATCGAACTCTCCACCAACCCCTTCCAGGTCCATGATCATCTATTCTCCATCGTCGTCCAAAACCTTCATGACGCAGAACTTGCCGCACATGGTGCACTCGTCGCCTTCGGCCTCCGAATCGTCCCTCAGGGCGGATGCCTTGTCCGGGTCCAGGCACAGCTCCACCGTTCGGTCCCAGTCCAGCTTCCTCCTGGCCCTGGCCAGTTCCGTGTCCCTTTCTATGGCACCAGGCAGACCCAGGGCGATATCGGCGGAGTGGGCGGCTATCTTGGATGCTATTACCCCTTCTTTAACATCCTGGACCTTTGGAAGCCTTAGGTGCTCGGCGGGGGTGACGTAGCAGAGAAAAGAGGCACCGTGGATGGCGGCCAGGGTGCCGCCTATGGCGGCGCTAATATGATCGTAACCCGGTGAAAGGTCCGTGGTGAGCGGACCCAAGACGTAAAAGGGGGCGCCGTGGCATATCTCCTGCTGCATTTCCATGTTCTTCCGGATCTGGTCATAGGGAACGTGACCCGGACCCTCAATTATCACCTGGACGCCATGATCCCAGGCCCTCTGGGTCAGCTCTCCCAGCACCTTAAGCTCGTGAAGCTGGGCCCTGTCGGTGGCATCGTGCAGACAGCCGGGCCTCAGCCCGTCTCCAAGGCTCAGGGTGACATCGTGTTCTTTGGCTATCCTGCACAGGTCGTCGAAACCCTCGTAGAGGGGGTTCTCCGCCTTGTTGTGGATCATCCATTTCACCAGGGCGGTCCCGCCCCGGCTGACCACCCCGGCCACCCGGTCCTTGATGTGAGGTATGGCTCCCCGGGTGAGGCCGCAGTGTACGGTGACGAAGTCCACACCCTGCCTTGCCTGGCGCTCTATGACCTCCAGCATGGCCTCCGCCGGTATGTCCCGAATGTCCTCGTGCTCCACCATGGCCTGGTAGATGGGAACGGTCCCAATGGGAACGTTGGATGCCTGGATTATCTTCTTGCGGGTGCTGTCCAGGTCCCCCCCGGTGGACAGGTCCATGACGGTGTCAGCGCCGTATCTTTCGGATATCTCCAGTTTCTCCAGTTCCTCCTCAAGGTCCATGTGTTTCGGGGAGGTGCCTATGTTGGAGTTGATCTTGATGTGCAGCCCCCTGCCTATGCCGATGGCCGGGATGGTACCCCGTCTTTTAATGTTCAGGGGTATTGCCACCCTGCCCTGGGCCACCGCCTTTCTCAGATCTTCCGGTCCAATGGACTCGGATAGGGCCACCGTCTCCATCTCGGGGGTCACGGTCCCCTCAAGGGCGGCTTCCCTCTGGGTTCGGGGGTCTGGATCGTTTATGGTGCTGTTCATGGCCATCACTGAAGCCCTGAGCGGGGATGGGCCGCCCCATATGTCCTTCCCACGAAAAGACTTCCGATGGCGTTGTGGTCATTTTCCGCTAACCGCACCCCGCATGGCTGCAACCATGTCCCTGGCGGCGTTTTGGGGATCCGGCGCATCGGCGATGGCGCTGACCACCGCGGACCCGGCAGCTCCGGCCCTCACCACATCACCCACATTGCCGGGGTCAATTCCACCAATGGCCACCACCGGCGCATCCGTTGTGCTGCACACCTCTTCAATGGCCCTCAGACCGAGCCCGGTCTGGTGTTGGCCGGTCTTGGTGGCGGTTGAAAAGACAGGGCCGAAGGCTATGTAATCCGGTCTTTCCTCGGCAGCCATCGTTGCCTGGGAAAGGGAGTGAGTGGAACGACCGATGAAGTAATCCTTTCCCAGCGCACTCCTGGCCTCGGCAGTCGTGAGGTCCTCCTGCCCCAGGTGCAGCCCGTCAGCACCTATTTTCTCGACCAGATGGAACCGGTCGTTGACGACCATAGGGACATTTCGAGCATGACACAGTTCGACCAGGGCCCTGCCCCTTCTCACGTATTCATCGTCAGCTGCCAGTTTCTCCCTCAGTTGAACCATACCGGCACCGCCTTCCATGGCTAGGATCGCCAGTTGTATCTGGCGGTCCGCATCGATGCCCGAGGGTGTGATGAAGTAGAGAACGGGGCCTTTTGCGGCACCTGGAAAACATAGAGGTTTTACCATGCGGGTGGTAGTGCGGTCTGAGGTAAAATAATATCCTGTCCCCGATAGCTTCCGAATAAATATCTATTAAAAATAATTAAATAAGGAAACAGTATTCCGATGACCTAAATCAATTCGGGGGGACCCGGATTATAGTAATAAGCACGTGCTTGAGAACCACTCTTGAGGAATCGATATGACTGAAAGAAAGAAAGTGAAGGCTCGACATAGTAGCCGAATGAAGAAGATGCTCCTGGGCACCTTCGCTGTGCTCCTGGCAGTAGGAATGCTGGGGCTTTTGAGCATGAATACCGCCGGTACATCCTACGGCTCGGCCGGACATGCGGTCATGGCCCAGCATACGAGCCAGGACGGCCTGACGGTATATATGAACGAGGACAGTAGCATCAGATCGGTCTTCGGACTGAACCTGTGGGACAATGGTGATGGAGATGATCTCCTCATACTCGAGTTCAGTCTCCACACGGATGCAGGAACGTTCGATCCGACCACGGATCTCGACGACGTCGATCTTTACTACGATGACTCGGCCCCGAACGGCGAGTACAACGCAGGTGATGACTATATCTCCGAGACGAGCGTTGTTTGGGCCGGGGCAGATCCTGACTGGACCTGCACGATCACAACCGCAGCTGATTCCGACAGGGCGATCCCCAACACGGATTCAGGCGTGGATGAGGGTGTTGACTTCCTTGTATGTTTTGAAACGGATGTGGCCATTTCCGATGGTGTCAAGTTCACATGTTCCGTCCCAACTGACGGCGTAACGGTGACCGGACCCACGACCCTGACTACAAATGCCTTCACTGCCCGACAAGTGGTAATCGACACAACCGCTCCTGTTCTCGGTGCCGCCTTCACCGCCGAGAGCAATATGCCCAATTACTTCTACAATCCCGGGCTGGACGGCGTGCGCAACCTTGGGGTGAACGAAGAGAAGGTCTACTACAACAACATGCCCGACATGGGTCTTCACCAGAGGGTTTGGGTGAACTGGTCCTGGACCGAATCCTACCCCTACGCTATCGACTACGATTACGGGAATGACGATGCCTTCAACGAGGACCTTCCCGATACCATGTATTCCAACGATGCAGCCATGACGTACATGCTCAGCTGGAACGAGAACGGCATGACCGAGGGCCCGGACCTTGCGGGCACCCCCTGGGGTCACCGTCTGGTCCGTACCAGGATAACGGATCTGGCCGGCAATTCGGACGATTATTATATTGATTTCTTCCAGGACAACGACGCGCCTGATATCATGACCGAGGGTCAGTTCGGGGGAGCTGTGGAAAAGTGCAATTCCTCAGTTGAGTGGTTCTACCCCTATGACGCCGGTTGGGATCAGGATGATTGCTGGTTGAACGGAGTGTATCACGTCAACGAGTCCAACTACTTTCTCATGAGCAAGGCTGACCCCCTGAGAACAGACGGTACCAGCGGTGCTACCACCTGGGACGAGGCGGCTGATATCTACGAAGCCAAGTACTCCGTGGACGGAGGCGGCTGGGTCGATTTCACCGGAGCAGCCGCTGACGCCGACATCGGCGCCCTTGCCCCCGGCGAGCACACCATCGCGTACTCGCTGACCGACCACGTGAACAACACTTACCTCAGAACAGATACAGTTGTGGTTGCCAAGTATATAGGTGACTATACTGTCAGCAGCAACATGCTCTGGGCTCAGAATGCCTATCTTTGCAACGGAAACGTAACCATTGACCCGACCTTCCAGATGGACCTGACCGGGACCCTGTTCATGAACAACAGCGGCAACGGTGATCACTGGATCCACAACGAAGGTACTATGAAGGTCCGGGACGGCGGTATCGTGACCAACCTGATCGACCCCACCGTGTACGGGGACGACGGCCCTGCCGTGGTCACCGGGACATTCGACCAGGGTTTCCTGGACGCATCCTACGGATTCCAGAATGCCGACGGCAGCACCCTGAGTCTGAGCAACGACGCTCTTGTGGAGCGGGCGGTGGAGGTTTACTCCGAAGGGACTGTCAACGTTGGCGGGTCAACCATCCAGAACAACGACGGTGATGGTATCAGGGCGGACTGCTCTGTTATGGTTTACGGTAACTCCTTCATCATCAACAACGGCGCCGACGGGATCGATGTGGCCAACGCCGACTTTTCCGAGGTTACGGTCAAGGATTCCAACATCACCGGGAACGGCGATAACGGAATCGAGCTGGACAATGCCTCCGGATCGTTCCAGAACTGCAACATTATCGACAACACCAACTGCGGAATAGCCCTTCAACATGCCCATGGAACCGGGAACGTTTCGGTGGAAGGCTGTGACATATCCTCAAACGGGGATGTGGGGTTCTACACGGAGAACTCCTACTATTATCCGTTCTACTGGGTCCGGGACTCGGGACGTGTTCTCTACTCCGGCAACCCTAATGACTGTTCAGACGCTTTCTGGGACAGCGAGGGTGATTGGGACGAGACCAACTTCGTCGAGTTCGAGCTGGACCTGTCCGGCGAGGAAATGGATGATGATTTCTACCTCAGCTTCTGGCACTGGTACTGGGGCCAGAGTGGAGATTATGGTCGAGTGGCCTGGTACGACGAGACGACCCTGAGCTGGAAATGGCTCGGCGCTTCAGAGGCCGGATACACCATGTTCGGAGATGATGAGTGGATATGGTCCGAGTCACGGCCCATGGACACCGAATACCGGATCGGTGACAACCAGGTGAACGACGCCTGGATACTTGAAACGGTCAACATCGATGATACCAAGGCAACCGGTTGGGAGAACCCGGTGCCCTTCCGTTTCTACTATATTTCCAGTGGAAATGACGTGTCCTCTGGCTGGTACATAGATGATCTGTATCTGACCGCTGACGGGGAGACGACCCTGCTTCGCAACTGGGAGGCCACCGGGGACCCCATGGACCCCCGTTTCTCCATCACGGACTACTCTCCCAACAGCCACTGGGAAATGCATTCGATACCCGACAGCTACCCGTCAAACAATTTCCTGGACACGACATTCAGGGACAACGGCAATGCCGGCATATACGCCTTCCATGTCCATTCCCTGGACGTTCAGGGCTGTGAGTTCTGGGAGACCGGTGACGGGGGATCCATGCTGTACGGTATCCAGGGCGGTATCGTGCAGGACGCGAATTTGCAGGACAATCTCTTCGATGGAAACTCCGAGATGGACTGGGGCGTGCATTTCGAGACCTACACCGATGCGACCGTTGTGGGCAACACCTTCTACGACATGGACGGAGAGGGCCCCAACTACATGGCCAACTCCGCTGCGTATTACATGTACTGGGCCTGTGATTACGATATAAGGGACAACCTGGTGGAAAAGCGTCAGGCCACTGATTATGCGGCCGAGGACGGGCTGGTGGTGGACCACGCCTACAACTACAATGCTCATTCAGGCACAAAATGCCTCAACACCGCCCGGAACGACGGGCTCACCCAGACCATGACGGTCACCTGCAACCTGGCCGGGATGACCGACCCGATACTATCCTGGTGGGAACTCACCGGCCTTTACGACTCCGAGGCCAAGGTGGAGATGTCCACCGACAGCGGCGCCAATTGGCACCAGGCCATGTGGTACAATTCGAACGACGAGGAATGGGAAGGCGAGTTCATATGGACACAGCGCTTTTTGGACCTGAAGAACTGGACCGGCCAGAGCATCCTTGTCCGGTTCAGCTACATGGAACAGGAAGGCGCCTACACCGGCTGGTGGATCGATGATATCAAGCTCAGCGATTACACGGCTACGACCGCCTATTCAAACGACTTCGAGGACATGATCGATGACGATGGATGGACGGTTTACGGACATTCCTACGATGATGGATACCTGATGAGCCCCTGGGAGCACGGTGCTCCGGATCACGACTTCTGTGGCTACGGCCCAGAGATGGCCCATTCAGGCGACTACCTGTGGGGCACCGACCTGGATATGGATACCTGGGAGGATTACACGAGCTACCTGCAGAGCCCCGTGTTCGACCTTTCAGGTGCCGCTGCAGGCGATCTGATCCTGTTGAGCTACTGGGAGTGGATAAGCATCGAGGGTGGATACGATTCAGATTACGATGACGAATCCTACGTTCTGGTGTCCACCGACGGCCTGGACTGGGATCCGGTCCGTGTCTGGCCCGAGGATGCACCCGGCGACCAGATGGAGGGGTGGCACCCCGTGACCCTGGACATATCCGAGTATGCCGGACAGTCCGAGATACGCGTCCGGTTCCTGCTCAAGACCGCCGAGAGCAGCTACGACGGCTGGTACATCGACGACTTCATGGTCCGGATACTCACCCCGGGAACCGCGGTGTTCACAGAGGACTTCGAGGGACCGCTGGCGGGCCAGATCGACCACGACTTCTGGTGGATCAGGGGCTCCGACCCCAACCCCCAAAACAAGATCACTGAAAACGAGGTGTACGATGTCCAGAGGGTGGCCATCAGATGCGTGAACATCCAGGATACACTGGTCTCCGACAATATCGTCCGGGATGACCATGGTGACGAGGACGGTCAGAGCATAACGATCCAGGACAACTACATCATATGGCGCAAGGACCCGCCCGCCACCAGCTGGAGCCACAGGCTGCGCAACAACTGGGGCGGTGACATGGGAGATATTGAGGTTGCAAACAACGACGTGCGATATTCCATGAACGGTGTTCACGCCCGGGCGTACATGGGTGATGTGGACGTGTGGATCCACGATAATGACATGAGATACTCGGTCGCCCAGGCACTGCATTTGGGAAACCGGGACCACACCATGACAGCGGTAGTGGAGAACAACCAGCTCTCCTACAGCGGACGGGGCATTCACGCCCACGGGAGCTACGGCCCCATGGACCTGACCGTCACCGGTAATATCGCTGAATACTGTACCCAGACCAGTTGGGCTGATCATATGACTGCCGGTGCCATGCTGCAACATAGATACGGAGTTGCGTTCTTCGACCTGCGGGATAACGTATTCAGCAACAACGCAGGCGGCGGTGTGTATTTCTCCGGGTACGATGCCGATGAGGAGGGCCTTTCCACGGCGTTCATTTACATGGAAGGCAACGACATATCCCACAACGATGAGGGTGTGTTGAACCCGAGTGATTGGAACCGTAACACCTTCTTCCACGAGACCGGCATGGGCGTCTACTTCATGGGTTACATGGACGAGGACTACGAACCCGTCTGGTGGATAACCATGAAGGACAACACCATAACGGACAACAGGCACAGCAACCTCTACCTCTGGTCCATGTACGCCCCGGTGTACGCGCACCTGGAGGGCAACGATTTCAGCAATGCCAGGCATGCGACCGATCTGGGCAACGACCACGGTCACGGGATATACATGGCCCTTTACGACTACGACAGTTGGTACTCCAATCCGAATCCCGAGACACCCCCGGTCCTGTCAAATGCAAACGAGGGACCGCTGGAGGCGGATATCAAGATAGTTGACAACATAATTAATGGCAACTATTACGACCCTGTGTACATCAACGCCTACAACAAACTGGATGTACTGCTCCAGGGCAACCAGATGAACGACAACGTCTACGGTAACAACTTCGAACTGTACGGCCAGTACGGTCTCCGGGCATGGATGGACGGCAACACCATGACGGACAACTACGATGAGGGGATCATGGAATCCGATTATAACTATGAGGTATCCTTCACGAACAACGTCGTTAGCAGGACCGGGACAAGCGGTGGAGTTGACATCAACCCCGAGAATGAATTCTCAGACGCCGACTACATCTTTATCGACATGCACGACAACGTGTTCACCGAGAACGAGGGAGATGGTTTCGAGGCTGGTGGTATCGATGAATACATGATCGGACGCATATACAACAACGTGTTCTCCGACAACGGCATCACCAGTGGCAATTCCGGTCTTGATATCGATGGCACCTGCGACCTTTGGGGCGTCCAGATTGACAACAACCGCTTCGAGGACAACGGCGACGATGGTATGCAGACCGACGTGTTCAACGAACCCCTGTTGGCCCACAGCGGGACACATGCCTGGCACCCGACCACCCAGAGCTACACCTACTCTTACATGGACGTGACCGCTGACCTGACAACAGCCGTGAACAGCGCCACATTTAGCTTCTGGCACTGGCTGGAGAACGATGATGATTCCGATAACGGTGGGTTCTTGACCCTCAACGACGGGACCGGTTGGGAGCGGATCGATCCCAAGGGTGAGTACGACGGTGATGCCTGGTGTTACGGTCTTTTCCTGCCCGACGGGAACCAGGGAGGGGCCTTCTACGATGATACCGAATCTGCGTCGAGTTCGGAAATGGACTGGGAGTTCGAAGAGTTCGACCTTTCCCCGTGGATCGGCCAGTCTGTCGAGCTCAGGTGGTGGTGGGGTGCTGAAGATACCTATGACCGTGGCTGGTATATCGATGATATAGAACTGACACTGGACGGTACCCGGTCATGGCTGGAGGACGGCGAGGGTGAGAACACCGCGATCCGGGACGCTGGTCCCGGCCAGACATGGTTCGACAACAACCGCTTCGAGCTTGTTGAGTTCTTCCCCAACGCCATATTCGGCAACGATTTCATAGGGAACCTGGGAGACGGTCTGGACGTTGATGGTACCGACTACTACTACGCCGACAGCGAGTACTACAAGATGGAGATATATGACAACTACTTCTACCTCAACGGCCAGGACGAGGACGATTACGGCATGAGGCTTGATGATGTCCAGGCAGATATCTACAACAACGACATAGTCGCCAACACCGAGGGAGTCTACATCGATGGTTGCGACCTCTATTTCTTCGACAACACTGTAACCCAGAACTCCTTCGATGGGGTGGAGGTGGACAGCAGCGGGTTCGATGATTACGACTATCCGGTCCTGATCCAGGATAACGTTTTCACATCCAACGGGATCGGTCTGAACATTCACAGCAGCTCAGAAGTACAGATGATCAACAACGATTTCCTCAACAACTACCAGTGGGGACTCTGGATAGATGATGACACGGATTATACAGAATGGCGGATCACCGGAACCTCAACAGTGAAGAACAACGCCATGTACTGGTGGGGCGGTGACGGTGACGGCAACATGAATCCGGGCAACATCGTGATCGAGGACGGGGGAACGTTGATCGCCAAGGACAACAAGCTGTTCGGATTCGGATGCGATGAACCCGGAGAATGGGCCCTCATAGTCGAGGCTGGCGGAATGCTGGACGCTCACGACAACAACTTCCGATCCTGGTACAACGATGATCTCAACAACCAGGGTTGGACCGGTATCGGGAACATCGGACCCGGGTCGAACCCGACCTACGTTCTGCAGGGCCCGATCCTCAATGCCGACCAGACCGACTATGCCCGCTTCGGGGACACCTCGCTCTTCGTTCAAAATCCCATAAACGGGGTTATAATGACCGAAGTGCCCTGGGGAACCCAGATGGATACCTGGGGTCAGTACCAGGTGGACTACTCCGCAAACCGCATAACCTTCTTTATCGGTCAGAACGGTAACGGTGCCCCTGGCAACGTGCAGGGACGCTGGTGGTGGATCGATGAGGACAGGGACTACTACAGGTTCCGCATCTACGGATCGGCTACCCTGGACGGCAACGAAATCGAGAACGCCAGGACGGTATACGTGGAATCTGGCTGGAGCAATACCCGTCAGGAAGGCCATGAGACGGTCATCATCCGGGAGAACGAGATATACAACACCTACTTCGGCGGAATATACAGCGTCGGGTCAAGCCCCGAGATATTCCTTAATAATATACATGATACACAATATGGTATCTACTACGAAGGCGGCACGGTGGATGTGACCCAGGGCAACTGGATCCACGATATCACCGCTGACGGTATCCACATGGAGGACACCACCGGTGAGATCATCGGCAATACCATCGACGACAACCGTGAGGGTATCGTTGGTTACATGTGCGAGGGTCTTTTGATCCAGGACAACGAGTTCCATGGCAACCTCAAGGATGCCATCCACATGGTGGATTCCAACGGGACCGAGATCCTTGACAACCTGGTGGACACCACGGCTGATAAGGGTATTTACATCGATGCAAGCACCATGACCACCATGGAAGGCAACGAATACACCTGGAATTACTACGGTCTGTTCGTGACGAATTCGGACGTGGAGGTTACGGGTGACATGTTCTCAGATTCCATCCGTGACGATATCTACGCCGATGTGGGATCCATGATAACCCTCTACGATGCCCAGTTCGACTGGACAGAGAGCCTCACCGTCCTGGAGACGGGTCAGGTGGATGTCTACTTCACAGCAACCGTTCTTGTGACCACGCCCATGGACCTTCCCATAGGCGGTGTTGACGTAACCATCGACCCGGCCAGCATGGACCCGGTGAACGGTACAACGGATGCTGACGGTATGTATTCGGAACAGGTCCTTGTGGCTGTTTTCGACGGCACACAGGATGACATGGCCGATGCCTTCGAGGTGATCGCGGTAACCGCCACAAGCGGTGATGAGGAAGCAACCTTCGAGGGACCCCTGGCGGAAACCCTCACGGTGATACTTGTGCTGGATTTCCAACCGATGCCCACCGAATCCTTCATCAACAACTACACGACATTGGAGGACCGGGCACTGGAGGAGATACTCTTCCTCAACGATATCATAGATGATGATGGTGATCCGGAGAACCTGGTCTTCATAGTTGAGGGTGCCGAGCACCTGGATGTCATGGTTGACGAGGACAACATGGTGAGCATAGTTCCCATGGACAACTGGAACGGCGAGGAGAACATTACCATCACCGTGTCCGATGGTGTGGAGGGCCACGATGTCCTGCTGGAGATAACCGTCGCGGTGATGCCGGTGCAGGATGTGCCGATGGCCCAGGATGTTTTCATGACTCCAGAGGACCCCAACAACGGTGACATGCTGGCGGCCCACTTCACGCTGGTGGACCCGGATTACATGCCCGGTGTCTACGACCAGGACGGATACGGTGACATGGAGCTCAACGGCACCCAGATACGGTGGTTCCGCAACGGTGACATGATGAAACAGTACAACGATCAGGTCACGGTGTCCATGGAGGAGACCAACCCCGGAGAGGTCTGGTACTTCACCATCAAGCCCTTCGATGGACAGGACTTCGGCGATATCGTATCCTCTCAGGAAGTGACCATAATAAACGTCAAACCCGACCTGGACTTCGACCTCAGCGTTGACATGATAATAATCACCCCGGAGGAACCGACCGCCGGTGATGATCTGATGGTGGAGGTTGACACCAGCCTGCGGGCCCAGTACGCCAACTTCACCTTCCAGTGGAACCTCAACGGCGTACCCATCGAGGGGGCCACCGAGAACATGCTCATGTCCGAGTATCTGACCAAGGGAAATGTGATAACAGTCACGGTCACCCCCAGCGACGGCTACAACAAGGGCGACCCCGTTACATCCCGTAACGTTAAGATATCCAACGGCCTTCCCTCGATAGACAGGGTGATCGTTTCCCCACTTGAGGCCTACAAGGATTCAACTCTGACGGCAACGCCCGTCGGGTTCGGTGACATCGACCCGGACGACTACGCCGACTACATGGTGGACATGGAAAAGGCCCACACCACCTTCAAGTATCAGTGGTACCGGCAGGTGACAACCACCACCGGCACCGGGAACGATACCACCACCGTGACTGAATGGGTCGCAATACCCGGAGCCACGGGCATGACCCTGGATTCCGATGCCTTCAACAAGGGCGATATGGTGATGGTGGAGGTTACCCCCTATGATGGAGAGGGTTACGGTGAGGTGGTCCAGTCCGAATCCATAGAGATACTCAACACACCACCGGTGCTGGGAACCGTCAAGATTATTCCTGCCGAGCCCACATCCAACAGCGATCTGCAGGCTATCCCCTCCGGTTACTTCGACCTGGACGGTGACGATTCCAAGTACTACTTCCGGTGGTACGACCTGGAAGGCCTGCTCCAGCAGGGTTGGGGCGCCGATGGCGGCAACGTCCTGGACTCATCACGGGTCGAGGAAGGCGCAGTCGTCTATGTGATAGTCATACCCAACGACGGCGATGCCAACGGCACTGCAATAACCTCTGCCAGCGTCCAGGTGGCCTCCGACGAGGACGGTGACGGAATACCCGACGGTGTGGACCACGATTCCGACAATGACGGATACGGCGACGAGATGGAGAAGTCCTACGGGACCGATCCGTATTCCGACAGCAGTTCACCCGATGACCTGGACGGCGACGGTGTTCCCGATCAGGAAGATGTGGACATCGACGGTGATGGCATACTCAACGACAGGGATGCCTTCCCCATGGACCCCGCTGCTTCAAAGGACCTGGACGGCGACGGTCTGCCCGATGCCTGGAACCCAGGTGCGGATGCCGACGATTCCACCACCGGACTGGAGCTGGACAGTGATATGGATGGTGACGGTATTGACAACGACATTGACGCCTTCCCGTCCAACCCCACCGAGTGGCAGGACACCGATGGAGACGGAATAGGTGACAACACCGATCCTGACGCCGATGGTGACGGGGTGCCTGATGAGGTGGCCGAGGACGAACTGGCGACCGCAGAGAAGGCTTCCGAAAAGTCGGCCGATGCACAGGACGAGCGCACGAGGATACTGTGGTACTTCTTCGGTCTGATAACGGTGGTCCTGGTGATCATCCTCATAATGATACTGCTCTACGTAATGCGCAAGGGCGGTGCCGAGGATATGGAGGAGGATGAACCCTACACCTCCCCGATGTCCGAAGATGTGGAGGAGGACGAGGACCTTTTCGGTGAAGATGAGGAAGAGGAGTTGGACGAGGACGAGCTTGGTGACGAGGATGATCTGGATGAGGAGTCGGAGGACGAGGATATGGAGGACGAGCTTGGTGACGAGGATGGTCTGGATGAGGACCTGGAAGACGATGAATACCTCGACGACGAAGAGGAAGTCATGGAAGAGGACGATCTTGACGAGGAACTTAACGAGGATGAACCGGAAGAAGATGATGAGATCGACCCCGATCTTGATGAGCTTCCAGATGATGACCTGGACGAGGAAAAGGAGGACTGAAAATGAGCGGAAGAACGTCTGAAAGGACCAAGGGCGGTATGCTGAAGAAGGGCATTTTAGGATCAGCCATGTTGGTCCTGTTGATCGGAATGATAGGACTTTTAAGCATAAACACGACCGGTACGACAACCGGTTCCGTTGGACACGC
>Ga0272441_10003366_pt1 | contig 30471 bp, 29 predicted proteins | sample SSMProp6N_FD_193582 | JGI IMG/M metagenome (GOLD analysis project Ga0272441, IMG submission 193582) | Marine sediment archaeal communities from Little Sippewissett salt marsh, Falmouth, MA, United States - SSM-Prop-6N | ecosystem: Environmental > Aquatic > Marine > Wetlands > Sediment ... | reverse complement strand
GTCAAACGGGTAGAATCGGAAGAGAAGACCAAGGGGGGAATCATCATTCCGGATTCGGCAAAAGAGAAACCCATGGAAGGGGAAGTGCTGGCCGTGGGCAGCGGCAAGATTCTGGACAACGGCAAAAAGAGTGTCCCGGATGTAAAAGCGGGAGACAAGGTGCTTTTCAGCAAATATGCGGGGACCGAAGTCAAAATTGACGGAGAAGAGCACCTGATCATGCGGGAAGACGACATTCTGGGAATTATCGAATAGCGGAAAAAAATATAAATTTTCACAGATGGAGGAAATCAAAAGATGGCAAAGGAAATATTATTTGGTCAGGACGGACGGACCTCGATACTTGAAGGGGTGGATACCCTGGCAAATGCGGTAAAGGTAACGCTGGGGCCCAAGGGCAGAAACGTGATTATCGACAAGAGTTTTGGTTCTCCCACGGTGACCAAGGACGGCGTGACGGTGGCCAAGGAGATCGAGCTGGAGGACAAGTTCGAGAACATGGGCGCCCAGATGGTCAAGGAAGTGGCGAGCAAGACCTCGGATACGGCGGGAGACGGGACGACCACGGCAACGGTGCTGGCCCAGGCGATATACCGGGAAGGGGCCAAGCTGGTGGTGGCCGGTCACAATCCCATGGAGCTGAAGCGGGGGATCGACAAGGCGGTGGAGGCCATTACCGACCATTTACAGGGGCTTTCCAAACCGATCAAGGACCAGAAAGAGATTGCCCAGGTCGGGACCATTTCGGCCAACAATGACGAAACCATCGGCACCATCATCGCCGACGCCATGGACAAGGTGGGCAAAGAAGGCGTGATCACGGTGGAAGAGGCCAAGACCATAGAGACCACGCTGGACGTGGTCGAGGGCATGCAGTTTGACCGGGGCTACCTGTCGCCCTATTTTGTTACGGATCCGGAGCGGATGGAAGCGATTCTGGAGGACTGCTACATTCTGATTCACGAGAAAAAGATCAGCAATATGAAGGACTTACTGCCGATTCTGGAGCAGGTGGCCAAGACCGGCAAGCAGTTTCTGATTCTGGCCGAAGATGTGGACGGCGAAGCGCTGGCCACGCTGGTGGTGAACAAGCTGCGCGGGACGTTGAAGGTGTCCGCGGTGAAGGCACCGGGATTCGGCGACCGGCGGAAGGCGATGCTGGAGGATATCGCGATTTTGACCGGCGGAACCATGATTGCGGAAGACCTGGGCATCAAGCTGGAGACCATTACCATGGACGACCTGGGAACGGCCAAGCGGGTGACCATAGACAAGGACAACACCACGATTGTTGAAGGCGCGGGCACCAAGGACAAGATCGAGGCCCGGGTGAAACAGATTCGCGCCCAGATCGAGGAAACGACCTCGGATTATGACCGGGAGAAGCTGCAGGAACGGCTGGCCAAGCTGGTCGGTGGCGTGGCCGTGATCAATGTGGGGGCCGCCACCGAGACCGAGATGAAGGAGAAGAAGGCGAGAGTGGAAGACGCGCTGCATGCCACGAGAGCGGCGGTTGAGGAAGGCATCGTTCCCGGCGGCGGTGTGGCGCTGGTGCGGTCGCTGAAAGCGCTGGAAAAGATCGAGACCTCAAATGAAGAGCAGCGGCTGGGCGTGGAGCTGGTCAAAAGAGCGATTGTGGAGCCGCTGCGCTGGATTGCCAGCAATGCGGGCCATGACGGGTCGATTGTGATTGAAAAGGTCAAGGAAGGCAAGGCCACCTACGGATTCAACGCCCTGACCGAGGTGTATGAAGATATGATTGCCGCGGGCGTGATCGATCCCAAGAAGGTGGTGCGCTGCGCGTTGCAGAACGCGGCCAGCGTATCGTCCCTGCTGATCACCACGGAAGCGATGATCGCGGACAAGCCGGAAAAGAATGAAGGCGGCGCTGCCGGCATGCCGCCGATGCCTCCGGGCGGCGGTATGGGCGGTATGGGCGGCATGATGTAACAGCCGGTCCGGCCGTTTTTAAGTATACAAAAAAAAGAGCCTCCCTTTGTCTGGAGGCTCTTTTTTTGACCCTTTCAGTGGTTCTAAAACGGTTGAAGCTGTTTAAGCCGATGCAACCGTAAAATATGCGGCGGGTTATGGCCAAAGCATCCTTCACCGGTACCAGGCCTGAAGATCGGTCTCCAAATACTTTTCCAGACAAATAATATCCGCCCGGTAGATTTTTTTGAGCTTTTTAACAGAATCCCGATCCGGCACCTCTTGCACCGCTTTCGCATTTGCATCCCTGTTTTTTTTCAAAATAAAACCTACCACCTTCCTGATTCCCAAACCCCGGAGCAGGTAGCGGATATTTCGGCTGCAGGGAACTGCAGCAAGTATCTTTCGCATATTATGGATAATCCGGTTGATAAAAAGGTACTTATAACCGATAGCGTCAGAAGCGTTTTGTTTTTTCGCGAGCCGGTCCGGCTGAAAAGCCGGATCAACGCCCAGAAACCGGTACAGCTTTTCCAGCACCGCTGGCGGATTTCTCCTGATTTCATCATAATAGAGAATAATCACCTGCTGTTTATCAAAATGGGTTAAAAACTGACTGAGATAACGGTAATAAAATCCCCGTTTGATCAACGGGTGGTCCGGTCTGATAATCTCTTTGAAGGACTGCTTTCCTCCGGAACCCTTGCGCTTACTGTAAATATAGTGCGAAAAGGCCCGTTCTACTGGATTTCTCAAACACACAATAATTTTCACTGCCGGGAAAAATTTTTTTATGGTTTTCGCAATATTTTCGTCCTGGTAGTAGGCCGGTGTAAATTCCCCCCTTATTTTTTCAGGATCTTCGGTAAAGTATGATTCATACAGAGGCAGGTCGTCATCCGATTTAAATATCTTGTCGAAAAAATGCGTTTCTTTCATGGATGAAAAACCGATCCGGGGATGCGCGGCAAGACAGGAGGAAACCCAGGTCGTGGCACAGCGCGGCACGCCCACACCGATAAAATCCACCTTGAAACGGCTCATAGCGAACCCCCACGGGAAAACCGGTCCGACTTCAGCAGGACTTCCAGAACCTCCACCATCCGCAGACTGACACGGTGCATTTCACGTTTCAAACACCACCCGTGAAAAAGCTCCTTGGGATTTTTCAGAAAATAGAACCATAGTTGCCGTTTCCCCTTTTTCCGCACGGCATGAAAGGTTTCCATGTCTGCGGTATCGGCATCTGCCGGATCCGATATAATGCGGAGATTGACAAAAACATTTTTTGCCACGGAAAAGGTCTCTGCCAGAGCAGCACTTTCCATATCCACCATCTGTCCCCGGTATTTCAAGAACAGATCTTTTTTTTCTTTCCGGGAATGGACAAAGCGGCTCACCGTCAGGCACCGGCCTTTGGATATTTTAAAGGAAGTCCCCTGCAGTTCATCAAAGACCGGATTCGAAACCGATTCATCACAGATCATTTTTTTTCCTGCATTCTGCATATCTTTTGAAACCTGAATCGTTTCCACGACAAGTACACATTCTCCGGTTTTCATTCGCGGATCAAGCGCCCCGGCCGCACCGATCGAAATTATCACGGAGGGTGAATATCTTTTCACGACCTGTCTGGCAGCACTTCTTGCTTTCCTGGGACCGATACCGCTTCTCACCAGCAAAATATCCTTTTGACAAAACCGCCCCTCGACAAACAACACCCCGGAATGAACGCTTCTGTCTGTCTGGGTTATCCGTTTCTCGAGACACTTGATCTCAGCATCTGAAGCCACCATCACCGCAATCAAAAAAATCCCTCTCCAAAAGCTAATTATCATAAGCTATGTCCGTGTATAATTTATCAAATGTCTTGATCTAAAATCCATTTTTTTCTTTATTTGCATAATAATCTCTGCTATTTATTAATCAAACGCCATCCGGACAACCCTTGTGAAAATAGTTCAAAATTCGATAAAAAGGAAACATCATGCAGAAAATCTCTATCGATAAGGCCGCGAAGGGAATGGTTTTGGCAAAACCCATCGCGCGGGAAAACGGTGTTGTTTTAATGGGTGAAGGAACCGAGCTGAACGAACAGCTGATTGAACGGCTGAAGGGCCTTGACATTCTTAAAATCACGGTAAAAGGCCGGCCCCTGGGCGGGGAGGATGAAAAAGCGGTAGAGACCCTCTATGCGGAGCTTGACCAGCGCTTTGCACCTGTTTCAGCAGATAAACTCTGCACCCGGATCAAAGAAATGATCAAAAAAGATATCAAACGGCGAAGACAAGAAGCTGACCTCTAATTCCTGTCATGAAAGAAATATTATGGACCACGAAAAAGAGAAAATCCGCAGAAAGATAAAGGCTATTAAAAGCCTTCCCACCCTTCCCGAAGTCGCCCAGAAAATCAGCAAAATGGTTGAGGACGACAAAACATCGGCTACCGAGCTGGGAAAGATCATTTCCACAGACCCTGCTATTTCGGGCCGGGTTCTGCGGCTGGTTAATTCTTCTTTCTACGGTTTCCCCGGCAGAATTTCCTCAATATCTAATGCGATTATTCTCCTGGGTTTTGATGTTGTCAAAAGCCTGATTATCAGTGTTTCCGTCTTTGAGATGATGGAAAAGGGAATCCTGGGCCTGTGGGAACATTCCCTCGGATGCGCCATTGCGTCGCGATTTATTGCCAAAAAAGTCAAGGGCTGTGATCCGGAAGAGGTTTCTGTTGCCGGCCTGCTCCATGATATCGGTAAAGTCGTGGTCAGCATCCAGCTGGCTGAAGACTATGAGGAAATCAAAAAAATCATCGATGAGAAAAAAATATCCTTTATCGCGGCAGAAAAAGCAATCCTTGAACTGACCCATGAAGACATCGGCAGCTGGCTGGCGGAATCGTGGAACCTGCCCATCGGCCTTCTTGAACCTATCTCCTGTCACCATCATCCCCAGCAGGCCCAGCAGGCCAAACTCGCCACCGCCATCGTCCATCTGGCCAACTTTCTGGTCCGGGCCGTGGGTCACGGTTCCGGCGGTGACCCCTGGGTTCCGGAACTCAACCACAAGGCCTGGGAACGCCTGGGGCTTTCCCTGTCGGATCTGGAAGAAATCATCGCCGACCTCAACGATGAACTGGAATCCCTGGAGACGGATGAGTTGATGTAGGAGTAAAAATGCCTTCTTTTGGAAAAGATTTATTTCTGATATCCGCAGACGAAAAAATCAACTCCCGCATCATCAAAAAACTGATTGAAAACGACTATACCATCAGCACCAGCCCCTCGGTGGATCAGGGACTCGGTAAAGTTTATGAAACCCCACCCGCACTGATCCTGATCCATGAGCCACTCCTGAGCGGAAACGCGCTGAAATCGCTTCAGAATTTTAAGAACGACAACCTGTTTTCACACATTCCGGTCATTCTGATCGTTCCCCCGGATTGGGAAAAAAAGACGATTCAGTGGGACAGCTATCCGGTAGAAGACTATATCACCGAAACCTTCCGTCCGGAAGAAATCCTGAACCGGGTGGCACTTTGCGTGACCCGGTTCCACCGGGCACTCGACCCCAATCCGCTGACCCGTCTGCCGGGCAACACGTCGATTTTAAGAGAAATTCAAAGTGCGCTTGATCTCAACCAGAAAACCGCCATCGCTTATGTGGATGTAGACAATTTCAAGGCATTTAACGACCGGTACGGCTTTGCCCGGGGAGATGAAGCCCTTCGTATGACGGCCAGAATTCTCTCAAACGTCATTCACGGTCTAAAAAATGAAAACACCTTTATCGGTCATGTGGGCGGTGATGATTTTGTTTTCATCACCCCTTCGGACAAGCTGGAAGATTCCTGCAGAAAGATTATTGCCGGGTTCGATTCCATTATCCCCAGTCTCTATGAAGAAGAAGACAGAAAAAAGGGTGCCATTCTTTCAAAGGACCGGGCAGGCAATAAAAAAGTATTCCCCATGATGAGTATATCCATTGCCGTTGTCATTCATGAAGAAGGAATGCTTAAACATTACGGCGAAGTCAGCGAAATCGCTTCCCAGCTGAAAAAACAGGTGAAAAAAAAATCCGGCAGCAATTACATGATCGACAGAAGAAAAGAGAAGAAGCACAAAGCCGGTTTCTAGAATTTATCAAGTGAGTTTCCCGGCACGGGTAAAGACGGCTCCCGAACCTCTTTTTTCAGTTTTCGAACCTCCCCCTTCAGCCGAAACCGCTGAATCACATCCAGAGAATTGCCGATGACCACCCCGATAAAAAACGGAAGAATCACCAGTCCCCATGCCGGGAAGGAATATTTTATTCCGGTATAATAGAAGAGGTCTACCTGATGTGTATTTTTCATGGAAAAGGTCAGGAGCAAAAGAATGATTAAGACAACACCTACCGTATTGATAAAAGTTCTCATATTTCCCCATTTCTAATAGACAAAACAAACCGCAAATTAAAGCCAACCGATACCATCAACTTCTGTTTAATATATTGCCCCCCAAAACACAAGGATTTTTTCTTTCTTCACAACGCGTCCCCGCCTGTTTCCGTTTTTGATAGACAGACTGAAAAATATATGTTATTTTATAGACTTATCGAGACAATCCAGAACAAAAAGCAAAGTGTTTGAAATCGCCATACAAAAAACCTTTTCCGCGGCCCATCGGCTGAGGAATTATAATGGTCAGTGTGAAGCGGTCCACGGCCATAACTGGAAAGTCGAAGTCTTTATCCGCGCAAAGGACCTGAATCCCCTTGGCCTGGCGATGGATTTCAAGGATCTGAAAGACATCACCAGCCGTATTCTTTCCGACCTTGATCATAAATATTTAAACGAAGTACCGCCCTTTGATCAAATCAATCCTTCTTCTGAAAACATCGCCCGGTATCTATACGATCGTTTGAAAGCGGAGATACCGGAACCCGGTGTTTCCGTTGCAAAAATTTCCGTATGGGAATCGGATAATGCGGTTGCCTCGTATTATGAAGACTAAAGAACTACTTGACTGAAAAGCGGCTTCCGGGAAAGTCGGAAAAAATGAACCTGAAAGACATACAGAACCAAAAAGATCACCGTAAAATCGAAATAGACAAGGTGGGGGTCAAGGGCATTCGCTATCCCATTGTTGTTCTGGATAGAAAAAACAAAATCCAGCATACCGTGGGGACCCTGAATATGTACGTCAGCCTGCCTCATCACTTCAAGGGCACTCACATGAGCCGGTTTATTGAGGTCCTCAACAAATACAGACACGGCATCAGCACCAAAAACATCCCCGGAATTCTGATCAAAATAAAGGAAAAGCTGAATTCCGAATCTGCACATATTGAAATATCTTTTCCGTTCTTTATTGAAAAATCCGCTCCTGTCACAAAAGCAAAAAGCCTGATGGAGTATCGCTGTTATATCTGGGGCGCCCACAATGAAAAATCGGATCTGATTGTCGGCGTGGAAGTACCGGTGACAACCCTGTGCCCCTGTTCACGGGAAATCAGCAACTATGGCGCGCACAACCAGCGGACCACGATTATGGTAAAGGTGCGTTTTAAAAAATTCTTCTGGATAGAGGATTTGATCGCCCTGGCGGAAAAATGCGGCTCCAGCGAAGTCTATCCCCTGTTAAAACGTCCCGATGAAAAACTGGTCACCGAAACCGCCTTTGATAATCCTGTCTTCGTGGAAGATGTGGTCAGAAACATGGCCGAACATCTGGACCGGAATCCGAACATCATCTGGTACACGGTGGAATCCGAAAGCAGGGAAAGCATTCACAATCACAATGCCTACGCCTTTATCGAAAAAAATACAGCTTAGCATTCTTTGATATTTTCCATACCGTCACCACATCCTTTCTTTACAGGAAACCCAAAATATCCTATTTATTAAAGTGTAACCCAGTTCACTGACAAGCTTTTTGCCTTTTGTTAATATTGTACCAAATACTCTTCCGGCAACCGTCTATATTCAACAGAAAACATGCCTTCGATCAGAACTTTGTGCGGCAAAAAACATTGTAAAAAAACCAGTTACAGAAAAACCTTACCTTCAAACATACAAATCAAAAAGGAGAATCCCATGAAAAAAACCATCACTGCCTGCATCATCACCCTGTTTACCGGCCTGATTCTGCTGTTTTCAAATCTGCAGAATGCCTGCGCTGAGCCCCTCTCTATCGCCTTAAGCACAGACGAGGAAGGGTTGTCGCTCAACTACAGCCTGCCTTTCTTGGGCCCGCAACAGGTTCAGCTCGAGACAGATAACGATACCGACACCATTTTGATCAATTTCTTCATTTTTGAAATCGCGCGCATCGATTTGACCCATAAGGGTTTTTCAGAGGAGGACAGCATTCTCGATGCGCTCAATGTTGAATTGACCATGTCCTTTCTGTTCGGCCTGATTCCTTTTGATCCGGTGGAAGTTCCCGTTCCCTTCGGCGACTACGCCGTGGAGATTGATCTGTTCGCAACAGAAAGAAAAGACCTGATCGGCGATGAAGATATCGGTATTTCGCTGCTTCTGGCTCCCGATGATTACGAGCATGAGGTCATTGCCAGCCTGCCGATCATTGAACCCATTGATGAAACAGGGGCCGGCAGTGAATTTACCATCAGCATCGAACCGGCCGCCGCTCAGACATTTGACGGTTTTGATCTGGACTTCTCCCTCTCGACGTTCTGGTTTCTGACCCGGATTGATGTCCGGAAAGGCGATAACGAAACAGAGATTCTCTCCATTCCCCTGCCGAACGGCGCTTATTTTGTGAGCCTGGACGCCCCCGAGGTGTGATAAGCGCTTCCTGTGATTCAAATAACAGAAACGCCCGGTGAAATTTGCACCGGGCGTTTCTGTTATGAAGCACCAGTCCCGAATTTATGATGAATCCAGAACATCTCTGATCTTTTGCGAAATCTCGGCAATGCCGAAAGGCTTCTGAATAAAACCGTTACACCCCCGCGCCAGAACGCCGGAGGCCTCTCCCTCAATACTGTAACCGCTTGACAACAGCACCTTCACCCGGTCATCCATGGCACGAATCCTGTCATATACTTCGCTGCCGCTCATCTTCGGCATGATCATATCAATAATCAGAATATCGATTTGTTCCCGGTTTTCCGAAAACAACTTCACGGCCGCTTCACCATTCATCGCGGTCAGCACGCGATAACCAAGCGCTTCCAGAATCTCCGCTTCCACCTCAATAATCTCTTTTTCATCATCGACCAAAAGCACTGTCTCTGTCCCCTTCAGCATTTTTCCGGATGATTCCGAATTCCGTTCCGGAGCCCTGCCGGAACAGGGAATATAAAGCGTAAAGGTTGACCCGACGCCCTTTTCACTGGACACGGCGACAGCACCATTATGATTTTTGATAATCCCGTAAGCGGAAGCAAGCCCCAGACCGGTTCCTCTTCCCATTTCCTTGGTCGTGAAAAAGGGCTCGAACACCCTCTGCACCGTCTCCGCATCCATACCGGTCCCGGTATCCCGCACCGCAACTTCCACATAGCTGCCGGCCGGCAGGTTCAGTTCTTCCGCCTTTTGACGGTCCAGTTTCCGCTCTCTCGTCCGGGTAATGAGGCTTCCCCCGCCGGGCATGGCCTGCCACGCATTCATATAAAGATTCAACAAAACCTGCTCAATCTGGTTTTGATCAATCTCAACCGGTGAAATCCCCTCCTGACAATCACACCGGATATTGATCTCTTTTTTGGTTCGGGAAAACATGTCGGATGTTTTCTGAATAATCTCATTGATATCTGAAGAACGCATATCATAGTTCCCACCGCGGGCAAACCCCAGCAGTTGCTTGGTTAGATCGGCCCCGCTGTTCACATGTTGTTCAATACTTTTCAGCTTGGCGTAGTAAGGAGATTCAGCATCGATCTCCGACAAAACCAAGGAGGTGTACCCCATAATCCCCATCAGAATATTATTAAAGTCATGAGCAATGCCACCGACCAACGTACCGATAGCCCCCATTTTTTTTGCCTGATGCAGCTGGCCCTCCAGTTGTTTTCGGTAGGTAATATCCCGGGCCACGCCGTACCCCCCAAGCGCTTCGACGGTTTCTCCGGCAGCCGCCGGTTTTGAATGTACGCTCAGGTGCCTGACTTCAAAAAGCTTGAAAGCATTTTCCTTGGCGGGGGACAAAAACCGCATTTCGACAACCTGTGCAGATGAACGATTTTGCTCCTGGCCACGAATAAACCGTTCTGCTTGTTTTATATCTTCTTCGTGGACAATAGAAGTGAAGTGGCGGCCCAGCAGCTGGGCTTTGGGAATCCCTAAAAGTTTTTCAGCCACCAGATTTACAAAAGTAAAATTTCCGTCTTTGTCCAGCATGTATATAATATCGGGTGAATTCTGAACCAGGTATTGATAGCGTTCTTCGGAACGGGCCAGTTTTCCGTCGATAATCTTTTTTTCGTACCCCAGCCGCTGCTGGTTCAGGGCATTGCCCACACGCCGGGTGAGTTCTTCGAACTCGAAGGGTTTTCTCAGATAATCATATGCACCTTTTTTCAATGCCCTGACGGCCGATTCTATAGATGCATTACCCGTAATCACAATAACCAGAAGATTATATCCCTGGTTGTTGATATGATCCAGAATTTCAAAACCGCTCAGGTCGGGAATGACCATATCCAGCAGCAGCAGGTCAAAACCGTTTTGGGCCAGCGCCTCAAGTGCTTTCTTGCCGCTGTTGACGGCGGTAATCTGATACCCCTGTCTGGCAAGCAAAATCTTCAGGCTCTCACAGATCTGAGGCTCATCATCAACTATCAGGATTTTGGGATGGTATGACATGTCTTGTTCCCGGAAAATTCAGTTCCGACATTTTGCCCTGAGCGGCCATTCAGTTTTCCGGTTTGAAAGGAAGACTGATGGTAAAGGCAGTTCCCCTGCCTTTTTCCGTTCTGCATGAAATCGTTCCCTTTAGCTCCTTGACAATTTTATAAACAATGGACAGTCCCAGCCCGGCATGCTCATCACCTTTGGTGCTGACAAAAGGTTCAAAAAGCCTTGATTCTATGCTGCTGGGAAGCCCGGGACCGTCATCCCGAACCTGAATCACGATATGATCATCCTGATTCAGGGAATCATCCGGTTCCTGTTTATCATAAGCTGTTTTAATAAAGATATTTCCGTCTTCATGAATCGCTTCCGCAGCATTCTTCACCAGGTTGAGAAACACCTGTTTCAGGCTGTTCTTTGCCGTCACCACTTGCGGTATTCCGGAATCGAGTTCCAGGTGAAGGGTTATCCGGTTCTGCAGCAGAGAGTCCCGGCTGATCTTTGCAATATCCTCCAGAAGCGTATTGACCGCCACCGGCTCCAGGCTCTGTATGCGGGGCTTTGAAAAATCGGACAGTTCTTCAATGATCATCGAGACCCGGCTGATCTCATCATTGACAATCTTGATCTCATCGCTTGGAATATTCTGGTCGGAAAGTTTAATTTCAAGGATCTTCAAATAGTTTTTAATGATACTTAAAGGATTATTCACTTCATGCGCCACCTTCCGGGCAATGGCGGTCGACGCGGCCAGCCGTTCCGAAACAACCCGTTTTGCCTGCGCCTGATGAATCGTTTCCGAATGAATGGCCAGGGCTGAATAGTTTGCAAACATGGACAACAGGTTGCTGTTTTCCGCTACATGAGACAGGTGTTGTTTGTCAACCCCCAGTACCATGACCCCTACATAATTTTTCTTTGCCGCCATGGGAAAACATACCATGCCGTCCCTGTTCAGCAACCGGATGATCTGTTCATCCAGAATGGTCATTGCCGTATCGGAAGTTTTTGTAAAAGAGTCCACCGGTACCATTTTTTCCAGACACGCCACCACAAGACCCCGATTCTCCTGAACCGGAATCGTCAGTTCCCGGATCACGGCATCTTGAGACATCGGTGTCGGCTCATGGTTTACCAGAACATTTTCATCCGCATCATAAAGAAAAAACAGTATTTTTTTAATATCAAAAATAATCTGTAATCCCTGCCGGGCGACACTCAAAATAGTATTGATATCCCGGGCATTGAGAAGGTTCTGCAACGTACCCTGCAGCAGCGACAAGTCTCTGACACGTCTGACCAGTTCGTCCTGGACTTTCCGGCCATGGTCAAGGAGATCATCTCCTTCCGCATCCGTCTCGATGGCAATGCCCAGCGACTGGGCAACATGATTGACTTTTGAACCGGACTGGTCCAGCAGTTCTTTTACGTCTCCAGCGTCCAATCCCAGAACATCGGCCGCTATTTTCAGCCGGGCCGCATCTTCAAAACAGTCGGCAGAAAGGCAGTTGGCCACATAAACGATCTTGACCATGGGCAGCGCATTTAAAATCCTGCCCATGGGTTCGTGATGATACAAAAATGCATCCGCAATAAAGGCTTCCATCTGCCAGTGTTCTATCAGGCAGGCACCGGCCGCCGCATGATTGAATCCCAAAATTCTGTCTTCGGCATGAATCAGCGTATCTCCCTTTTGAACATCCGCAAGGACCTTCGCATACGCTTCCGGATAGTTTTTCCACAGCACCAGTTTGCCCACATCGTGGAGAAGACCGGCAACAAAGGCTTCCTCACAAAAAGGATAAGCAATTCTTTTTGCGATCATATTGGCAAGCACCGCACACTGCAGGGAATGAAACCAGTATTTTCGCAGATCAAAACGGGAATTTTTTTCCATATCATCAAAGACCTGATATACGGAAGCACTGAGGGCCAGATTTTTGATGGCTTCCATGCCCAGCAGCGAAATGGCCTGTTCAAAATTATGAATCTTTTGCGGCAGGTTATAGTACGCGGAATTTACCAGCTTTAAAATTTTGGAGCTCAGGGAAGGGTCTTTTGCCACAATTTTCGCCAGTTCGTTGACAGTGGCATCTTCCCGGCTGCAGGTTTCCATCAACTTTAAAAGTATCTGTGGAAGACTGGGAAGATTTTTTGAAAACTCAAAGCGATCGAAAGAGGTGTCGGTTTTTCTTTCAGCCGCCATCTGCCGGGGAGCAAACCTGACTGTTTTCTTTGCGGCGGTATTATCCGAATCGGGAACAGACGGCTTTGTTTTTTTTCGACTTGCGTCTTCTTCGCGGCCGGTATCTTTTGTTTCCCAAAGGCGGGGGGACGCTGCCGGCCCGTTTGGCGCATCGGTTGAAACCGCTGGTTGCTCAGCCTTCTTTTTTTCTCCGGTAATCCTGTTCGCACCCTCATTTGAAAGGTCCAGGGATGATTTTGAAAGGTTCAGAAACCGGGACCAGAATGAACCGAGTTTCAGCCGTTCGAACTTTTCAGACTGATTGGCAGCCAGGCGGGAAGCCATAATACGGATACATTTTGCCGCATTGGATTCCGGGAAGAGGGTCACCAGGGGCTGTTGTTTTTTCACGGATTCAGGAAGCCGGGCATCCTGGACAATAACGCCCAGCGGAGACAGGTCAACGGTCAGATATTTTTGCACCACCTCTTTAAATTTGCTGTAGGTCCGGCTGGCAATCTTTGTATTTTTGCACTGATTGACAACAATCTTTACCGAACCGCTGAAATGGTTGACACAAAGAACTTTCAAAAGCGCATAGGCATCTGTCAGAGAAGTCGGCTCCGGCGTAATAACGATGATCACCTCCGATGAAGCCAGGCAAAACGAAATCACACTTTGGGTAATACCGGAAGAGGTGTCAAACAGGAAATAGTCATATTCTTCAAGGTTGGAAAAAGCATGAACAATATGATCCAGTTCTTTCGGTTCCAGATTGGCCAGTTTCTCAACCCCCGAGCTTCCCGGAATGATATCAATTCCCTGATAGGTATGAATAATGATATCACTGATACTTTTTTGCTGACAGATAACATCTTCAAGATCATATTCCGGATAAAGTCCCAGGAGAATGTTGACATTGGCCAGACCCAGATCCGCATCAAAAAGACAGACTTTTGCTTCAAGTTTTGACAGACAGAGAGCGAGGTTCAGGCTGATACTTGTCTTGCCCACACCGCCCTTACCGCCGGTAATGGTGATAATTCTTGTCATGATTTAGCATCCATCACAAAAAAATCCCCGGGTCTGAAAAAATAACTTGAAAAAAACAAGAAATAATAATAAGTTATCCAGTGTCATTCAGCCGGGAGAAGCATCCATCACCCGGCTGAAAAAACCAGGGGGTTTTTGGGTTATTTAATATATATCGGTTTTAACACCGGACTATGAAGCATTATTTTGTAAAAAGAATTTTTTTGCTGTTTCCCACACTTGTGGGTATTACTCTGATTACCTTTCTGATGCTGAAAGCACTGCCCGGAGACCCGGTTCAGGGACTTGCCGGAGAAAGGAGCTCTCCGGACACCATTAAAAGACTGCAAAAAGCGCTCGGCACAAACCAAAATGTTCTGCAGCAGTACACCGGCTATATGCGGCTTCTTCTCAAAGGTGATTTGGGACGATCCTATTACACCAACAGAAACATTGCCGAGGACATCATTCAAAAACTGCCCAACACCCTTAAGCTGGCCGTGGGTGCCATGTTATTTTCAATCATCATCGGACTGCTGCTGGGAATTTTAATGGCTGTAGACCCGGGATCTGTCTGGGACCGGCTGGGGCAGATTCTTTCCGTCAGTGGAATATCCATTCCGGTGTTTTTCCTCGGTCTGTTGCTGATTTATATTTTTTCTTTTGTTTTTCAGCTGCTCCCGCCATCCGGTACCGGAAACGGAAACCCTGTTTTTTTGATTTTACCGGCCGCCACCCTTGGTCTGAACTCATCAGCCTACCTGGCACGGATTACCCGTTCCAGTCTTATTGAAATCATGTCCCAACCTTATATTATCACCGCAAAAGCAAAAGGGGTGAAAAAAAGCGGTCTTATCATGAAACATGCACTGAAAAATGCCCTGATTCCCATCATTACCCTGATCGGACTTGATTTCGGCAGCTACTTGAACGGTTCTGTTTTAACGGAAACCATTTTCGGCTGGGACGGCATTGGTCGTTATGCCGTTGAAGGTATTTTCAAAAGAGATTACCCGGTGATTCTGGGCTGCGTTCTGACCGGCGCATTTCTTTTTATCCTGGTAAACCTGACAGTTGATCTCATTTACGGTTTTCTGGATCCAAGGATACGGCACCGGGCACAAGCCTAGAAGGAGTCCCTGTTTTGAAATTCGCAAGATTCGCCATAAAAAAACGATTTTTTTATTTTCTGGTTTTCATCATTGTTTTTCTTGTTCTGACCGCCGTTTTCGCACCGATGATTGCGCCTTATGATCCGCTTCAGATCGACCTCGATCATATCAAAGAGGCTCCCGGACGCAACCATCTCCTGGGAACCGACACGGTCGGCAGGGATGTGTTCAGCCGGATTATTTACGGTACCCGCATCTCACTGCTGGTCGGCATCAGCGCCACACTTTTGTCCCTGGGGCTGGGACTGATTGTAGGCCTTGTCGCCGGCTATTACGGTGGAAAAACGGATATGGTCTTGACCATGATTACGGATCTTTTCCTGGCCTTCCCGAGTCTGCTGCTGGCAATCGGCGTTTCCGTTCTGTTTCCACCCGGACTTTTTTCGGTAACCGCAGCATTGTGTGTTGTGGGATGGGCCTCTTTTGCCAGGCTGTTCAGAGGAATGGTTTTCTCCATCAAGGAAAATACTTTTGTCGATTCCGCCAGGGCCATCGGATGTTCAAACATGAGAATCATGTTTTTCCACATTCTTCCCCACTGCCTGCCCATATCACTGGTCGCTGCCAGTCTCAAGGTCGGAAACTTTATTTTGTCGGAATCCGCGCTCAGTTTTCTGGGGCTGGGCGTTCAGCCCCCCATACCCACCTGGGGTGCCATGATCAGCCTGAACCGATGCTACCTGCCGTCGGCACCGTGGATGGTTTTGTTTCCCGGACTCGCGATTGCCCTGGCAGTGATTGTGTTTAATGCTTTGGGAGATGCTTCAAGAGATATGATGGGACAGGATATAAAAATATAGCAGGAACTTTCGAAGGGTGTCAGTGTACGACAGCTTTGTCCGGTCCCCGGACCGAACGCAACCATTCCTCTACTTCATCCCGGTCAACCGGTTCGTTTTCAATAGCCTCTTTTAAATCAGACCTCTCTTTTTCTTCGAGCCAGTCGATAATTTCTTCCAGAGCCTCAAGCTCATCAATCAATGCTTTATCCTTCATAATCTGTTCTCGAGAAAATATATTTTGAGTTGCACCCCTCATCATTATATGCTTTTCAGGAATATTTGGTCATTATTTTTATTTGCGGAATATTCCGTTTACTGTTCCAGGGAATCCCCTGAGATAATTCTCTCCATGGTCTGTTTCATCAAGATTTCTTCTTTTTTCTCGATCCGGTCAATGGCTGCCCTGATCGCCTCCAGCTTTTCGATAAGATCTTTATCTTCCATGAAAATCCCCATTCATACACACCTGTAAGAAAATCTACCAAATATTTATACAAAAAAAATGCCAAAGAATTAAAAATCGACTATTATATTTTTTAATTAAAAATCAGACAGTTAAAACGTCGTAATTTTTTATCCGAAAAAAAAACCTTTTCAAATGTTCAAAACTTGTCTTGTATGACAATATTTTGTTATGATTTGGCAAGAAGCACTTGACCGAAGCCATAACATGGCAGACATGCCTTGACATCGATTTTCAAAAAAGATATAAGCGCTCTTATGGCTCTTTGAACGCCTTTGAATACTACAATGGACCTCTTATGAAAACGGTATATGTCGACGGACAGCACGGAACCACAGGACTTGAGATAATCAATCGTCTTGAAACTCGAAAAGATTTGGAACTTATTAGAATTCCTCATGAAAAAAGAAGAGATGCTGCTGAACGGGAAAAACTTTTAAACGGGGCGGATCTTGTTTTTTTGTGCCTTCCCGATGCCGCATCCAGAGATGCTGTGGCCAGAATCAAAAATCCCGAAACAAAAGTAATTGATGCCAGTACCGCCCACCGGACCCTGGACAGCTGGGTTTACGGGTTGCCGGAAATATTCGGGCAGCGGGAAAAAATCACCGGCTCTAAGAGAATCGCAAATCCGGGATGTTACGCCACGGGCTTTATTCTCATACTCAGACCGTTAATTGAAAACCGGACGATTCATCCGTCATCACCGATTGTTACTTATGCCATTACCGGCTACAGTGGTGGCGGAAAGGGGATGATTGCTGATTTTGAAAAAACAGTTGCGGAAGACATAGAGGAGATCGCCTGCCGGCCGAAAAATCTGTTTCTGGGGCATAAACATTTGCCGGAAATGCAGAAAATGGCGCTGTTGGAAACACCGCCCCATTTCCTGCCGATTGTCGGCAGGTTCTATAAAGGCATGCTGGTTTTTCTGCCGCTTTATCCGGATATCTTTTCCCGGAATACCAGCGGAAAAACGATTCATGATATCCTGTCAGACTACTATGCTGGTGAACCTTTTGTAACGGTCATGCCCTTCAACAGTGAAGAACCGCTCACCGACGGATTCCTGTCTCCCCGGGGCTGTAATGATACCAACCGGGTGGAAATTTTTGTGTATGAAAATGAAAAACAGACCCTGGTCGTGGCACGGCTCGACAACCTGGGCAAAGGCGCATCCGGCGCGGCGGTTCAGAACATGAATATTCTCTTTGGATATGAAGAATCTCTCGGATTGAAAGCCTAGCACGGTTTCTTTTTTGCTATCGCCCTAAGATGATTAGTCCATCGGTTTGAACAGTTAAACAGATCAACATGAAATTCAAGGTTTAATTAAAAATGCCAAATAAATGTGCAAAACCCCAATGCCAAATGCCTTTTTTGTTTTTTTCTTTTTTGACATTTATTTGTCATTTGAACTTTGGTCTCTGGTTTTTAAATTGCCCCAAGTCAGCCGTTTAAATTTATGATGCGGCTACAATATAAAGTGTCCTGAAAAATAAGAAACTGTTCCTTATCCCAGTGACTTAAAATTGAGTTTTAACCGCCCCTGCCTTTTTTGAAATTTCTTTTAAAAGTTTTTCGGCAATGATCTTCCGGTACTCCTCGGCCTGGCCCGCATAAGGAACAATAGAGAGTTCCGCCTGCACCCGGTTTATCAGGTTCTCCATTTCACCAGAATCCATTTTCACCTTAATCGTTCCCGCATCATCAACCACCTTCAGGCAAACCCATTTCCGGTTTCCGGTTTCTCCCCGTTTTTCGGTCGTGTCATCAATAAATTTTCTAATCAGCTGCCGAACTTTTTTTCTTAATTTTTTATCTTCTTCCATGCCCCGCAAAGCTCCTTTTCCCCGTAAAGCAAACTGCAGCACAGCTTATCTTATCCTATACATAAAAGTAAACAACCGAATTTTCAGGCCAAAAGAATATCCGGAATAACCGCCCAGTTCAGCCGCCAGTGACTCGAATGATCTTTTTCCAGACAGACAATTCCGCTGTTTGTAAAGGCGACAACACCGCTGTCCGCCTCCCGCCCCAGTAAAATCGCGGCCAGCCGCGACAGGTGCGGCAGATGGCCCACCATCATGACGTCCTTGTGAATCTCTGTCAGACGCATAGCCCACAAATTCGGGTCGTCGTTGGGAGACAGATCCTTTGCTGAATGAACTCCGCCTGCAGGCAGCAGGTATTTTCCCAGGATTTCTGCAGTCTGCTCAGCTCTCGATTTACCGCTGTGAAAAATGGTATCCACGGAAACGCGAGCCTGCCTGACCGAGAAACCCGCGGTTTTTTCAGTAGCCGCCCGTCCGGCTTCGGTTAAAGGACGATCGGGATCCAGGTCCTTCGGTTGGGCTTCACCATGCTGCACCAGATAAAGTTTCATGGCTACCTCCATAACAATTAATATAATTCAGGAAATGTTTTTCCCTGCAAGAAAAGCCTTTTCAATCATTTTACCCGCCCGAATCGACCGTCGATACCATAACCGTTTCAGCTGCTGTTTTTCCTTGTCGGAAAGCCGCCACCGAATATTCGAAGCCCGGAGTTTCGCAATCATCTGCGAAAAGGCAATGGCCACACTCACGGAAATATTATAGCTCTGGGTAAATCCGAACATGGGCAGCCGCAAAGTGGCATCCGCCGCATCGAAGGCCTCCCGGCTCAGACCCTTTTCCTCGTTACCGAACATAATCGCCAGTTTCCGGTCCAGCGGAATCTCAGCCAAAGATAAACTGTCCTCTTCCGGAGATGTGGCTACCACCCGGTAGCCCTCCTGTTTTAAATGCGCAATACACGCCAGGGTATTGTTTTTATTTTTTTTTCTGTATCGGTGAAGATCCACCCATTTGGACGCCCCCTGCGTGACCAGTTTGCTGGCATAAAACGGGCTTTCGTTCTCTGCATTTTCGATGATGTGAATATTTTGAACGCCCAGGCACTCACAGGTCCGGATGGTAGCGCTGGCATTATGGGGCTTGTTGATATCTTCCAGCACCAGACAGATATAATGGGTGCGCTCGTTCAACACGGCCTCGATCTTTTCTATCCGCTCACTGCTGATATATCGGCCTAGATGCTCGATCAGTGCTTTGGGGATCTTTTCATCCATAGAAATACTGCCCTTAAACATAAACAGGAATATATATTTTTATCTTCATTTATCGCGAATAACAACATTTATTATTGATAAAAACCGCTATTCAGAATATGATTATATCCATGCGCCCGTAGCTCAGCTGGATAGAGCATCGGACTTCGAATCCGAGGGCCGGGGGTTCGAATCCCTCCGGGCGCGTAATAAATAACCTGTTAAACAGTTACCTTAGAAGAGCAAGCCCCCAGGGTGAGTTTATCCCGAAAAGCGAGGGAAATCCCTCCGGGCATACCGGAACATTTTTTCTAAACTGAAAACAGTATCCTGGACATCACGATGACCATTGAAATACCCGGGACCGGTCCGGTAGAAATAAAAAACATGCTTCTGGACTATAACGGCACCCTGGCCATTGACGGAAAACTGATTCCCGGAGTGGCGGAAGCCGTCAGCCGGCTTTCCGCTGAAATGGACGTCCATGTCATCACCGCCGACACCTTCGGCTCGGTTGAAAGGGAACTGCAAAACCTCAATTGTACGCTTGTGAAAATTCCGGAAAACAACCAGGACCAAAGCAAACTGGATTATCTCCTGAAGCTGGGAAAAGACACCACCCTGAGTGTGGGCAACGGCCGGAATGACACGCTGATACTGCGGGAATCCGCTATCGGGATTGCGCTCCTTCAGGAAGAAGGCGCCTGTGTAAACGCGCTGATGACTGCCGATATCGCATGTCAATCCATACTGGATGCTTTTGCTTTACTCGAAAATCCCGGCCGCCTGAAAGCGACCCTGCGAAACTGAACGCGACACCTTATTCTGTATTGATCGACTTTTTGCCATCAAGAGCGACAATGCGAGCAACGGATAATGCCTCGGATATTTTTGCGAACATGTCGGCGCGCTTGATCGAACCGTTTCAACACCGGAATAAAACTGCGGTTACCGTATTTTGTGAAAGGCTTTAACAGTTCACCCCGTGAAAAATGCTGTAGCGCTCGATTTCGCGGACTTCTCTGGCCAGTTCATCCTCAAGAAACTTATTGCATCCGGTAAACCGCGCCGCTACATACTCGAACTGCCGTGCGCCGATTTTATATCCCTGCTCTTTTCGAATCACCCGGACCTTTAAAACATACCGCTTGCCCCGAATATGAAGATGCACAAAGATCTTTTGGTCCAGTTCAATTTTATGGGCCTGCATGTGACTGAACTTAATCCCGGAAGCCGACAGGTCGATCACCTGCACGTTTTTGTCTTTTCCCACGGAAAGTGAAATATCATAACCGGCGGGAGGACGCACCCGGTAGGTATACCTGAGGTTCAGGCTCTTGATCGCGGTGATATTTTTCAGGATGATGGCCGGTACCGTCTGCGTATCTGAAGCGGGATAGTCACTGACAATCTTATCCACTTCACCGGACAGCCCAAGCCGTTTGGCCTCTTTTTTGTTGATATATGTCACCGACATCTGTTTGCCGGTCAGGGAAGGAACCAGCGGCGGAGAAGTCTGGGAGACAACGATCTCATTATCCCCGGTATCAAAAATCAAAGCCTTTCTGACCTCGGTCTGTCTGCCCGGGTCGTCATATGAAATGGCGCATTCTACGGCAGTACCCGGTCTGAGAAAATCACTATTCATAAGCGTAAAGCTCTGACATATTTTTTTCAGCAACTGTAATCAAAAATATAAATCAATGTGCTTTTTCTGTCAACAAAACAGAATTCGAATATTTTCCGGCCGAACCTGACTACCCTTCTATTCCGGCAGTCCGCCTGCCGTTCTTTTCTGGTAAACTTCCGTGCCGACAAAAACCGTGGGTTTGATGTCATAATCGATCATAAACCAGCCGATACCAAAAATGAAATATCCGGCATGAACGCCGACGGCATCCACATACTGGATATCCATTCCGGCCCTGGCTGTGAAGATAAAACAGAAAAACCCGGGAAAAATTTCATAATATTCACCGCTGCCGTAAGCAGTCAGCTTTTCCATTGTAAAGGTGTAGTTTTCCTGAAACGAAAAAACATCGGCATAAAAGGGCACCTCTCCACTTGAAAGGCCCACCACCGCAAACTGCTTTCCGGACAGCGTTTCACTGCTTTGAGCCTCTCCCGCAAAAAAGCAGCAACACAGCAAAACGGCCATGACCGGTATTTTAATCTTTTTCAATAAAAATCTCATTACGGTAACCTCCGTCATGAAACATCACCAGCCAGAAATTATCTTCCCGTATCAGCAAATGTTGAAAAAAAAAGTCGTTGTTTGACATACTCTATACACTTCCATGCGCTGCACCGGAAAAAAATCTCTTAAAAAGAGCGTCCGTCCTAAAAACAGCGCAAGCTGACAACTGTTCAAAACCTCACCTCCACTGTTCCGAAAAACGCCCTGCCCGGAAGCGGATAGCCGATCACATCCGCCTCGTTCTCATCGAAGATATTTTTCACTTCAAAAGTAAAAACAAATGCTTCTTTCGGACTGAAGGAGACGCCCGCGTGGTGAAAGGTCCGATCATCGATTTCCCGCACATTGGCCCGGTCGAGATAACTTGCGTTCATGTATTCAAACTCATGGAACAGCCTGAAATGGTCGGTAAACATCTCCACCCGCTGGAACAGTTGATGCCTGGGACGTCCGGGCAGATAATTATCTTTCCAGTAGGCAATATTGCTTTTGTCCCGCGCGTCCTGCCAGGTATAGTTCCCGGAGATAATTATCGGCCAGGAAAAGCGTATTTGCCAGAAAAATTCGTGCCCTTCAATCTCGGCTTTGGAAATGTTTTGGGCCACCGATGTCCGCTGGGAGTTCTGCATAAACAGAATAAGATCATCCACATCATTTCTGAACCAGGCATACTCGAAGGTAAAACCCTCGATAAATCTAAGTTTCGGCTTCAACCGGATGGAAAACCCCAGGTCCCAGTTAAAACTTCTCTCCGCGTCAAGGTCCGGATTGCCGACAATGGCGCCCCGGTCACCGAAAAGTTCATACATTTTCGGCACCCGGAAATATCTTCCGGCATTGCCCCGAATCTCCAGCCCGTTACACAGCTTGAAAGCGGCACCGATCTTTCGGGTCACATACGACTCCCGGTCTCCCGAAACCGGATCCGATGAAAACGGCACCTTTCCGTCAAAATCGTCATCATACCAGTTGAACTTGACGGACGGGCTCAGGAGCAGCCGATCATTAAACAGATAGATTTCATCCTCAAGACTGACCGTGTAAGTGGTTCTTTTCTGCCTATCACTTTTGTTGTCTACTTCATTTGCTTTTTTTGCCTTTTCGGTAAAACCGTACAGATAGCCTACCCGCTGAACACCGTCCGGATCTCCAAGACTGGCAAAACTGTCCCTGGACTGGAAGCTCTCCTGACCCGCCTCGCCCAGCAGGGAAATCACCTGGGACCTTCCCAGCAGCCATGAAAAAAACAGCCGGGCGTTCAGACTTTCGGTTTCATCCCGGTTGTCCTGCCTGCCCACGCCGATCTCCCCCTTTAAATCCCTGAACTTCTGCCGCTGGTAAGAATGGGACAGTAAAATTTCCATGGCAAGCTCGGGAACAAACAGTCCCTCTTTTTTTAACCGGACATGAGACAAAGACCGGAATGTTTGCAGTTCGGTATCCCGGGACTGAAAATTCGCAATTCCGGGAACCCCCTGTTTTTTGTTGAACAGGTCAAAGCTCAAATCCAGAGCCGTATTCCCGGGCAGATCGCAGCCCCACTTGATCAGACCCTCCTCGGACCGAAACCGGTTGTTCCGGCGGTGGGTCCAGTCATCATCCAACCGGTTATACCGGGTGCCCTTATTATCCTTGAATTCAAAATCCCCCTCGCTCTGGGTCCGGTTGCAGAACAGGGTATAATGATACTTATGCTTTTTCCCGGAAAAATAGACATTGGCCTTGTGAGTGTCAAAGGAACCGAAAGAATAGTTCGCGCTGGCAGTGCTTGACTTTTCTGCTCTTTGGGTCACAATGTTGACCACCCCGCCGATGCCGGAAGCCGCGAACTTGGCCGGTGATGTCCCCCGGTAAATCTCGATCTTCTCCACATTGTCCAGCGGAATATCGGACAGGTTGACCACCCCTGAATTAGCCGTGTTCAGCAGAACCCCGTCCAGGTAAATCGCCACCTGATCGGCAGACGATCCCCGGATCGAGATGGTGCTGAAACTGCCCAGCCCCCCGTACTGCCTGACCGTTGTGCCCGCGGCCTGGTCAAGTACTTCGGGCACGGAGGTCACCTGGGAGGGCAGTTCTTCCGGCCGGATAATCGTGGCAAAACCGGTAGCATCCTGACCGCCCTTCAAAAGATTGCTTCCGGGCGCGGACACAACCACTTCACCGATGTCATAGCCTTCGCCGCACACCGGTGTGACAATAAAGACCTGTGCCATAAAGACCAGGGCAAACCGGATAATGTTTTTTTTAATAAAAAATATTTTTATCACAACATCAGGGAACGGCAGCAGGAAACAATTCTGCTGCCGTTCAAAATCCTCCGGTTACATCTGCATAAGCACTATAATAAGGGGCGAAAGCGCATAGTAAAGATCCACCAGAGCCTGTCCCTCTTCCGTCTGCGACAGGACATCGTCCATAATAAAATGGAACAGCAGGGTCACCCAGCTGTACTCACCGAAAATCAGCGCGACCGGATCGTCAGCATCCTGAATTTCAACCAGGCAAAACGGCGGCAGGCCGGTGCTGACGGGACTTCCGGTAATTTCACTGTCATCAACAGCATCAAACACCCGAATACCCGGAGCGCTGAAGTTCCGGTCGGCCAGAATCAATTCATTGTTTAAAACAAGCACGTCCGCATGATCATATCCGGATCCGCTGATCACGGTGTCGGCAGTTCCGGCAGCCAGGTCAAAACGGACAACATGGGTGGTCCAGAGAGCGTCCGCCACGATGGCATAACCTTCCGTGCTGTCGATCATATCGAAAGCGCCGAACGCGCCGCCGAGATTTCCGCCCAGCGCCTCTTCACTGACCAGAATCCCCTCAGCCGCGTAGGTGGACACATCGATATATTCCAGTCCGCCGTCAGCCGTGCTGTAGGCATCCGCCGCTTCCGCCACCAGGATCTTTCCGACCGAGGCCACATACTTCATGTCGATGGGATTGGTCCGGGTCAGGTTAATCGCCTGGACCCCTGCGGTGGCGGCATCCGTGTCAATAATTTGATCGGTTTCCGGATCGATCACCACAACCTGGCTTAAACTGGTAGGAGAAAAATTATACAGGCGCTGCAGGCTGACAAACACCTTGCCGCCGGCAGCTACCATCAAATCCATCTCCGGGAATCCGTCTTCGTCGGCAAAACCGGAAAGATCGATGGTTCCCAGCTGCGAACCGTCTGTCGGGTTCACGATCAGCAGCTCGGCGGAACCGTATCGCGTCACATAGGCCTTGGTCCGGTTTAAAACCAGGATATCGTGGGGGTTGGCGCCCGCGCCTACGGAAAACTGGATCAGCGGCGTACTCAGATCGGTTTTATCAAATACGGTAATATTGTCCGCACCGAAACGTTCTATCACGTAAATTTTACCGTTAAAGGACCGGGCCACGGCGTCAGTGTAGATGGCTGCTCCCGTCTGTACCGAAGCCGCAGCCGGATCAAATATTCCGTGCCCGCCGGTTTCATAGTCCGTTGTCGTCGTATAAACTTCACTCGCATACACAGCCGAGCTCATCATCCACATTGTAATCAACACCGTCAAAAATACCTTTTTCATGCAATGCATATCTTTCTCCTCTGGTAATTTCATGTTTTATTGGTAACAGCAAAAATATTTTCTCATACATAAATCCCTCAAACCGTAAAGGCCTGAGGGAAATGGATTTTTTTATCACCTCCCTCCATTTTCCTCGAAACGGAAAGTCTGTCTTTTCATGCGGGCAGGTCTTCTGACTTCCCTTGCCTTCCGGCACCTTCCCGTTTCATCAGCTTCCAGAAACAGTGGCTTCTGCCCAAGGCCCCTCATCAAGAGGTCAAACAGGGTTACAGCGGCGGGACCGTGACGGATTTTCACCGTCTTCCCTTTTGGTCCATGACTGGACACCCGCATGAATGAACGTATTTAGTTTTTTAAAAAATAAATGCTCTCCCTCAGGTTAACCCATCACAAATCAGGACTCTGACTTATAACTAAATTATATAAAAATGAACTTCCAACGTTGAACATCGAACATTCAACGTCGAACAAAATAAAATAACTTCCAGGGCCGAGCTGTTCTTTCTTTTGTCTTTTATATTTTTCCATTCACCATTCGATGTTGGGCGTTCAATGTTCGATGTTAATTTTATTTTAATCCCTGAATGGCACAGAAAGTTAAAAACGCAAAGGATATCTCCTTAGTAAAAACAATACCCCTGGCCGTCAGTCCTCATACACCAGCCTTTCCGATACCCGGCTCAACAACAGCCAGATAAAAAACGGTCCGCCCAGCAGCGCGGTGATAATCCCCACCGGCATTTCAACCGGCGCGAGAATCGTTCGCGCAATCGTATCGCAGACCACCAGAAACGCGCTGCCGAATAAAACCGTTGCCGGCATCAGGTAACGATGATCCGGACCGATCAGCAGCCGGCAGATATGGGGAACCATCATGCCCACAAATCCGATGGGACCGCATACCGCCACCACTCCGCCGACCATCAGCGAGGCGGCCAAAAACAGCAGTTTTTTGACCTTTGACGCATCCACCCCCCGGCTGACGGCCAGTTCCTCGCCCACAGACATCAGGTTCAGTCCGTTCACCTGGACCGAGACAATGGCGACGCCCAGCAGCACAAAGGGCAGCATATTGATGGCCGGCTGATATCCCACCGCTTCCAGACCGCCCATCAGCCAGCGGACAATCCTGAAGGAATGGGTCAAATCACAGGCATACTGGATCAGGAGAATCACACTCGAAAAAAAGAAACTGATCGCGACCCCGGCCAGAAGCATGGTGGCGGTTGAAAACCCGCCTTTCATTTTGGTAATCCCGTAGACAAACAGAATCGCCAGCCCGGCCCCGGCAAAAGAAAACAGGGACACCCCCGGGACACCCGTAATCGAAAGTGTCAACCCGGACCAGACATAGATGGACGCGCCCAGAGACGCACCGCTGGAAACGCCCAGGGTAAAGGGGGTAGCGAGCGAATTTCGAAACATGGACTGAAAGGTCATACCGCTGACCGCCAGGCCGGCGCCGGCCAACGCGGCCGTCAGCACCCGCGGTACCCGAATATTAAAAAAGATATAGCTGTCCATCCTGTCCGCCGCAGCCGTCAGCAGGGCATGAAGCGAAATGGTTTTCATTCCCGCAAATGGCGCAAGCAGGATGACCACAACCGCTGTTATCAAAAGTGCAATGAGAACCGTTTTTTTCTTCAGCACAAATCACCTCCCGGCAAAATAATCGGCATGCCTGTTTCCGGGTGATCGACAAATGAAAAGGGTTTTCCGTACAACTGAAAAAGCTGCTCATGATTCATGATATCCCGGGGAAACCCATCAAAAAAAAGTTCGCCCTGCTTCAACGCGATGATCTTTTGGCTGTGCAGGACGGCACTGTTGATATCATGGGTCGCCGATACAATGGTAATGCCCTGATCCAGGTTCACTTTTTTCAAAATAGCGTATATATCGTCCTGATATCCCGGATCAAGAAAGGTGATGGGCTCATCGAGCAGCAGAATCCTGGCTTCCTGAGCCAGCGCCGCGGCTATCAGGACTTTCTGCCGCTCACCGCCGGACAGCGTGGTGATCCGCCGGTCGGCCCAGGCTCTAGTCCCGGTAATCCCGAGCGCTTTTTCAACCGCAGCCTCATCTTTTTCAGAAACGGATGAAAACGGACTGACATACGGATACCGGCCCATTAAAACAAATTCCCGCACCGTAAATGAAAAGTGGTGCCCATTGGCCTGGGGCACATAGCTGGTCATTTTTGCCAGGTCCTTCTGGCTGTATTTTTCCAGATCCTTTCCCGCAATCCGGATTTGTCCTTTTCCGTTCTTAAAAATCCGGTTCAGGCACTTGATCAGGGTGGTTTTTCCCGCACCATTGGGCCCCACAATGGAAACATATTCGCCTTCCCGGATAGACAGGCACAGATTTCTTAAAATACCCGTTTTCCGGATCGCAAAAGAGAAATTTTCTATTTCAATAATTTTTTCCTGCCTTATTTTTCCCATACGGCCTCCGGATGAAGGACCTTGGCCAGCGCCTCCAGGGTCAGCACAAACCGGGGACCGGGAATGGCGGTAAAATGGTCTCCAAAAACGTACACCCGCCGGTTTCTTACCGCTGAAACGGAAGAAAACCGGTTCCAGTCGTCACGGATATCCGCTATTTTCAGTCCTCTTTTTTTATAGTCAGACATGATGTCGATGATCACCTGGGGATTCAGCCGGATAATGGCCTCTGCCGAGAACACCGGATAGCGGATATTCCGCGTTTGACACACATTGGTACCGCCGGCCAGATCGATCAGTTCATCATAGAAATTGTTTTTTCCGGCAACATACACTTCACTGAAAAGTTGTGTTCCGGTGCTGCGGTCGACCGATATCATCACCCGGGGCCGGGAAAGACCGGAAGTCTTCATCTTGACTAAATCAATTCTTTTGTGAATTTTTGTCAGGAGCCGGTCCGCCGCCGGCACTGCCCCACAGAAACGGCCGATCGTTTCAATCGAGCGGCAGATATCCTCAATCCGGTCGTTTTCAACGACCAGGGTTTTGACGCCCAGTTTTTCAAGGTTTTTCTGTATGTTTTCCCGGGATGCGGTCAGAACGACAAGATCCGGTCTTAACGATACAATGACTTCATAGTTCGGGTCATAAAAACCGCCGATCCTGGTCCGGGTTTTCACCTCCGGCGGGTAATCACAGTAACGGGTCACTCCGACAACCGCCTTTCCCAGACCCAGCGCAAACAGCGTTTCCGTGACGCCGGGCGACATGGAAATAATCCGACGGTACCGGCTTGCGCTATCATCTGCCGCCGGTGTCTCAACGGCTCCGATCCCCTCAGCGAACAGAACAGCAGACAGCAGGATTACAAAAATATGGATTTTGATCTTTTTCATATCATAAAAAATCCCCGCACCTGATTAAGATGCGGGGACCCCGTTTTTCGTCGCCGAATTACTGTCATGCCCCTTTAATCACGAAAGGGATATGGCTGCTTTCTTCCATCGGCCGGTCTTCTGGCTTTCCCGCCCGCTTGACCGCCTTCCCGTTTCAGAAAAATCCGGAAACAGTGGCCCAATGGTCAACGGGTTCCCTGACCAAGATGTCAGGGCCGGGATTACAGCGGCGGTTCCGCAACGGCTTTTCACCGTTTTCCCGATTAAAGTCCTTTCGGACTGCCGATTATTAACTATACGCCCGAAAGCCGATTTTGTCAATAAAACCTGTTGATAAGCGTTTTACAATTCAGCAGTATTGTGATAACAATAGCTGACCTGCAAAAAGGGCAACCGTTTTGCAACATATAACAAGAAGAAAGGATTGTACATGAAAAAAACACTGCTTAAAACAGTCTTGTTTCTGTTGACCGTAGCTGTGCTTCTGTGCATTACTTCCGGCGCTTCCGCTAAAATAGAGTGGGAGTTTCTGCAAGATCTCCCCGTTCCCGAAACACCCAAGGATATTGCCTTAACAAAAGATGCTGCTACCGCCTATATTCTCGGAACCGAAAACATCCATGTATACTCTTTTAAGGAACAGAAATTTACCGATACCATTCCGGTCCAAAACAGTTATTCAAATATCGCTCTGACGCCGGAAGGAGACCGCATCCTTCTGACCCGGGAAAAAGACAGAAGTTTATCTATTATTGAAATTTCTGAAATCTTCGACCTGCCCATCGGTGATTCCGCGGTCATCGGCAACAGAAAAGCCAGGGTCAGTGTCTCCGCCTTTCTGGATTATCAGTGCCCTTACTGTGCCAGGATTTTTCCTGTTCTCGAGCAGCTGCTCAAGAAATACCCGGACAGCATCAATGTCGTGATCAAGCAGTTTCCGCTACGCTCCCACAAGTTTTCCAGACACGCGGCCCGGGCATCACTGGCCGCGGCCAGGCAGGACAAGTGCCTGGAAATGTCCAAACTGCTGTTCAAAGAAGCCCGCAGGCTGAACGATACCACCATCAGAAAACAGGCGGAAACGGCCGGACTGGACCTGGCCCAATTCGACCGGGACTATAAGGACCCGGCCCTTGAAAAAATCATTAACCGGGACTACGGTCAGGGCAGAAAAGCCAAGGTCCGCGGGGTACCCGCCATCTTTGTCAACGGCAAACCGGCCAAACGGGCCAGGTCTCTGCCCGCCTTATCCAAAATGATCGACAAGGCCCTCAAATAGCTTTCGTTTGATAACTTCGCTTTTAGAAGAGGTGCTTTCCGGCACCTCTTTTTTTATTTCAGTTTTAAACATATGGATGCCGTATTAAATAAGGCATAACATCTTCTTATTATTCATCTGCACTACCTGTTCTGGCAGGATTATATCCATACATGGGCCAGTAACCATCTTCATCTTCAGGAGCTTTGATGGCATAACATCTTCTTATTATTCATCTGCACTACCTGTTCTGGCAGGATTATATCCATACATGGGCCAGTAACCATCTTCATCTTCAGGAGCTTTGATGCAGTACAGCCAGCCATCAGTGCTTCCAAAATATATTTTCCCGTCTACTACTGCAGGAGATGAACCCACATAGTCATCTGTTTCATATGACCAGACTTTTTTTCCGGTTTGGCGATTGAGGCATATCAAAAAATAATCATCAACAAAATACACATATTTTTCAGTTACTGCCAAAGATTCACTTGCAGATCCAATATTTTCATATTCCCAAACAATAACGCCGGTTAGCGAGTTAAAACAGAAAGTTTTATCTGAGTTATAATCAAAAGTTGTGTATGAGCGGATAGGTGGTGTATCCTCTCTGGGTTAAAAAGCGACCAAACTTTAAAAACCCAAGAGAGGAAGGATACA
>Ga0272441_10003365_pt1 | contig 30475 bp, 22 predicted proteins | sample SSMProp6N_FD_193582 | JGI IMG/M metagenome (GOLD analysis project Ga0272441, IMG submission 193582) | Marine sediment archaeal communities from Little Sippewissett salt marsh, Falmouth, MA, United States - SSM-Prop-6N | ecosystem: Environmental > Aquatic > Marine > Wetlands > Sediment ... | reverse complement strand
GATTCCGACAATACGGCTGCACTGGGTTATTCACAAGCCTCGGGGATTCGATTTGAAATCGGCCTCATACGGAATCATTATGTGGGACGGAGCTTCATTGTTCCTCACCAGAAGAAGAGAAATCTAGACGTAAAAGTAAAATTCAACCCCGTAAGCGGTGTTCTCAGGGGTAAACGAGTGCTTGTCGTGGAGGATTCCATCGTCCGAGGCACGACACTGAAGCAGCTCGTTAGTCTGATACGAAGTGCCGGGGCGGTCGAGGTACATATTCGAGTGAGTTCTCCTCAGATTATTTCTCCCTGCTATTATGGGATTGATATTTCGAGCAAGGGAGAACTGATAGCAGCGGCGAATACCGTAGAAGAAATTCGAAAGTACGTTGGAGCGAATTCGCTCCAGTATTTGTCAATAGAGGGGATGCTCGGTGCAGTGGGAAACGGGATGAAACACTGTACTGCGTGCTTTACAGGATATTACCCGACGGTAGTTCCACAAGATTTCAATAAGGATCAATTTGACACAGTGTAAACAATTAACAATTTATACAAGAGTAGTATCAAAAACATAACAGAACCGGAGGGGTAACTACACGGAATATGAGCAACGATGCACTCCTTGTTTTAGAAGACGGTAAGACTTTCGAGGGGAGGGTGTTTGGAACACCTGGAGAACGTTACGGCGAAGTCGTGTTCAATACGGGACTGACCGGATACCAGGAAGTTCTCACCGATCCATCTTACAGGGGACAGATTGTTACTATGACATACCCCCTTATCGGTAATTACGGTATTAACGAAGATGATATGGAATCACGAGGCATCTGGCTCGAGGGGTTTGTGGTCGGTGAATTGTGCCGTGAGCCGAGCAACTGGCGGTCAGAGAAAGATCTTGACAGCTTTTTGAAAGAGCACGGTATTATCGGCATCGAGGGGATCGACACACGGGCGCTCACCAAACACATTCGGGAGGCTGGTGCAATGAAGGCGGTGATATCGACCGAGGATCTCGAGGCAGCTTCACTGTTGAAAAAAGTAAAGGCATCACCCGACTTGATAGGAAGAGATTTCGTAAAAGAAGTCACCTGTGAAAAACCATATGTCCTCAATGTATCGGAAGGTCCACGGGTGGTTGTCATGGACTTTGGAGTAAAATACAGTATCCTCAATCAATTGCGCGAAGCAGGATGCCACGCAACGGTTATACGGGCGGATACGCGGTTCGATGAAATTATGAAATTACGTCCCGACGGTGTACTGCTATCGAACGGTCCCGGCGATCCGGCGGCCGTGACCTATGCCGTGGAAACAATACGCGAACTTCTGTCTTTTGGAAAACTTCCCCTTTTCGGCATCTGCCTTGGTCAGCAGCTTCTCGGTCTCGCACTCGGCGGAAAGACTTACAAACTCAAGTTCGGGCACCACGGCGGTAATCAACCCGTCAAAGACATGGCAACCGGCAAGATTGACATTACCGTGCAAAATCATGGATTCTGTATAGATACAGAATCCTTGAATGAAGAGGAGATAGAAATTACCCACATAAACTTGAACGATCACACGCTTGAGGGGATCAGACACAAAAAATTGCCTGTGTTTTCAGTGCAATTTCATCCGGAAGCGGGACCGGGCCCTCACGACGCACGGTATCTCTTTCGTCGATTTATCGATTTAATCGAAACTACACGCGTACAGAGAGGTGGTACATGAAAGAAGTGGTGGCTGTGGTAGATTACGGATCGCAGTACGTACAGCTCATAGCACGACGTATAAGAGAATTAGGTGTGTACTCTGAAATAGTCCAACACGATATTGCGGCAGATGTGATTCTGGAACTCAATCCGAAGGCAATCATATTGTCCGGTGGCCCCAGCTCTGTCCATGACCTTGAACATCCCACGATAGACCCTCGAATTCTCGAATTAGGCATCCCGATATTCGGTATCTGCTACGGTATGCAGCTTCTGGCACAGATGTTGGGTGGAAGCGTCGAAAGGGGCAGAAGCGGAGAATATGGTCATGCTTTCCTGGACATTATAGATACGCAATCAATGTTTGTCGGCTTGGAAACACGGCTTGCTGTTTGGATGAGTCACGGTGACCATGTGGTAACCGTTCCGCGAGGGTTTAAGGTTCTTGCATCCACACATACATGTTCCATTGCAGGGATGGGTGATGATGTCAGAAAAATCTACGGTGTCCAGTTCCATCCGGAGGTGGTGCACACACCGCAGGGAATGGAGGTGCTGAAGAATTTTCTCTATCGGATTGCGGGATGTAAGGGTGGCTGGACAATGGCAAAATTTATCGATGAGTCGGTTGAAAAAATACGGACTCAGGTGGACAATGCAACGGTAGTCTGTGCGCTGTCGGGCGGTGTTGATTCATCAGTAGTTGCTGCGCTTTTACATCAGGCAGTGGGCGGGAAGATGGAAGCTGTATTTGTCGACAACGGACTTTTAAGAGCGCATGAAGTTGATGAAATTCGTTCAATATTTACTTTTGATTACCCGCTCAATATTCATATCGTCGATGCAAGGAAAAAATTCCTCGATGCTCTCAACGGCATTGAAGAGCCCGAGGAAAAGAGGAAAATAATCGGCGAGACATTTATCACGGTGTTTCAAGCGGAAACGGCTCACATCGAAGACGCGCGATTCCTCGCGCAGGGGACACTGTATCCGGATGTCATCGAAAGCCGTGCAGCACATGGGGGACCGACGGCGATGATCAAGAGCCATCACAATGTCGGAGGGCTTCCGGAAAAGCTCGATTTTGAACTTATAGAACCCCTGAAGATGCTTTTCAAAGATGAGGTGAGACAACTCGGAAAAGAACTGGGGCTTCCCGAGAGGATATTGTCACGGAAGCCGTTCCCCGGACCGGGACTTGCCGTACGGATCATCGGCAAGGTGACAGAAGAAAGCCTCAAGATTTTGCGGCATGCAGACCTTATTGTCAAAGAAGAAGTTCGTAACTATGAAGAATACGATGATATCTGGCAGTCATTTGCAATACTTCTGCCTGTCAAGAGTGTCGGAGTCATGGGGGACGAAAGGACATATGCAAATGTAGTTGCGCTCAGGGTGGTAACAAGCATGGACGGGATGACGGCAGACTGGGTGAAGCTGCCCTATGACATTCTGGGAAAGATTTCAACACGAATTATCAATGAAGTCACTGGAGTGAATCGGGTGGTATACGATATAAGTTCAAAACCGCCGAGTACCATTGAGTGGGAATAAGGTGAAACTGTGCCGAAACGACATGATCTGAAAAAGATACTTATTATCGGATCGGGACCGATCGTTATCGGTCAGGCCTGCGAGTTCGATTATTCGGGTACACAGGCGTGTAAGGCCCTGATGGAGGAGGGATATGAGATTGTCCTTCTCAATTCCAATCCCGCTACTATTATGACAGACCCGGAGATGGCAGACCGTACCTATATTGAGCCCATAACGGCAGATGTTATCGAAAAGATCGTAGAAAAAGAACGCCCCCAGGCAGTACTGGCAACCATTGGCGGACAAACCGCTTTGAATGTCGCGGTAGAAGCGGCAGAACGAGGTGTGTTTGGCAGATATGGTGTTGAAATGATCGGTGCCAATCTCGCAGCTATCAAGAGGGCGGAAGATCGTGATGAATTTAAACACGCAATGGCAGAAATCGGTCTCGAGGTCCCGCGCAGCGGCATTGCGTACAGTCTTGGCGAAGCAAAATGTGTTGCAAGGCAAATTGGCTTTCCTGTGGTGATACGGCCGAGTTTTACTCTCGGAGGAACGGGGGGCTCTCTGGTCTATAATATCGAGGAGTTTGAAGAGTATGCGACCCTCGGTCTTGAACTCAGCATGATAGGAGAAATACTCATAGAAGAATCTGTCGTGGGATGGAAAGAATACGAGCTCGAGGTCATGCGCGACAGGGAAGACAATGTGGTGATCATTTGTTCGATTGAAAATTTTGATCCCATGGGTGTTCACACCGGCGATTCCATTACGGTCGCGCCTGCACAAACACTTACTGATAGGGAGTATCAGATTCTTCGTAACGGAGCTATCGACGTTATACGCAAAATAGGCGTTGAGACGGGGGGATCGAATATCCAGTTTGCCGTTCATCCCCAAACAGGGCGCGTCGTGGTAATCGAGATGAATCCGCGTGTCTCCCGATCATCGGCACTGGCCTCGAAGGCAACGGGTTTCCCAATCGCCAAAATAGCGGCCAAGCTTGCCGTGGGGTACAGTCTCGATGAGATCCCGAACGATATTACCCGGGAAACACCCGCATCGTTTGAGCCGACAATCGACTACTGCGTTGTCAAAATACCGCGTTTTGCTTTTGAAAAATTTCCCGGTGTTGACGACACCCTTACCATTTCCATGAAATCAGTTGGTGAAACCATGGCCATCGGACGCACGTTCAAAGAGGCCCTGCAAAAGGGGCTCAGGGGTCTGGAAATCGGCATCAGCGGACTCGAAAGTATGGTCGAAGGTGTACGGGATGAGAAACATCTTGAAATGATGCTGAAGCGACCGACAACGGAGAGAATCTTCTATATCAAGTATGCACTGCAGACCGGTGTGGGTCTGGAACGGATTGCCGAGCTTAGCGGAATCGATCGCTGGTTCCTAAAAAATATCAACGATATTGTCGATATGGAAAGGGACATTGCGAACAGTGTAAACAACGGACATATTTCGTCACGTAAACTCCTCGCGGCGAAGAGATTCGGCTTTTCTGACAATCAGCTGGGGAAAATCCTTGGAATGAACGAGGAAAAAATTCGCACGATACGAAAAAAAGATGGAGTATCAGCAGTTTACAAATTAGTTGATACCTGTGCGGCAGAATTTGAGGCATACACCCCCTATTTCTACTCGACGTATGAAAAGGAGAATGAGGCGCGGATAGGATCAAAAAAAAATATTATGATAATTGGTGGCGGGCCGAACAGGATCGGCCAGGGTATCGAATTTGACTACTGCTGTGTCCATGCCGCCATGACCCTGAAGGAACTTGGTTATGAAACGATCATGGTAAATTCGAATCCTGAAACGGTTTCGACGGACTACGATATTTCGGACAAACTCTATTTTGAACCACTCACTCTGGAAGATGTGTTGAACATCATCGATGTTGAAAAACCCGAAGGCGTCATTGTACAGCTTGGCGGACAGACCCCGTTGAATCTTTCGATACCGCTTGCACGCAGCGGCGTGAACATTCTCGGCACACCTCCGGAGGCGATCGACCGCGCTGAAGACAGAAAACTGTTTAAGGAACTGGCGGATAAAATCGGGGTGAAACAACCCAGAAGCGACACGGCACTTTCTTTTGAAGAAGCAGAAAGGATTGTGGAACGTATCGGGTATCCGGTGCTCATCAGACCGTCCTATGTGCTGGGCGGAAGAGCCATGGCAGTGGTGTGGAGTGAAGCAGAACTGGGGGGATTCCTCATTGAAGCCTTTGAGGCTTCCCGGGAGCACCCAGTTCTTATTGATGAATTTCTCGAGGATGCTACAGAGGTGGATGTCGATGCCGTCTCCGATGGCAGGGACGTCATCATCGCCGGTGTTATGGAACATATCGAACATGCAGGAGTTCATTCCGGTGACAGTGCCATGGTGCTTCCGGCATACTCTCTTGGCGAAGAGACAGTAGCATCAATCAAGGAAATAACCCGGAAGATTGCAAAGGAACTTGGTGTCAGGGGACTTCTCAATATTCAATATGCCGTGAAAAACGGCAACGTCTTCATTCTTGAGGTAAACCCGAGAGGGTCCAGGACGGTACCGTACGTTTCCAAAGCAACGGGGGTTCCTTTCGCGAAAGTTGCGACGAAAATCATGGTTGGTATCTCACTCAAAGATCAAGGGATCACAGATGATCCACTACCACGGTATTATGCCGTAAAAGAATCGGTACTTCCGTTTGTGAGGTTTCCCGGCGTGGATACCATCCTGGGACCGGAGATGAAATCCACCGGTGAAGTAATGGGCATAGATCCAGAAATTGGTCTGGCATTTGCGAAGAGTCAGATTGCGGCAGGCCTAAAACTTCCGGAATCAGGTAATATCTTCATCAGTGTGAAAGATTCCGACAAGCCGTCTATGGTAGAAATGGCGAAAACACTTGTCGGGATGGGGTTTGCGATCCTCTCAACTCCAGGCACCGCAGAGGTATTGATGGCCCGTGGAGTTGAGGTGAATTGTCTGCCACGACTTGCGGACGGGCGCCCAAATATCCTTGATTACATAAAAAACAGAGAAGTGAATCTCCTGATCAATACACCGAGTGGGCCATTACCCCGTCGTGATGAAGTGACGATCCGGAGCCTTGCAGTCGCATATGGAATTCCTCTCGTCACTACTTTGTCGGGGGCGTCGGCGATGACCGATGCTCTCGGGGCATTCAAACAGGGCTGCTGTGAAGTACGCGCATTGCAGGAAATATATTGAAGCTCACCGTAACGAGCTGTGGGAATCTAAAAACACTAGAGAATAACATGGTTTTTAGAAGATTTATAACGCCGCAGGAAATGCGGGGAAAACGCTCGCTGCGAAGTATAATGTAACAGGAAGGGTCGGTGAAATGAACAAATTGAGAAATGTCAGTACGGGACTTACTGAATTGGACGAAATAATCGATAATCTGAGGATCGGCGATAATGTTGTCTGGCGGATCGACGATATAAAAGAATATGAGTACTTCGTGGAGAGTTTTGTCAAGAAAGCGACGGAAGAGGGGAAAAAAGTCGTGTATATGCGTTTTGCGGATCACAAACCCCTGGTACAGCCACAGGCCAATGTCGTTGTGTATCACCTTAATGCAGCGAGCGGTTTCGAATACTTTTCGTCTGAAGTGCATAACATTATTTCTCAGGAAGGAGACGGGATATTCTATGTATTCGACAGTCTTTCTGACCTGCTGTTGTCGTGGTCAACCGATTTGATGATCGGAAACTTTTTTGTCATTACGTGTCCATATTTATTTGAACTCGATACCATAGCGTACTTTGCAATCATGCGTGACAGTCACTCGTTTCAGACCATTGCCCGGATACGTGATACCACGCAGGTGTTGATCGATATATACAGAGACGAGGGGTCACTATATGCACATCCTCTGAAAGTGTGGCAGCGATATTCTCCAACGATGTTTCTCCCCCATCTCAGGGAAGGGGACCACTTTGTTCCCATTGCCAACAGTGTTGATGCGGCAAAGCTTTTTTCTCACATCTACCAGGAGCGGATAGAACGGGCAAAACGCAAGCTTGATTACTGGGATCGGCTTTTCCTCGAGGCGCAGGAGTTACTAGGACAGCCCTGGAAGACGGAAGAGCAGCAGAACATGGTGGATAGGATATGCCGGACTATGATTACGCGGGACCCGAGGATGTCGATTATTGTTCGTCAGAAATTTACCCTTGAGGATCTGCTGCATATACGGGAACGCATGATCGGGTCAGGTTTCATCGGGGGGAAAACGGTAGGAATGCTTCTTGCCAGAAAAATTCTTTCGGAAGATACGGCTACGGGTTGGCAGGAGATTCTGGAACCACACGATTCCTTCTATATAGGTTCAGACGTTTTCTATACGTATCTTGTCGAGAACGGCCTGTGGAAATTAAGGATGGCGCAGCGGACAAAGGATGGATATTTTGAAGCCGCAATAGCTCTCAGGGAAGAGATGCAGAAAGGTTCGTTTCCCGATGAAATAAAAGAACAATTATTGCAAATTGTTGAATATTACGGTCAATCGCCTTTTATTGTCCGATCGAGCAGTTTACTCGAAGATGCTTTTGGAAATGCGTTTGCAGGAAAGTACGAAAGTGTGTTTTGTGTCAATCAGGGGAATCCTGCTGAACGGTATGCGAAGTTTGAGGAAGCGGTGCGAAGCATTTTTGCCAGCGCTATGAATGAAGATGCCCTGATGTATCGTCTCCAGAAGGGACTTGAAAAAGAAGATGAACAGATGGCGCTCCTCGTACAGCGTGTGTCGGGATCGTACCACAAACATTTTGCATTTCCCGATGTTGCCGGTGTTGGTCTTTCATACAATGCATTTGCGTGGAACAAAGACATGGATCCACACGCCGGAATGCTACGGTTGGTCTTCGGACTCGGAACAAGAGCGGTAAACCGCGTTGAAGGTGATTATACTCGCGTTGTCGCACTTGATGCACCCCTGATCAAACCGCATTCAGGAATGGACGATACTCGGAAGTATTCACAGCGGGAAGTCGATGTTCTCAACATAGAAGCAAACGAGTTTCAAACAGTTCCCCTTGTGGAGCTGATGGGGGAAAGTCTTGACCCTGCTATTATGAAGCAGATCGCCGTGCGTGACCACGATACCAGTAGAAAACTAAAAGAGTTGGGCATGAAGAATAGGGAAGCATGGATCATTACCTTCGATAACCTGCTGTCAAATACAGCGTTTGTCGCAATAATGCAACGTATGTTGCAGCGCCTCGAATCGGTATACCAGTATCCCATTGATATCGAATTCACCGTTAACTTCACCGGTGATGATTCATTCCAGGTAAATCTCGTTCAGTGCAGACCACTTCAGACGATAGGAAGGGAAAAACGAGTTGAAATACCGATAAATATAGATGACAGAAAAACACTTTTCCGGTTTGTAGGTAACTTTATGGGAGGATCCATTTCACAGACAATTAGAAAAGTCATCTATGTGGAACCACAGCAATATAGCCATCTTGTCATGTCAAAAAAATATGAGGTGGCGCGCATTATCGGACGACTGAACAAGATGATTGCAAGTATGGAAGAAGACGCGACGATGTTGCTCGGTCCGGGGAGATGGGGTTCGACAACACCATCGCTTGGTATACCTGTTCGGTTCTCAGAAATAAACAATATAAGTGTGCTCGGAGAAATGGCCTATGTAGATGGTAATCTCATACCTGAACTCTCCTATGGAACACACTTTTTCCAGGATTTGGTTGAAACAGGCATTTTCTATCTTGCCATCTTTCCAGAAGATGAAAAGGTCTTTTTCAATATTGAGCTGCTGAATACACTGCCCAACCGTTTATCACAGGTTCTTCCGGATTGCAGTGAATATGAGGATGTTATAAAAGTGTGTCACGTACGCGAGAAAGGATTGGAGATTACGGCAGATGTTGTATCACAGAAGATCGTTTGTTTCTGTTAACGATTGTGTAGGCATAGGGGAAAAGAACACCATCGGCATCATACCATTGCAAAGATCAAATTTCTTCCCGTAGTTTTATTCAGTGAAACAATCGGTGCGGAGCTGTTTTGTTGAGGGAGTATCGTTTGATAAGATGTGCGAGGAACACGAGAAACGTACTTGCAAAATACGACAGATGTAGTAACGATATATTGTATGAATCTATATGACAAAGGGGAGGTTTACATTGTCAAAGTTTTCATTGGATGTTTTGCAAAGACGAGTATTTCCTTTTGCGACCTCGCAGGATCAGGATGTCATTCTGGGAGCCGCTTTCGGCGAAGATGTTGCTTTGACCCGTGTCGGAGATGACATCGTTGCATCACACGTTGATCCTATAGTCGGCGCTATCGGTAATATTGGGTGGCTTGCCGTTCACGTTGCATGCAACGATATCGCCGCCAGCGGAATACCTCCGCGATGGATATTGCTCCTTGTGCTTGTTCCACATATGGAAGACGAAGAATTGCTTGAACAGATCATGAATGATGCAAAAAGGGCCGCAGATGAAATTAATGTATCAATTATCGGCGGACATACGGGCTACTCCACAAATTTGACCAGACCGCTCGTTGCCGTTACATCATTGGGTACCGCCTCGGGGCGGACACCGGTGAGGACCACCGGTGCCCGAGTGGGTGATCACGTGTTGGTAACCCGTGGAGTTGCCCTTGAAGGAACCGCCATACTGGCAGAAGACTTTGCAGACGTTGCACTGCATCTGGGGCTTTCCAGTGAGGAACTCGAAGAGGCGAGTAGTATCATGGGAGAAGTGAGCGTGGTGAAAGAAGCCCTTCTACTTGCGGATAATGGTGCAACAGCAATGCATGATGTGACGCGCGGCGGATTGATGGAGACGTTGTTGGAAATTGCCTATCTTTCGGATGTAGGCATCGAAATTGAAACAACGCGACTGCCCATAAGGTCGATAGTGAAGCGTTTCGCCGAGGCGTTTCAGTTCGATCCGTTGAGAATGATATCATCAGGGACATTGGCGGTTACCATTCCACCGGAAAGCACAGCTGTTGTCGAAGATTTACTTACGCGAGCGAACATTGAGTTTGCGTTTGTGGGAACAGTAACGGACGGTAACGGTGTCCGTGTGTTTTCCAACGGCACAGCGATTCATCATACGGAAATAAGATGCGAAGAGGACGAACTGGCGCGAATGTGGTCGCTCTATCCAAGAAATTAACAATCTGAGACAATGCGTTACAATATGCGCATTAAAAAGGGAATTGAGAAAAACAAACAGTAAGGTAATACAGGCTCATGGGACGAACAGCAAAGTTAATTATTGACGGAAATACTTATGAATTGCCAATTATAGAAGTCAATGAGGGAAATGAAGCAATAGATATTTCCGGACTTAGAAAGATGACAGGTATGGTCACCTTTGACCCGGGATTCGGCAATACGGGGAGCTGTGCGAGCAGCATTTCATATATGGACGGGGAAAAGGGCGTACTGTGGTATCGAGGCATTCCTATTGAGGAGCTTGCCGAGCATTCGAGTTTTGTAGAAACGGCATATCTTTTGATAAACGGCGAACTGCCGACGAGGGAGGAGTTGAACGCCTTTTCCCTCGTGTTAAATGATCATTCCCTCGTCCACGAGGATATGCAGCATTTCTTTGAACGCTATCCGAAAGGTGCCCATCCAATGGGTATCCTTTCATCAATGGTCAATGCTCTTCGAGCATTCTACCCTGAACTGCCGGAACGATCCGAAAAAGATGAGATTACAAAGACGTTTGCCCGACTTCTTTCAAAAATGCGAACCTTGGCGGCAATGTCATACCGCATATCTATGGGACTGCCAGTTGTCTATCCACGGTATGAACTGAATTACTGCGCGAACTTTTTGAACATGATGTTTGATTCACCCGTCCGGCCGTATGTCCTTGAAGAAGATATGGTACATGTTCTCAACCTTTTCTGGATCCTCCATGCCGATCACGAGCAGAATTGTTCGACGTCTGCCGTAAGATTAGTAGGAAGTGCACGGGTAAATCTCTATGCAGCAATATCAGCAGGCATCAGTGCCCTGTGGGGACCGCTTCATGGAGGAGCAAACCAGGCGGTTGTCGAGATGCTCCAGGAGATCCACGACAGTGGCGGAAACCCTGAACCGTTTATCAAAAGAGCAAAGGATAAAGATGATCCATTTCTATTGATGGGGTTTGGTCACAGTGTTTATAAAAATTACGATCCCCGCGGTCGAATCATGAAAGATGTAGCTCACAAAGTACTCGACAGAATCCGGCAGAATGACCCACTTCTCGACATTGCACGGCAACTGGAAGAAGTGGCGTTGAAAGACAAATATTTCAGCGACAACAGGCTCTTTCCGAACGTTGATTTCTACAGCGGAATCGTCCTCAGGGCTTTGGGAATACCGTTGGATATGTTTACCGTTATGTTTGCAATCGGGCGATTACCGGGCTGGATCAGCCAGTGGGAAGAGAGTCGTGAGAATTTAAATAGCAGACTTCACCGTCCACGCCAGGTCTATATTGGCCACACAGAAAGGAAGTATATCCCACTGGAGCAACGCGATGTGAAAGATATATAATCAGTATAATCGAGGGTTATTTATTAAGGCCTTCCTCATGAAGAACCACGAACTAAATTGTCCTCAAGGAAACTAGATCATCCTTAGACCAGACTCGATTATTTTAAGAAGCTCCGGATAGTATTTTAATACAGGATTTATGGGATTGAAGATTATTACTGCTGAAGGATTCGGTATTAATCATGGGAGAGTCAGAAAAGGGGATGACCCTCCCGGTGAAAATGAGGGTGAGTCGGAAATGTACTAATTTTATTCATGTTACCGAGCTCACCCCTCGCGATACGCAGTTATTTGATCAGAGTGGTTGCGCTGGGGCTATTGGCACTTCGCTCTTCGATGATTCTTGCGACATCAAGCCCAGTGAGCGTTTTCATCTGTTCGAAAAAAGAATTGACAGATCCGGCGAGACTTCCCACAAGATGAGGTATTCCACTCCCATTTCCTCCTCCATCGACGACGGTGAGTCTTTCAACGGAGAGATTTGAGCCGATAACTTCGGTCACCTTTTCGACCAGTTCCGGCAGCAGTTGAATCATAAAGAGTTCCCTGCTGTCCTGTTTTTCCCATTGTTCTCGCAGGAGACGGAGAGCTTCAGCCTTTGCTTTTCCTTCCTCATAGGTGGCAGCAGCGTTTCCGGCAGCCCTCATGCTAAGTGCTTCTTTTTCCGCTTCGGCAGGAATGATGACCTCAGCTTCATATTTTAAACGGTTCGCATCTACTTTCCTCTCTTCCAGGGTTTTCAACTCTTCCATGCGGGATATTTCTCCGGCAATTTTGGCCTTTTCTTCTGCCCGGTTAGCTCCCGACAACCATTCGGCCTGTTGCACCCTGAAAGATGTTTCGGATTCGACAACAGCACGCCGTGCCTCAATCTCGGCAACTTCAGCTACTCGTTTCCCATCGGCTTCTTTTTCGCTCGCTGAAGCATTGGATTCAGCTTCAACAATACGGGCATCTCGGTGTACTTCTGCGTTTTTCTTTCTCGCAATTGCATCAAGGTATCCTTTATCATCCATGATTTCCTGGATTTTTATCGTATCCAGAATCAGTCCCATGCGCTGTAAATCTTCCCGTGCCTCACTTGCAACGTCACGAGCAATTGCTATACGTCCGGCATTCGCCTCTTCGGGTTCCATCGTTGCCAATATACCCCGCAATGTTCCCTCGAGTATCTCTCGCGCAGTGGTCGCGATGGCGCCGGGACTTTTCCCCAGGAATCTTTCAATTGCGTTTTCGAGACCCTGTTCCATTGAGCCGGCCACTTTGACATTTGCCATAGCCTTAACATTTACTGGTATTGTTCCTTTCGTTAAGGCACCGCTCACATCCATCTCAATGGGTAACGTGTTTAAGGATAATGTGTGTACAGTTTCAACAAGAGGTATCTTCAGCCCCCTGCCACCTCTTATTACCCGATAGCCTAAAACTCGTTTGTCTTTTTTGTCCTTAAATTTTCTTCCAGAGAAGATCATCACTTCGTTCGGAGAACATATCTTCATGTTTGCCTTGATATAGATAACGATTATCATAATAGCAAGGACTCCCAGCAACATAACGATCACTTCAAGTTGCATTGTCTCAACCTCCAAATATTAATAATTTTTTAAATATCGTAATACAGGGCAAATTCATACGGATGCGGTCGAAGTCGTATCTGATCTTCTTCACGCAGCCTCTTGTATTGGATCCACATCTTAATGAGATCTTCTGTAAAGACATCTCCTGTCAGTAAGTACTCATGGTCCTTTTCAAGCTCATCAAGCGCTTCCGCAAGGGTGCCGGGTGTTGACCGCATATTAGTCCTTTCCTCGGGAGAAAGTTCAAAAATATCTTGCTCAATCGCGGGCGGCGGTTCTATCTCGTTTTCAATGCCGTCCAGCCCTGCCATGAGCATGGCAGAAAGAGCCAGGTAAGGATTGCAGGAGCAGTCCGGTGGGCGAAACTCGAGACGTTTGGCCTTTTCACTCTGTGAGTACATGGGGATCCTGATACAGGCACTCCTGTTTCTCTTTGAAAAAACAAGGTTTATCGGTGCTTCATAGCCGGGAACGAGCCGCCGATATGAATTCGTCGTGGGTGATGTGATTGCCAGAAGTGACGGCGCATGATGGAGCAGTCCGCCAATGTAAAGAATGGCGAGACGGCTCAATCCTGCGTAGCCGTCTGGATCGAAGAACAGGTTCCTTCCTGCTCTCCAGAGGCTCTGATGCACGTGCATTCCTGAACCATTATCCATGAAGAGCGGTTTGGGCATGAACGTAACCGTTTTCCCATTGGCCAGAGCTACGTTCTTCACCACATATTTATATTTCATCAGGATATCACCGGTGTTGACCAGTGTGTTGACCTTCACGCCGATTTCGCACTGCCCCGCCGTTGCCACCTCATGATGGTGGAGTAACACATCAATACCGACTTCCGTCATAACCTTCGACATCTTAGCCCTGAGGTTGTGCAGACTGTCTGTCGGCGGAACCGGAAAATATCCTTCCTTGTATCGGGGCTTATAACCGAGGTTTGGTTCTTCTTGTTTACCCGTATTCCAGAAACCTTCTACCGAATCGATTGCATAATATCCGGTATTATATGTCTGATCAAAACGGACATCGTCAAACACATAGAATTCGGGCTCGGGACCGAAAAACACCTGATCGGCGACCCCACTGGCCGAAAGGTAGCGCTCGGCCTTGCGGGCGACATTTCTGGGATCACGGGAATACGGCGTGTGTGAAAGAGGATCACTCACATTGCAGACCATGCTCAACGTCGGATCTGACATAAAAGGGTCAATAAATGCAGTAGCAGGGTCAGGTTTAATAAGCATGTCACTCTCGTGAATGGGCTGAAAGCCTCTAATGCTGGATCCATCGAAACCGATACCATTGATGAAGAGACCTTCATCAAGATCTTGGATAGGTATAGTTATATGCTGCCATAGGCCCGGAATATCGGTGAATTTGAGATCGATGAATTCCAGCCTCTTCTCTTTTGCTATTTTTGTTAATTCTTTTGATCCCATCAGGTTATATCTCCTTGCATTCTTTATGCATTACCCTATTGCTCTTCCGCCCCGTTCACTGGTACCGATACGAACGACATCATGGAGGTCAAGGACAAATATCTTTCCGTCGCCGGGGTTGCCGGAGAATGCTCCTTTTGTAATAGCATCAATTGCCGGTTCGACAAAATCTTCGTTGATAGCAATCTCAAGCTTTAATTTCTTCAGAAGACCGACTTCCTTGACGCTGCGGTACACCTCGGTAAATCCTTTTTGTCTACCCCTGCCGAGGACATTGGATACAGTCATTAAATGAACCTCTACAGATTCGAGAGACTGTTTTACTTCTTCAAGCTTATGCGGCTGTATAATTGCTACTATATATTTCATTTTATTCCTCCTATTCTAAAATAGTATATGCGGCTTCATGGTGCTGAGTCAGATCGAGACCCACCAGTTCATCATGTTTATTTACTCTAATGCAAAACACAGCATCGACGAATTTGAAAAGTATCCAAGTCATGATGACCGCATAAACGATACAGGAAATCATGTAAAGACACTGAATAAGAAACAGTTTAACGTTGCCGAAGAGCAGGCCGTTTGCTCCACCTTCATTGATGGCGACACTTGCAAATATTCCTGTTGCAATCGTACCCCACATACCACCAACACCGTGGACCCCAAAAACATCAAGAGAATCATCGTAACCCAACCTTGGTTTCAAGATCGTTACAGCCATATAGCAGAATACACCTGCAAGAATTCCGATGATTATTGAAGAAAGAGGGCTTACAAATCCGCAGGCAGGCGTTATGGCGACAAGCGCTGCAAGCGCACCGCTTACAATACCCAGAACGGTTGGGGCTCCATGTCGCTGCCACTCAATGAGTGCCCATGCAAGTCCTGCCGCTGCGGTTGCTGTATTTGTTGTCACAAAAGCATTTGCCGCAAGACCATTTGCTTCAAGGGCACTCCCTGCATTAAATCCGAACCACCCGAACCAGAGGAGTGTGCCTCCCAGGACGGTGAGAGGTAAGTTGTGCGGGGTGAATCCCTGTTCAACGCCGACTCTTTTTCCAATCAGAATTGCCATAACCAGTGCGGACACTCCTGAACTGACATGAACGACTATGCCGCCGGCAAAATCAAGGGCACCGATACTGCCGAGCCAGCCGCCTCCCCATACCCAGTGAGCGATCGGATCATAGACAAATGTTGACCACAACAGAATCATGATGGCGAATGCAGAAAATTTTATCCGTTCGGCAAAAGCTCCCACTATGAGAGCCGGTGTAATAATGGCGAACATGGCCTGAAAAATCATGAAAGCCAGATGAGGAATCTTATCGGAGTATGGGCTAGGAAGAAGATCAACGTTATTCAGACCCACCCATTGGAGACCCCCGATGAGACCGTAACCGGCATCGGGAGCAAAAGACAGAGAGTATCCGAATAAGACCCACTGCAGACCGACAAGACACATGATAAAGAAGCATTGCATTAAAATGGAGAGTATATTTTTTCTCCGTGCCAAACCTCCGTAGAAAAAAGCTACTCCAGGTGTCATGATCAACACCAGGGCAGAACAAACCAATACCCACGCTGTATCACCTGAATTCATTCTAAAAGACCTCCACATCATTTTTTATATGCTACGCAATGGTATGATACAAATAGCGTGCCAATGTGGGTGAGAAAAGTGTAAAATTATGATATGTATTATATAATAACTTACAGACCACATATAAACATCATTTACAAATACTACATTAAGGTGGGATATATTTCGTGATTCTACAATAGAGTAGTATTATGGCGATGAGGATCGGTATTCTTCTGCATGCAGTATTTTGAAATAAAAATGTATTGACAACGCAGGAATTTTATCTCACATAAAGACAATACATCTCAGGAATGTAAGGTTTCCTTCTTAATCCCCTGAAAAATGAAATGATGCAGTGTGTGAATATTCATTTTTGTCAGTGTGCATTATCCACGGGTAGAAGGAAATCGATACATGAGAGGAGAAACGATCCATGGAGAAAAACAAAATATATATTGAAGATATAATTGAACAAAGGGCTGTTCAGTTCGGTACCAGTGGTGTCCGTGGTTTAGTAACGGATATGAACGATGAGGTGTGTTATGCCTATACTGCGGCATTCATACAGTATATGGAAGAGACGGGGGAGCTCGATAGTGGCGATGTGATCGCGATCGGAGGTGACCTGCGGCCGAGTACGGATCGTATCACGGGCGCCGTTGTAAAAGCTATTACTGACCGGGGCTACGTACCTCTCAATTGCGGCTCGATTCCCACTCCGGCCCTTGCGAATTATGGACTCGTGAAAGAAGTTCCCACAGTAATGGTGACCGGAAGTCATATTCCAGTGGAACGCAATGGCATCAAATATACGAAAAAAAACGGCGAGATTCTCAAAGATGATGAAGCAGGTATCAGGCGTCAGCGTGTTGTCTTGCCGAAGGGACTCTTCGACACGAGAGGAATGTTGCCCGAGATAACGGAACCCCTCGCCGGCGATGATGAAGCAGCAGATCTGTATGCTGAGCGCTATATCCGGTTTTTCCAAAAAAATTGTTTTGTCGGCAAGAGATTAGGCGTCTACCAGCATTCGGCCGTCGGCCGTGATCTGATGGCTGCCATCTATTCTCGATTGGGTGCAGATGTCGAACTTCTGGGATTTTCCGATACGTTCATTCCCGTTGATACAGAAGCGATGCGTCAGGAAGATATGGAATTGGCACGGAGGTGGTCATCGGAATATCACTTCGATGCAATTGTCTCGACTGATGGTGACGGTGATCGTCCTTTGATCAGTGACGAAAACGGAAAGTGGCTCCGTGGCGATATTGCAGGGATTCTATGTGCGGGATATCTCGACGCCGATGCGGTTGTTGCCCCCGTGTCTTGCAATACCGCCCTGGAACGATCCGGTTTGTTTCACCACGTATTCCGCACGAGGATCGGATCGCCCTATGTCATCGAGGGGATGCGGCATGCCCGCGAAACGGGTGCCCGCTTGGTTGTTGGTTATGAGGCAAACGGAGGTTTTTTACTCGGATCAGATTTCAATGACGGTGAAAAGATCTTACAAGCATTGCCGACGCGAGACGCAATCATTCTCCATATCGCCATTTTACTGCTTTCGATAGAAAAGAGTAAAACAATCAGCGAACTGGTAGCGGAACTGCCCGAACGGTATACATACAGCAACCGCCTGAAAGAATTCACCGGGGAGAAAAGCGCTGAAATAATAGCCGAATGCTCCACCGGTGACGAAGCGACGGATCGAGAAACGGTGGAGCAGATTTTCGGCAGACATTTTGGAAAGGTTCTTGACTTGGATACGACGGATGGTCTGCGTATTACCTTCGATACGGATGAAATCGTGCACCTCCGCCCATCAGGCAATGCCCCCGAATTCCGATGCTATACGGAAGCTGCCGAAGAAAAACGGGCAGAGACGATGAACAATATCTGTATGGATATTATGGAAACGTGGCGATAAGAAGAGCAGAGTAAAAAAAATGAAGGCGCATGTGCTGCGGGTGCGTATGGAATCGATGCCGGAGAATCTTTCGTTACAGGAAATGAATTCTTTTTACGGCCGATGAGACGACAAACGTCTTTATATTGTTGCTATTGGAGTCAACGGGAAAAAGAAAAAAGCCCAATCGATCCTGGTCATACCTCATGGTCGAACCGATCATCACCTCATCATCGTGGAAAGTTACTTTTACTTTGAACAGGGGTGGACCTTCTTCATCCTCTTCAAACCGTTTCCTCTCTCTATACGTGGCGTTACCTTCAAAATCCCGCACGAAAAACACCGCTTTCAGGTCATCCGTAAAGACTTCGGTGGTTTCCCCGTCGGTTGCGTTGTGCGGCGTAACAATGAAGCGGTCCTTGTTAGGAAAGAAATCACGGGAAACCCCCTTGATCATCTTTCCATCGGTGTATCGCACAATCACGTTCATGTCACTGATCGCTCCGTTATAAAATGTATCATTACGATATTTCTCATATATTCTACACCCTGCCGTGTACGATTTAAAGGAAAAAACGTTTCGCAGTGCCGACCTGGTAATGTAATCATTCTCAAGAATAGGCGTAATCACTTAAATGCACCTGTAGGTGATAAGTGCGGAGAATGGAAGGAACGTCAACTAATCACTGCAGGAATGGAGTTACGGTCGTAAACGGTGCGCTACACCCTTACTTCCAAAATGAAATATTTGTAACCTTTCGGTCAATGGTTGCGACTGAAATAGTAGAAGAGGCCTCTCAAATGAAACTAATTTTCGGAGGAACACTATGAGATTGCAAAAAAGTGCAATGGCAACAGTAATTATGTTGATTGTTCTTACAATGACGTCGGGTGTTATGGCGCGAGGATTCGCAGGATCACCAACACCGTTGCATACCGGAGAACGTGGACTGGCAGCATTAAAGTTGTTTGTTGACCTTCGTCTTTCGGATGAACAAAGAGACCGAGTTGTCGGAATCATCGAAGAATATCGCGACGACATGAAAGATCTCCGGCAGAATCTCAACGATGCAGAGCGAAAGCTGATGGCAACTATGAATGAAGATGAGTTTAATGAGCAGAGCGTACGTCAGGCCTACCAGCGCGTATCAGCGATCAGAGGAGATCTATTGGTCCTGGGGGGAAAGGTAAAGGCGGAACTGAGAAACATTCTGACCCCCGAACAGGCGGAACTATTAAAGGTGAAGAAAGCTAAAAGAGGGGACCTAATCGGGTCGTGGCTTGACCGTCGGTGTGGCGGATGTGAGCAGTAACGAGTTATACCCGAGGTCGGAAACGGGCGGCATTCAGCGGGGTGCATGCATTCTTTGCTGACTAGTGACGGTTTTGAACATCCATTGCTCTTAGCACGTTATTTCGTTTGTGTTGTGTTTGTGAAATATATTGTATAAAGAAAATTGATGCAGAATACCCCTGATACAGTCAGCGATGATGATATTATTCGCAAGGTCATCGATGGAAATACGGAGGCGTTTTCACTGCTGCTTTCGAGATACCGGGACCATGTCGTCGTTATCGTGAACGGACATGTGCCGCCGGGGGATGTAGCTGAGATCGCACATGATGTATTTGTCAGGGCATATCGATCGTTGACAACGTATAAAAAAAAGGGCGGTTTTAAACAGTGGTTGTCATCCATTGCCGTAAGGACGTGTCATGATTTCTGGAGAAGTCGGTACAGGTCCAGAGAAGTTCCGATGAGTACCCTTTCTGAAAATCATCATGAGTGGCTAGAGAATACAATGGCCGCGGTATCGAACCAATCATTCACAGCGCTGAATATACAGAAAGAGGCAAAGGAACTGCTGGAATGGGGACTCGGACACCTTTCAGCGGATGACAGAATGGTCCTCGAACTGGTCTATCTAGAAGGATATTCGGTTAAAGAAGCGGCACAACTTCTCGGGTGGAGTCCTGCAAATGTGAAAGTACGGTCGTTTCGATCACGGAAGAAACTCCACAAACTGCTGTGGAGAATGATCGAGGAGGGAAAGTCATCGTGAGATCGGTTCAAAATGATGATGGAAAATTGAGAGATATTCTCACCTCTGTGTATAGAGGAAGAGAGGATGTCGATGTTGATGATCTTTGGCATGAGAGAGTCATGAATCATATACGGCAGATCGATATCCGTAATGTGCGGGAAGATTTTTCTTCTCTGTTCGAATGGTACATCTGGCGTCTTGTTCCTCTGGTGTGTCTTTTGATACTTGTAATAGTTGTTTCGATGCTGACCTTGGACCTTACGCCGGAATACGAGATGACAAAGGCACTTATCAATGATCCGGTCGACTATATCGTCGGGCAGTTCTGGGGTGTGTAAGAGGAGAAGTGAAGATGAACAAAATGAGAGTAGCGGTGGCAATTCTTCTTGTTTTTATGCTCGGTGTTCTAGCGGGAACACTGGGGAGCCGGCTGTATACCAAGTACAGAATTACCCGATTTGTCGAACGAGGTCACGAGGCACGCGCGGAGCTTTTATTGCAAAAACTTACTCACGAGCTCGATCTCACAGAGGTTCAAAGAAGTAAAATCGGAGCAATTCTGAGAAACTCTCAAGAAAAATTACATAGGGTAGATAAAAAATACCGTCCCGAAATAAAAAAAGTCATTGATGAAGATTTCAGGCTGATCAAAGAGTTGCTGAATGATGAGCAACAGAAAAAACTTGATCTCTTTTTTGAGAAGTTCAAGAAGAGGAAGGGACACAAGCTATTTCCGTCGCATCGTTTACATCATCGCGGGCAGCCTCCTTCATAACCAGTGTAGCGATGAGAGTTTCTGTCGGAGTGGAATTTGAGAGAAAATTCGTTGATAATATTTTCATCTTCTACTAGGGTGTGTAGCGAAACAATACCATAAGAGTTTATGTAGCCGCCGTACAGGCCTGAAATAACGAACGGTAATGTTCAACTGGAACAGGAAAATAATCGATAATGACAGATAAGGGGAAAAAGCTCGTGACAATCGGTGGCGGCAGTGGGCAGTTCGCCCTGCTGACCGGTCTGATGGACATTGAGGGGGTCGATATTACGGCAGTTGTATCGATGGTTGACAGTGGCGGAAGCACCGGAAGGTTGCGTGACGAGCTGGGTATCCTACCGCCCGGCGATGTCCTCAAGTGCGTACTGGCACTGTCACCACATCGGGATATCGTCCGAAACATACTGCTCAAGAGATTCAGTGGTGACAGCAGGCTGCAAGGGCACAATGCGGGCAACATGTTGCTGACTATGCTCGCAGAGTACACAAATAGTTTCCCGGCAGGGGTAAGAGCTCTTGCAGAGATACTTGATGCATGTGGAACAATCTTGCCAGTCACCGTCGATAAGGCCACACTGGTGGCCGAACTTACCGATGGCAGCCGGATATACGGACAAAAGGCAATCGACATACCGAGGGAGCTGCAGAGGGAACAGATACGGGACATTTATCTCGTTCCCCATTACGGTGATACCATTTCAGTGTACCCCCCGGTTATTGAGGCGGTTACACAGGCCGACTACATCATTATCGGTCCAGGCGACCTCTTCACAAGTATAATTCCAAATCTTATCGTTCCCGGCGTGAGAGAAGCGATTCAGCAAACAGATGCCGACGTATTTTATGTCGTCAATATCATGACAAAGTTCGGGGAAACCCATAATTTTACGGGTTACGATTTTGTCAGAAATATTGAGGAGAATATCGATCGTCGCGTGGACGGAATTATATATAATGTGAAAAGGCCGGACCAAAAAATCCTCACGCGGTATGGAAAAGAAAAATCAGAATTCGTAGAAATAGATGAAAATAGTCAGATCTGGAGAAATCGCGCGATCTATTCGTCGGACCTGTTAAGTACGACAGGCGGCATCATACGACATGACCCACCAAAACTAGCATCGCTCATTGCAAAAGTCATTTTGTCAACTACAAGCAATCAATAATGATTTTCACACCGCACCCCACAACATGTCCCGATTTAAAAAAGGAACGCTGCTAATCGATAACACATCTCATACGTTCCGGGATATGGGGAACAATTGTATCACTACATATGTGATACAATTGTTCATTAAAAATACAGAGAGAAACCGGAGTGTGAATCGACGATAAGGAATGTACATTCATGCTAATATAATAAAATGTATGTGCAAAATGCTGTATTATTATAATATGATATATGCTAAACAGGAACCGACCTTTATCGCTAGCTAAACATAATAATTGATATAAATCCTACAGTATGGTAGTATCCAGCGTTTTTTGTTAACGAATATATTTTTATTTTTACGTCGAGGTAAATAAAAATTGGAACGTTCAGCGGTTAAAGAGCATCAGGTTCGCAGGGAGGTCAGGGAGCTTACGCTACTCTGGGAAGTAAGTCAGGCTATAGGGCGCAGTATGGATATTCGTGAAGTCGTCGGTCCTGTTTTGAATGCACTTGCAGAACAAATGGGTATGACTCGAGGTGCCCTCACTCTCGTGAACCGAAAAACCGGCGAGATATATATCGAGGCGGCCCACGGACTTTCGGAAATACAGAGGCAAAAGGGGAGATATCAGATAGGAGAAGGAGTCGTTGGTAAAGTGGTGGAAACAGGTCAACCAGTCGTCGTGCCGCATATCGCTGATGAACCGCTGTTCCTGGACAGAACAGGAGCTCGAAGAAGTCTGAAAAAAGAAGACATATCGTTTATATGTGTGCCGATCAGGATTGGGGTGGAGGTTGTGGGTACCTTAAGTGCCGATAGACTGTTCGATGAATCGACTGCATTTAAAGAAGACGTGCGCCTTCTCTCAATCATCGCATCGATGATCGCACAGGCGGTGCGTCTGCGACAACAAACCCAGGAAGAACGTGAACGGTTGATTCAGGAAAATCTCCGCCTGCAGAGTCAGTTGAAGGAACGTTTTCATCCGGCAAATATTATCGGGAAATCCAAGGCGATGAGAGATGTCTATGATCTTATTGCGCAGGTATCAAAGAGCAATGCAACGGTGCTGATTCGTGGTGAAAGCGGAACAGGCAAGGAACTGGTGGCCAATGCAATACACTATAACAGCCCGAGAGCGAATAAACCTCTCGTTAAGGTCAACTGTGCGGCATTGCCTGAGACGGTACTTGAGAGTGAACTCTTCGGTCACGAAAAGGGCGCCTTTACGGGAGCAACGTACGAGAGAAAAGGACGTTTTGAACTGGCACACGGGGGTACAATCTTCCTTGATGAAGTAGGAGACCTTCCTCCCATGGTGCAGATTCGTCTCCTGCGGGTGCTGCAGGAACGTGAATTTGAACGTGTCGGCGCTACGGCAACGACCAAAGTGGACGTCAGAATTATCGCCGCAACAAACCGCAACCTGGAGTGGTTGATGGAAACGGGGAAATTCCGTGAGGATCTCTACTACCGTTTGAATGTCTTTCCTCTCTATGTTCCGCCACTTCGGGAGCGTAGAGCCGACATTCTGCTTCTTTCAGATCATTTCGTGGAAAAGTATGCGGGTGAAAACAATAAAGTGATTCAAAGAATCTGTACCCATGCCATCGACATGATTATGAGTTATCACTGGCCCGGCAATGTAAGAGAACTTGAAAATTGTATGGAACGATCCGTACTTTTAAGTAATGAGGGTGTTATCTACGGATATCACCTCCCGCCGACACTTCAGACGTCGAACTATACGGGCACGATTCCGTACGGGACACTTCAGGGAGAACTGGATAATCTCGAACGTGATTTGATTATGGACGCATTGAAAACGGCGCGAGGAAACATGTCACAGACAGCAAAAATCCTTGGTACGAGCGAAAGGATAATCGGTCTCCGCGTTCAGAAACACGACATAGATCCCCGGCGGTTCCGCACATAGATGTAGTATCGTCATCACAATCCTACCAATTTGTAATGATCGGCGGGCAGTTCTTCCCCATACTTTCTAAGAAATGTTCTAAAATACTCAATATATCCATTGTGTTACATAATTGTTGTCGTCATGTAACATTCTGGCATCTATGTTGCTTTTAAAAGGGGAAAATAACTGTTGTTGCGCCGTTGCGGTGGGTATGATCAGGCTCTCGGATAACCTCACTGCGAAGGATGCCACACAACTATAACTTTGCAAGGAGTGAACCATGACAAAAAATGATGCTGAATCCGTTATGAAGCAGGTGAAGGACAATAATGTGCGGTTTATTCGCCTCTGGTTTACCGACGTTCTCGGTATGCTGAAAAGTTTTTCCGTTTCGCCGAGAGAGCTGGAAGGGGCGTTTGCCGAGGGGATGGGGTTCGATGGGTCATCCATTGAAGGATTTGCGCGTATTGAAGAGAGCGACATGGTTGCAAAACCGGATCCCAGTACGTTTGTGCTACTCCCGTGGCGGGCAAACGGAGAATCAAACGTAGCCAGAATGTTCTGTGACGTTCTGAAACCCGATGGCACGCCCTATGAAGGAGATCCCCGTTTTGCTCTCAAGCGGAGCCTGAAAAAAGCCGCCGATATGGGGTATACACTTTACGTCGGACCCGAGCTTGAGTTTTTCTATTTTAAGAGTGCAATAGGAAAACCGGAATTTCTCGATCACGGCGGATACTTCGATTTGACACCGCTTGATGTCGCCAGCGATCTTCGCCGCGATACAATCCTGGCACTTGAGAGTATGGGGATAAAGGTTGAGTACAGCCACCATGAAGTAGCACCGAGCCAGCACGAGATTGATCTTCAGTACACTGACGCTCTCGCTATGGCGGATGCAGCTATGACGTATCGTCTTACCGTTAAGGAGGTGGCGATGCAGCACGGAGTATACGCAACCTTCATGCCGAAGCCACTGTTTGGGGAAAACGGAAGTGGTATGCACGTCCATCAATCTCTCTTCAAGGGGAACGACAATGCATTCTTCGATCAGGATGATGAATACTATTTATCAGATTTGGCCAAAAAATACATTGCGGGTCTGTTGCGACATTCGAAAGAAATATCTACGGTTGTCGCGCAATGGGTGAATTCGTACAAACGGCTGGTGCCGGGCTATGAGGCACCGGTGTACATTTCATGGGCCCAGAGAAACCGATCAACCCTGGTGCGAGTGCCCATGTACAAACCGGGAAAATCAAAGGCAACAAGAGCAGAATTTCGATGTCCCGACCCTGCGTGTAATCCGTATTTGGCCTTTACCGTCATGCTCGCAGCTGGTCTCAAGGGCATTGAAGAAAATTATGAGCTACCGCATCCCATTGAGGAAGATATCTTTGAAATGTCCAATGAAGAGCGTGTGTTCAGAGGGATCGAATCACTTCCAGGAAGCCTGGGACAGGCCATTCACTTTACGGAACGGAGTGAACTCGTTCGAGAAGCACTGGGAGACCACATCTTCGAGAAGTTTATCGCCAACAAGAAGATAGAGTGGGATCGATACCGGATGCATGTAAGTGATTATGAGCTGGAGAAGTATCTCCCGATTCTGTAACGGTGATGAAAAAGATACTCGTACTCACGCATGATGCCTCGGAGGGCCTTGGTACGTTTGGAGATTTTCTCAAATCCTCACAGGTACGCACTTACACAGTGAGGCTCTTCGAGGGGGGGAAACTCCCCGGCAATCTGGAAAAATTTGACGGAATTGTCGTGATGGGTGGGCCAATGAGTGTGTATGACGAAGCGGTATATCCTTTTCTGTCTGCCGAAACAAAATTCTTGAGCGAGGCTACAGAAGCGAATGTCCCGATACTGGGAATATGTCTGGGAGCTCAGTTAATTGCGAAAGCGTGTAACGTGCAGGTGGAAAAGGCTCCCGTGAGCGAAGTTGGTTGGAAACAGATACATGTGACAGAAGAAGGGAGACGAGATATCCTTCTTCAGGGGTTACCGGAGAGGTTGCACGTATTTCAGTGGCATGAAGACGCGTTCGAAGTTCCCCATGGGGGAATTTTACTCGTGACAGGAGACGAATGCAGAAATCAGGCTTTTCGATACGGTAATGCATATGGTCTTCAGTTTCACCTGGAGGTAACGCAGAACATGCTTGAAGATTGGTTTCCCGATCATACCGTGCAAGAAATCTATGTAAGAACCTTCAAAAAAATTGAGTATGAATATTCTATGTACGCACGAATGATTTATTCAAACTTCATGTGGTTGTTGGATCTCTATCAGCAATCGAGACGTCATCGATCGAAACGGTCATCGCGTGTGTGGTCAGGAGGATATGGCGATGTGTGGAATCGTCGGAATAATTAATACGGACGGCAAGATGGTTGATGGAAGCCATATAAGAGAGGCCATCCGCATTCAACAGGAAAGAGGAAACGGGCTGGGTGGCGGCTTTGCAGTGTACGGTGCATATCCCGAACACCTCGATAAATATGCCTTTCACATCATGTACGAAGGTAACAGGAACAGTTCCGTGGTGCCGGTGGTTGAAGACAATCTCATGAGTCAAACGACCGTCTGTCATTCAGAAGAGATTCCCGTTTATCCGAACAAAAAGGTGCCGCAAGGACCGTATTTTAAACGCTACTTTTTACAGCCTCGTGAAGAATTCATGACTCCGGAGCAGACAGAAGAAGACTACATCGTCGACATCGTGATGTCTATCAACAAGATAGACGGTGCCTTTGTTGTATCGTCGGGGAAAAACATGGCCGTTTTCAAAGGTGTCGGATATCCGGAGGATATTGCGGATTATTTTGGTATCGTAAACTATAAGGGGCATACGTGGATTGCCCACAACCGGTTTCCGACCAACACTCCCGGATGGTGGGGGGGTGCACATCCCTTTACCATTCTCGACAAGGCGGTTGTTCACAATGGAGAAATAACGAGCTATGGCACAAACGTCAGGTGGCTTGAAATGTACGGATACCACTGTATGCTGCAGACGGATACGGAGGTAATCTCATATATCTATGACAAACTGACACGAAAGGACAATCTCACCGTTGAAAATGCGTGTTTCGTGATGGCCCCCTCGCTCTGGGATGAAATCGACCGGAAGGGCGACGGTGAGAAAAAATATCTCCGTCAGATTTATGGGCCTGCAATTGTCAACGGCCCATTTGGGATCGTTTTGACCAATAATAGCGGCATGATCGTGTTAAATGACAGGAATAAGCTTCGTCCCGTGGTATGTGCAAAGGCCGGTGAGACATTCTATGCATCGTCGGAGGAGTGCAGTATCAGGCTTCTCTCACCCGAGGTGGAAAAGATCTGGTCACCAAAAGGTGGAGAACCGGTAGTGGTTGATTTGAAGAAAGATACTGTGTGGCGGGTGAATTGATGGGACAAAAGCACGATAACTGGAAAATTATTCCGGCGTTTCACCCTGAATTTGATCTCGAACGATGTGACTATGTCAATGGCTGCAGTATCTGTGCAAAGGAGTGTTCCTTCGGTGAAATATCTCTCAGACCCGTAAAAGGTGCCGATGGGGATGTCCTGTACAGACCATGGGCAAACCTGGCGGCATGCAATGCGTGTCAACGATGTGTAAAGATGTGCCCGCAGAAAGCGATTCATATAAGACAACGGCCTATGCATACGTCACACGCCTACTGGACACCATATCACGTAAGCAATATCTGGCGGCAGGCACGGACAGAGGGCGGCGTGCTACTCGTTGGGATGGGAGCAACAGGTCCACAGAAAAGATATTTCGATTCCCTCATGTTTGACGCATGCCAGGTAACCAATCCATCCATTGATCCGCTGAGGGAACCGATGGAAATACGGTGCTACCTCGGCAAAAAGGCAGACCACTATGGGGGTATAGTTGGTCCACAGCTCCAGTTGGAAGTGCCGATTATGTTCGGCGCCATGAGTTTCGGAGCCGTGAATCTCAGGGTGCAGGAAGCTGGGGCGATAGCCACACAAGCACGCGGTACCTTCTGGAACACGGGTGAGGGTGGCTTTCACTCCACGTTGCGGCGGTACAAGGGCAATACCATTGTACAGGTTGCCTCCGGCAGGTTCGGCGTGAGTGAGGAGTACCTGAAGTCTGCGGCCGCTGTTGAGATAAAAATCGGTCAAGGCGCAAAGCCCGGCATCGGAGGACATCTGCCGGGAGAAAAAGTTTCTGAGGCTATCTCACAAACACGCATGATTCCGGAGGGGACAGATGCGCTGTCACCGGCACCGCATCATGATATCTATTCGATTGAAGACCTGCGACAGCTCATCTATGCGATAAAAGAGGCAACGGATTACAAAGTGCCGGTATCGGTGAAAATATCCGCTGTCAATAATGTTGCACCCATCGCCAGCGGCATTGCGCGGGCGGGTGCGGATATCATTGCAATCGATGGATTCCGGGGCGGTTCAGGGGCAACTCCGCTCCAGATACGGCAAAATACGGGTATTCCCATCGAACTTGCGATTGCCGCAGCCGATGAACGTCTGCGGGCGGAAGGAATAAGGAATACCGTGAGTCTTGTCGCATCAGGTGGAGTACAGTGTTCCTCTGATGTTTTAAAAGCGATATGTCTCGGTGCCGATGCTGTCTATATCGCAACACCCGTTCTGGTAGCCCTTGGATGCGGCATGTGTCAGCGATGCTTTACCGGTAAATGTCCATACGGCATTACGACGAACAGACCTGGCCTTGCGGAAAGGGTCGATGTTGAAGAAGCCGCACAGGCATTAAAGAATCTTCTTTACGCATGGGCGGAGGAGATAAAGGAACTGATGGGATCAATGGGCATCAGTGCCATCGAAGCATTGCGAGGCAACAGAGACAGAATGCGAGCGGTCGGTCTCGGTTCTGAAGAATTGCGCATACTCGGGGTGAAACATGCAGGAGAATGATACATTAACGATCAATGTAGGTGGGTTGTATTACCGAATATTGAACCGGCATATTCGTGCGTCTTTGTTGGGTGGGGTAAAAAAAGTTATATTACGGAACGTTCTCGGGCAGAGGTATATCGGTGGCGGGGTAGAAGGAAATATTACCTTTCATGTACATGGCATCCCGGGACAGAACCTCGGTGCCTTCATGAACGGACCGCAAATTACTATTTTCGGCAACGCACAGGATGGTGTCGGCAATACGATGAATGAAGGGAAAATAATAGTTCACGGAAAGGCCGGGGAAATACCTTGTCATTCGATGAGAGGCGGGAAAGTCTTTATCAGGGGTGATGTCGAGTATCGAGCCGCAATTCACATGAAAGAATACATTAATAAGACGCCATGGCTTGTTATCGGCGGAACAGCAAAGGACTTCTGCGGTGAATACATGGCGGGGGGGAAGGTCGTGGTGCTGAATCTTGAGGACCGAAAAAAATCGCCGGTCGGCTACGGCCTCGGTACCGGTATCCATGGCGGCACGATTTACATACGAGGAGCTGTAAAGAAATATCAACTCGGCGTAGGAGCGGTATTCAGTGAGATGGAGGCGTCTGATGTTGAGTTTTTGATGGAAGCGCTCGAAGAGTACGGACGGGACTGTGACATCAATCTGAATGGTATTTCGCCGAACGAATTTTTGAAAATAACAAAAAAGGGGTACCGGCCGTTCGGGAGTCTCTACACACCCGGCATGAATGTCAAGACGCTGGAGCCGAGACATTTCAATCTCACGCCACCCTGTACGTTCAACTGTCCGACGGGCATACCGACTCCCGTGTTCTTCAACCTCATCAAAGAAGGTAAGATCAAAGAGGCTCAGCTTCTGATGGATGAGTATACCCCTTTTCGTATGTCGGTGTGCGGTACCGTCTGTCCCGCCCCCTGCATGGATGCCTGTAACCGCAATAGTATTGACGGTCCTGTTCAGATTCAGGAACTGGCGCGTAGGTATTACCCGGATCGCAACCCAAAAGTACAGAACACGACGAGAGGAAAAACAATTGCAATTGTGGGTGCAGGTCCTGCGGGGTTATCTGCTGCGTGGCAGCTTGCCAGGCGGGGGTATCGTGTGTCGGTCTTTGACGCGATGGACGATGTGGGGGGAAAGGTCAGAAAGGCGATTCCGAGGGAACGGCTTTCCGATGAGCTTCTCGAAAAAGACATCAAAAGAATCGAATCGCTGCCGATTACGTTTCACCTCGGCGAAAGGATTGATCGACAGACGTTTCAAGACATCTACGCGGCGAGTGATGCCATTTTGGTTGCTACGGGTGCCCACGTAACAA
>Ga0272441_10003363_pt1 | contig 30486 bp, 27 predicted proteins | sample SSMProp6N_FD_193582 | JGI IMG/M metagenome (GOLD analysis project Ga0272441, IMG submission 193582) | Marine sediment archaeal communities from Little Sippewissett salt marsh, Falmouth, MA, United States - SSM-Prop-6N | ecosystem: Environmental > Aquatic > Marine > Wetlands > Sediment ... | reverse complement strand
CAGCTCAAATATGATGGTACGCAGACCATAGAATCCATGGTAGAGGGCCGCAGCAAGGAGTATAATATAGGTCACGGTAAAAAATCCCGAATGACCTCGAGCGATTACATTATCCCAGTTCAGGGCCGATCCGCCTGCAGGATTGAAAATGCCCAGCAGTCCGTCCATGTGCACAATCAGCATGTGCAGACCGCCGGAGATAACGATGACAATCGCCGCAAAAATAAACCAGGTCCAACCTCCCACTTCGCTTCTCACATTCTTCATGATTACCTCCTTAATGACCCAGGAACAACAGGTCATATCCCCCTGCTGCTATGAGAAGGACAGACAGTACCAGCATGATGACCGCCAGGGGCCGCTGGACATTAATTGATGACTTATAGGGATACACCGGTTCTTCCGCCTTGCCGACGGCGAATCCCAGTTCGATGAGGATCAGACGGATGCCGTTCATCGCGTGAAAGGCAAAGCCGGCAATGACCAGCACTTCGCCAACCTTGAAAAGGGGACTTGCCATGAAGTCCATGGCGGCATTCCAGCTCTCCATTCCGAAAATCCTGGTCGAACTCTCGAATATGTGGAGCAGAAAAAAGAGCAGGATGCCAAGCCCCGTCACGCGATGGAGACTGTAGAGGTAGCGCTCCAGACCCCATCGGCCCCCGCCGACCCAGCCGGGTATGCCCAAATGACTATCATATCTCTTTATCTTCTTTATCATAGTCTCTCTCCTTAGTACTTGCGCTCAACCGGTTTCCACTTGGTAGTCACCACCGGCTTATAGTCAAGTTTCGGCCCCTCTTCACTGTAGTGTACCAATGTATGTTTGAGCCAGTTATCGTCATCTCTGACAGGGAAATCGGTCCGTGCGTGGGCTCCCCGTGATTCCTGGCGGGCCATGGCCGCCGTCACCAGTATCTCAGCCAGATCGAGCAGATTTTCCGTCTCCAGGGCATTCACCAGATTGGTGTTATAGACGTAATTTTTGTCACTGATATAGATGTCCTTGAAGCGATCCTTCAGGACCATTATCTTGTCCAGACCTGCCTGCAGACTTTCGCCCGTCCGGTATACCCCTGCATGCTCATCCATCAGGTTCCGCAGCTCTTCTCTGATTTCATAGAAGTTCTCTTTCCCGTCCTTCTGGAGATAGTCGACGTAGAGACGCTGTATCTCATGGTCCACCTGATCCATGGGCAGTTCACTCAGTTCGGGATCCGATTGCAGATATTTCACGATTTCCGCCCCTGAAATACCGCCATAGACGAGACACTCTGCCGTTGAATTCGTTCCCAGGCGGTTGCCTCCATGGAGTGAATGACAGGCCACCTCACCGGCGGCCCAGATGCCGGTCATACCGGTAGCTCCATTGATATCGGCCTCGACGCCGCCCATGCTGTAGTGGGCAACGGGCCGTATCGGTATCTGTTCAAAGATAGGATCGAGGCCTATGAATTTCATGCAGACCTCCCTGATCAGCGGCAGGGCATGATTGATCTTGTCGGCTCCCAGGTGGGTCAGATCGAGATGGATGAAATCGAGACCGCTCTTTTCTTCGAAGCCGCGGCCTTCAATAATCTCGGTCATCTCGGAGCGGGAAACGAGATCACGGGGCCCCAGTTCCATCTTCTCGGGGGCATAGTTTTCCATGAACCGTTCTCCCAGGGAGTTTCTCAGGTATCCCCCTTCACCACGGCAGGCCTCTGTCATCAGGATACCGTTGGGAACGAGACCGGTGGGATGAAACTGCAGGAATTCCGGGTCCTCGATATTCAATCCCGCCCGGTAGGCCAGCGCGTGGCCGTCACCGCTCACGGTCTGTGAGTAGGTGGTGAATCCGTAGAGCGTCCCCAGACCACCGGAGGAAATCAACATCGCCTTCGCCCTGAGGATCTTGAACTTGCCCGTGGGCAGATCGATGCCCGCCAGCCCGCAGAATTTTCCATCCTGTGAAATGATGGCCGTGGCGAAAAACTCTTCGTGACGAGACAAGTTCTTATACTGCATCAGCGTATCGTAGAGTGTCTGGACCTCAAAAAAGCCCGTCTTGTCTGCGGCCATCGTGGCCCGGGGATAGCTGTGCCCTCCGAAGGGACGCTGCTGTATCCTGCCATCCGGTGTCCGGGACCACGGCATGCCCCAGTGATCGAGGAGCAGTATCTCCTTCGGCGACGTCTCTACGAAACGATAGACCACGTCCTGATCCGCCAGAAAATCGGCGCCCTTGACCGTGTCCCAGGCATGGAGATCAAGGCTGTCGCCAAATTCTTCGTACAACACTGCCCCGCTCCCGCCTTCGGCACACACGGAATGGGGACGTTGTATCTGTACCTTGGAAACCAGACCAATGCTCGCAGCGTCGTCCATCTTTCGGGCAATCTCAACAGCACCGCGTAACCCGCCCAGTCCTGTACCAAAGATCAGGACATCATGGGTTATAATCTCCATTTCCTTAGCAATACTTCTGAATGAATTCATATCTGTACCATCCTATCCGAGTATCATTTATTCCTTACTGTATTTTTTCGCGCCCTCCACATACAGATCATTTCCTCTGGTATCATTAATGACCACGACGGGGAAATCCTCAACCTCCAGCTTTCTGATGGCCTCGGGACCCAGATCTTCATAGGCGACTATCTCCGCCTTCTTGATGCTCTTGGCGATAAGGGCACCGGCACCCCCCGTGGCACCCAGATAGACGGCCTTGTATTTCTGCATGGCATCAATCACCTCGGGGGCACGATTCCCCTTGCCGATCATACCCTTCATTCCCAGTTCCATCAGTGTGGGGGCATAGGCATCCATGCGGTAGCTGGTCGTCGGACCGGCGGATCCTATCGGTTTCCCCGGTTTCGCCGGGGCGGGCCCCACATAGTAGATAATCTGACCCTTGACGTCGAAGGGGAGTTCCTTCCCTTCCTTCACGAGATCTACGAGCCGCTTGTGCGCGGCGTCACGCCCCGTATAGATGGTGCCGTTCAGATATACCTTGTCTCCAATATGCAACTTTTCCACATCTTCATCAGATAGTGGTGTTGTTAATTCAATCTTGTCTGACATGTTCTCCCTCCGACTAAATAGTAGCTTCCATGTGCCTGGATGCGTGGCACTGAACATTGACCGCCAGGGGTAAACTGGCTATATGGCAGGGTTCTACCTCAAAGAATACATCCAGACAGCTCGTATTTCCGCCATACCCCATGGGACCTATGCCGAGCTTGTTTATCCTGGTGAGGACTTCCACTTCCGCTTCGGCAATCTTCGGATCGGGATGTCTCTCGCCTACCTTTCGCAGCAGGGCCTTCTTTGCCAGAATGGCCGTCCGTTCGAATGTTCCACCGATTCCCACGCCTATGACGGTGGGGGGACAGGGGTTGGACCCCGATTCCTTTAATCGGTTGACGATAAAATCCTTTATCCCCTCGATACCGACGGAAGGGGTCATCATCATGACACGGCTCATATTTTCGGCCCCGCCTCCTTTGGGAACGGCCATGATCCTGATCTTGTCGCCGGGAACGATCTCCAGATGGATAATAGCGGGGGTATTGTCTCCCGTATTCTTTCTGGTGAAGGGATCGCATGCGGACTTTCTCAGATATCCATCGGCATATCCCTGTCGGACACCTTCATTGATGGCCCCATTGAAGTCGCCGCCGACTACATGGACATCCTGTCCCAGATCAACAAAAACAACGGCAAGTCCCGTATCCTGACAGATCGGTGAGCGTTCCTCATGGGCGATCCGGACATTTTCCTTCAATTCCTTCAGGACCTCTCGTGCCACGGGAGATTCATCGGTCTCTATTCCTCTGTCATAGGCGGCCATGAGATCATCTCCTATCTCGCAATTGCTGTCCATGAAGAGATCTCTTACCACCTTCGTAATTTTATCAGTGTGGACTTCTCTCATCTTTTCCCCCTATTTCACCTGATCGATAGCCCTCTGCAGGGCGCCTTCCAGCAGATTGACGGGCGGTTCTTTAATAAACCCTTCTTTCATCATGGAATCAACTATTGCCCGTGATTCCTTGATGCCGTCTTCTGTCTTTTTGTATGCCTCTTCCGCAGTCAGTGTAATCCTGGCTACACCATCTTCTATTGCCTGCATGGCCACAGCACTTGCCACTTTCGGATAAACCTGTGTCTCCGTCATAAGGGGAGCTATGTTATCGGGGCCGATACCCCTGTCCTCTGCGGTTTTTGCAATGGCATGGGCACCGGCGATAGCCATTTGATCCGTAACTTTGGTCGCCCTGACAAGGAGGGAACCCTTCATTATTCCCGGGAATCCGAGGGAATTATTGACCTGGTTCGGAAAGTCTCCTCTTCCGGTAGCCACAACATAAGCACCTGCGTCCTTTGCCTCATAGGGATAGATTTCCGGTACCGGATTAGAACATGCAAAGACGATGGACTTATCGGCCATTGTGCTCACCCACTCAGGTTTGATTATACCTGGTCCCGGTGTTGAAACAGCAATCAGGACATCGGCACCCTTCATTGCGTCTACTATGTTGTCGACCTTCTTTGGATTGGTGGCTTCACAGATTTCCCATTTACGATAGAATCTCGGGTCGGCCTTGATGTTATCACGACCGGTGTGCAAACCGCCCTTTGAATCGCACATAATGACATTTTCCGGGTCTGCGCCTGCCGCTATAATGAGACGACAGATGGTGGTATTTGCGGCGCCGGCACCGAAAAAGGCCATCTTGACCTTGTCAATATCTTTCCCCACAACCTTGAGGGCATTGGTGAGACCGGCCAAGGTAATGGAGGCTGTTCCCTGGGCATCGTCGTGCCATACGGGAATATCACATTCTTCCCGTAACGTATCAAGGACCTTGTAGCAGTTGGGCTGTGAAATATCTTCAAGATTGACAGCACCAAAACTTGGTTGAACCATCTTGACAAAATCGATTATCTTGTCGGCATCGTGCTCCCCTTTTTCGTTGTAACTATCAACGCATAGAGCTACTGCATCAACACCACCCAGATATTTCATCAAGAAGGCTTTACCTTCCATCACTCCAAGACCACCGGGAGGGGTGCAATCTCCATCACCCAGAACTCGTGTAGAATCGCTGACAACAGCGACCAGATTACCACGATTCGAGAGATCATAGGATGTAAGATTGTCCTCTCTTATCGAAGTCGAAACCTTGGATACTCCAGGTGTGTACCAGACATTAAACCAGTTATAGCCATAGTAACCGCATTTCGGGAGGGTCATCATTTTGCCCGTGTAAAACTTGTGTGCTTCATAGGCAAGTTCTTTTAAAAACAGTGTCTGTCCCCTGGCAATCTGTTCCTCGGTAAAGTCTTCAGGGAAGGCCTTCTTTAAATCGGTTAAGGCTAAATCTATTTTACTCATGTACCTCTCCTTTCTTGTGCGTCAACCTTCAAACCTCTGAAAAAGTATGGGGAAATCAGGTAAGATTTTTTAGCTATTATACCATGTAAGGTTGTTATAACAATTATGAGTAATTGTCAAGATTTTTTTCGTATTACCCTTCCTTTACTTCGCTGGCCGCGTATAGTATACATTTTCCTAATAAGATGCAAGTGTGAAACAGATATGGCAGACAATGGGTACATGAAACGAGCAATTGCCCTGGCACGGAGGGGCGCGGGATGGGTGAGTCCCAATCCCATGGTGGGGGCCGTCATCGTCAAGAACGGCCGTATCATCGGTGAGGGATATCACCAACGATACGGGGAGCATCACGCAGAAGTCAACGCCATCCGGCATGCATCCCGGCCCATTGAGGGGTCAACCTTCTACGTGACCCTCGAGCCGTGCACCCACTATGGCAAGACCCCCCCCTGTGTCGACAGGATTGTGGCGTTGAAACCCGCCCGGGTGGTCGTGGGCAGTGTCGATCCCAATCCCGTTGTCTCGGGGCGGGGGATAGAAATCATGAGGGACCATGGCATCGAAACCACCACCGGCGTCCTGCAGGATGAATGCCTTCGTCTCAATGAACGATATTTCAAATATACCACGACGGGCATACCCTTTGTCACCGTGAAATACGCCCAGACCTTCGACGGACGGATAGCCTCTGCAACGGGCCATTCCCGATGGATCAGCTCCGATGCCTCTCTCACCTTCGCCCACAGACTGAGGAGTTATCACGACGCCGTCATGGTGGGAATCGGCACGGTACTCGCTGACGACCCCGATCTCACCGTGCGCCACGTCAGAGGGAGAGATCCCCTTCGTGTCGTCATCGATCCCCACCTGAAAATTCCTTCCGACGCCCGTCTCCTGTGCAACCAGGAACGGTCGAGGACACTGGTCATCTGTGGAACACACTGTGACCGGGGCACACGGTCCCTCCTCACCGATGGAGGAATAGAATCGGTGGTAATCCCCGAAGGGGATGACGGCAGCATCAGTGTCACGGCATGCCTGACCATGCTGGGAGAACGGGGCATCTCTTCGCTCCTCGTGGAAGGGGGGTCACGGATAATAACCTCTTTCATGAAAGACAGGCTGGTCGACAGACTCATTGCCATAACGGCACCGAAGATACTGGGGCGGGGAGTGGAAGCCGTGGGCAACCTTGACATCCTGAAGGTTGACGATTCCATAGGACTTGATATTGAAAGGATCCGCCGAAAGGGACCGGACATCATCATCGAGGCAAGACTTCGACCATAGGGGATATGTTCAATGTCATGGTATGCCGTCTATACGAGATCACGCTTTGAAGACAAGGTTTATACCCTCCTGTCCCGGAAATCCATCGAGACATTCCTCCCCAAGATAGAGGTGTGGAGCAGGAGGAAAGACAGGAAACAGAGGATCATGATACCCATGTTTTCCGGGTATCTCTTTGTCGATGTACCCGATCTGACCAGGGGGGAACAGATCGCCATCCTCAAGACGCCGGGTGTGGTCAGGATTCTCAACAGACCGGACATCAGCGAACCGGCACCTATTCCCGGCACCCAGATAGAGGCGATACAGCGATTGATATCGTCACGGGTGGAAATCGAGACCTGTCTCTACCCCAGGGTTGGTGAACACGCCCGGATCATTGACGGCCCCTTCAAGGGCATAGAGGGAATCGTCATGAACACTGACTATCGAAAGAACATCTTCGTCGTGTCCATAGACCTCCTCATGCGTTCCGTGTCCATCAAACTGGAGGGATTCCAGATAGAAAAAATCTGATCATTTCTCTCCCCTGAAGGCCCGCATGGCCTCCTCCGCCAGGGCATCTCCGTTCCCTTTGTACTTTGGAGAAAAGTGGAAAAGGGAGACATGCTTGACACCCGCCTCCCGTGCCAGCGTGCCCGCCTGTTTTGCCGTCAGGTGATACGTTTCCGTCGCCCGTTCCCTGTCTTCATCAAGGAAGGGAGCCTCGATGAACATCCTGTCGGACAGGCGGGACAGTTCAATGATCTTGTGGGCATTATCGGTACTGTAGATGGCATCAGCCACGTAGGAGATCTTCTGTCCCTCCGTGATCTTGATGACACGATCCTTCAGGACACGGAGCGGGAGGGTTCCCTCCACCGCCTGTCCCCCTTTCGCGGCCTTGACCGTTATGGGGGTGTCGTCGGGATCTCCCCGCATGACAGATTGTTTCAGTTCTGCCAGCCATTTTCCCGTGGAGAGTCCCAATGCCAGCAGTGCATTTTTCTTCACGTTCACATGGTGCCGCTCCTCCAGGGAAAAGGCCAGTGACGGGATCCGGTGATCAAGGCATACCGACCTCACCGAAAAGGCAGGATTCTCGACCAGTGTACCGTCGAATGCCTCTTCACCGGTGCACGTCCCGGGTACAAATGCCTCCTGGCAGGTATACTGTCGTGTTATCTTCATTTTTGTATGAACTTCCACGACGGTAAGGACAAAATCGTTGGTGTAATTTCCCACCAGGTTCCACGTATACCCCCCCATCTTACTCTCTACGTTTCTGATAAAACCGGGCGGTCCGAAGAGGGTAATATGACGGTCCCTCCCGAGACATACCCGCACGAGATGATCAAAACCGATGAAGTGATCCATGTGGGTGTGAGATATGAAAATATATTGTATCTTGAGAATCTCTTTTGCAGGGAGGCGATGTATGTCACCCAGATCAAAAAGGATCGCATCATTCCTGTACTTGAACTTGACATACACGCCGGGATCGGAAAAGGGATCATTAATGAGACGAGCCGTGAACATCTGTCATGCATCCCGCGTATGTTTCAGTGTCTGTTGTGGTGTGACCACTCATGGTGCCGCGCCCAAGACCGTTTCTCAGAGCGGATTATGTCTTTTCCCGCATCTTCTCCCTCAGCTGTTCCCTGAGATCACCGGAAGGATCTTCCAGTTTCGCCTGCAGGACCATGGCCATGCCCTCTGCGGCAACCTTCGGACTCTGCCCCACCCTATAGTTGATGGTAATCATCAGCAACAGAGTGGATGTCTTGACATCTATCACCCTCAGTGTCGCACTCTGCACCACCGTCTTGAATCCACCGACGCCAAACATGCCCAGCGAACGGGTATGCCCGGCTGCCACATTCCCCGTTACAACCGCCTGGGCACCTCGTGTCTTGCCCTCTTCGGCAAGGGTCTGAATGGCCACCTTGTGAGCATCTTCTCCGGTGCGGTTCCAGTTGTGCACCTGAAATCCCAGCCGTGCCAGCTCAACCGACAGATTGTCACCCACCACGGAGGCCAGGTCTCCTATCCTGCCATAGGGTCTGGTCCGGCTCTCGCCGCCCATCACTATTGCCACATGCGTTATGGCCCCCAGATCTTCCTGTGCGATACCCGGTGACACGACGACATCGATCTGCGCCCGTTCAACAGACTGGTAGGCCACCGAACCGAAATGGACCGCCGTCGGTGCAATCGCAGCAAGGGGCAACACCTGCGCACAGCCGGTCACCCAGAGGAAGAGCAGCAGTGACACACCGCCTCGCCAGAGAAAGAAGATTCGATTCCTGTCTATCAGAACTCTCAAAATCGCTCCCTGTCGGTATGCTTTGCACCTCCCCGTATCTGGGGTGCGGGAGAATTATCTGTCCGGTTCGCGCTCCTTGCCCCACTGCACACGGCCGTGTCGGCGGGATACAGCCGCTGTCCACGCGAAATTATTACGGCATTCATCAAGGGGTGTCAAGGAAATAGAAGCGGCTACATGCTGTCGGTGATGTACATTTTTTCATTGACAAAAGATGCCTTACATGAATATTCTTAAACAATCATTATTCATCCTTTTCTCAGCAGGTACTCATCTGAATCATCGCAGGTCCTGAAATGAAATGATTACCCCATCAGGACACGATTGTTGCTCTGCCTGCCGGCGGAATATGAGGTACTGTGCTGGATATCCATAGATTAAATCAAAAAATATTGTCTTTAAACCATGACGTATCAAAGGAGGAATGACAATGGGTCATACACGGGGAAAGAGAAGAATTCTGTTCGTCCTGCCCGCCTTGATGGCCATCATAGCCCTGGCCACTGCCGGATGTGTTGCCACCGGGGGATCGGCGGCAAAACATCACCAAGATACCCTGAGTAAGGTAACAGAGCATGAGTATCACATACCGAAACGACCCGTAGATCGTCATTACATCGGTGCTCCCTGGTCCAAACAGTTCGGCCCCATAGAGAATGCCACCGCCCCCGAGGTCCGCGTCAAAAAGGAGCGATCGCTCAACAGCATCCAGCAGGATTTTGCCTTTAATGCCGGTATCGGACTGGGGGGACAGCTCATGGCGGGCCCGCAGGCCGAGATAGGAACGGAAGGGGGAAGCGTGGAACGGGCAAAGCTTGAAGGAGTTGAAATCATCTCGCCCCTATCCCTCGCAGATATCCCCTTTGAACCAAAAGTACCCTATGTAACCGAGGCCCTTCGTTTGAAAAACTTCAGCCTGAAATCAGACGCATCGAACAAGGCGGGAATCAATGTATCGGCCAACGTGGGGGTCGCCACGGCAAGCGCCACAGCCGAGGTTGGATCGCGGGGAAAAACGGGAACGGCGGGAGAGGGCCTTGTCGTTGCATACAAGCTGCACATGATCGACAAGAGATCCTACGAGAAAAAACAATCGGAAATGACGAGTCTTCCCCTCGACAGTGCCATCGAATTTCCCGAGGCACAGATCATCGTCAAGACGAAGTTGATAACCATAGAACCGGGAGCCAAGAAATCCCTACCCAGAAACATTCTGTGGGCCTGCGACTATGCCGAGGCGAAGAGCCGTGACATCATTGCCGCATGGGTTGTCGATATCAAATCACTGGATCCTCGCAGAAAATCTCTCTCCATCGGATTCCCGGGATATCCCACCTTTGACGAATGTCAAAATTTCAGCGGTGTCATCTATTCCGCCATCGACCCCGTAACGGATAAAATCATACGTGAAAAGATCAGCATCAGTGTCATCGATGCAACATTGTCGGATACATTAGAACCGGTCGAGTGGGATGCCAGGATCTCCCTCGTCGATGAGTCTTTCAACATCAAACTGGTACCGCCGCCACGGCCACCACAGGCGCAACAGGAATAAACTCCATGTCATGACCTGAAAGGGGGAACAGGCGATGCACAAGCGATATGTTTCAATACTCATCTTGTTGGCTCTGCTTTTCTTTCTGGGCTCCACTGCCATAACCGATGCCGCGCGCAGGCCCGACATCGTCAGTCATGACGCGGCATTGCTTCAGAACGCCATCGAAGTAAACGTGAAGTGGCAGTCGGAATATCCGGTAACCCGCGCACAGGTAACGGCGGGAAACAAGGGCAGAGAAATAGAGCTGGACCCGTATGACGACAATATAAAGGATTCCTATGGATACCACGGTGAGGCCTCACTGATGGTCCCCGTCGACTCTTCCGGTTTTTATGAGGACTATATCTCATATGTCATACAACTGGAAGACGATGTGGGACACAGGAGCAGGCGTGTCAGCGGACGACTCAAGGTCTCCTCGACAGTGACACAGGCAGGGGAAACCGAAGCTGCAGACGACCTGACGAGGGAGTTCATCGACAGGGAGAAAAAAGAGCAACCGGAAGGCATGATCGACAAGGTCCTGAAGGTAATGGAACGGCACGACACACCGCCTGTCATCACTGACATTACCGTCAACCGGCCGAATGCACGGAACGTCAGCTTCGCCTCTCAGGGAATAGACGACAAGGGCCTGAAAAAAATTACCTTTAAGATATTCAATGCCGAGGGAATCATCGTTCAGGAACAGGAATTGAGTGACCTGGGCAAAATCTGGAAGGGTACGACACAGACCTTCACGCTGGAATACGGCACCTACAAGGTCGTCGCCCAGGCGACGGATACGGCAGGGAATACCTCTCCCGAAGAGAGTAAGGAATTTAAGATCACAGCAGGTGCAGGGTCACTCACCGTATCCATCACCCCCCCGGCTGCAACAGCGGCGGGGGCACAGTGGAGAGTGGACGCCGGTGCGTGGCAGATGAGCGGGACCAAGGTACCAGGAATCCCTATAGGCGCACATAGCGTTGAATTCAAGGCCGTCGAGGGCTGGACAGGGCCGGGGAATCAGGCTGTAACCATCGAGGCAGGTACAACCACCGGCACAACGGGGACATACAGCCAGGAACGGGGATCCATTGCCGTAACCATCGTCCCCCAGACCGCGATAGAGCAGGGTGCCCAATGGCGTGTCGATGATGGCCTGTGGCAGAACAGCGGTGTCACCGCCGCCGCTCTCTCGACGGGCACACATGTGATAGGATTCAAATCCCTGCAGGGATGGGGAACACCAGGCAATCAGAACGTCATCGTGGCGGCCAACAAGACAACAGCGGCAACGGGGACGTACAGCCAGAAAGCGGGGTCACTGACGGGGGCCATTCTCCCCACGGAAGCGATAGACGCCGGGGCGGAGTGGAAGGTCGACGATGGTCCCTGGCAGAAGAGCGGCATCACGATCTCCGGCCTTTCCATCGGTACCCATACCGTTACATTCAAGACAGTCACGGGCTGGACAGGACCGGGAAACCAGAATGTTACCATCGAAGCGGGTAAAGTTGCCACCCTGACGGGGACATACAGCCAGGCTGCGGGCATGGTTGCCGTTACCATTATGCCCCAGGCAGCCGTCGACGCAGGGGCCGCATGGAGGGTGGACAAGGGGGCCTGGCAGAAGGGCGGCACCACCGTCTCCGGTCTTTCCACAGGGGTTCACCCCCTCGACTTCAAGGCAGTAGTCGGGTGGGACAATCCACCCGGTCAATCCCTTTCCATCAAGAGCGGAGAGACCACCTCCGCCACCGGGAGCTATGGAAGGGTGTATACCCTCGATAGAGATTTCGATGAAGGCAGGCTCGTCGGACTGGAGCACAAAACGGTGGCCAACCAGTTGCAACTGAGTACATCCTCCACGACACTGCCATTCATATGGGTCCCCAATTCAAACCTGGGAACTATATCAAAAGTAGACACCAAAACCGGCAAAGAAATGGGTCGCTACCGCACGGGGCCTTCGTCACAGAGTACCAATCCGTCACGCACCACCGTCGACCTGCAGGGAAATTGCTGGGTAGGCAACAGGGGAACCGGAACGGTGGTAAAGGTGGGTCTCTATGAAAATGGTCAGTATGAAGACAGAAACGGAAACGGAACGATCGAGACATCCAGGGACCTGAATAATGACGGTGTCATATCCGACGACGAGACGCTGGACTGGGGGAAAGACGAGTGCGTCCTCCTGGAGACCGTGGTGATAGAAGGGAAAGAGGGAAATCACCGGCCCGGGACATACAGGGACGGCTACAGTTCACGACCGGGTCCGCGGGGGATTGCCATCGACGCACAGAACAATCTCTGGGCCGGGACCTTCGGAAACAGCAAAAACAAATATTACTATATCAACGGGACAACGGGACAGGTCCTGAAGACCGTCGATGTCTCCCCCCAGAACCACCGGGCCTACGGTGCCGTCATTGACAGAAACGGTATCCTCTGGTCATCGTCACTTACCAACTCGCTCTTGAAGTTCAACCCGGCGAATAATGTAATGAAGACCATCGATGTGAAGCATCAGACCTACGGGATTGCCCTCGACAGGAGCAACCACCTCTTCGTGGCCGGATGGGGACACAACAAGCTGAGCCGGATTAATATCTTGACGGACAAGGTGGAATGGACGGTCGACACGGGCAGTCGCACCTATCCCAAGGGTCTCACGGTAGACGATAATGGTGATGTCTGGGTCGCCCATTACTACGAAGACGCCGTGGTCAGATGGTCTAATGACGGGAAGAAAAAGGCCACCATCAAGACGGGAAAGCAGCCCAGCGGTGTTGCAATCGATGCCCGGGGAAAACCCTGGTCGGTGAATTACAGCGACCAGTATCTGAAGAGGATAGATCCCGCCACCAATAAGGTGGACCTGGAAATATTGATCAAAGGCAACCACTACAGTTACAGTGACATGACGGGCATCGTGGCGCGCTCCATGACCACGAAGATCGGGACATGGACGGTCGTCTTCAACTCGAAATCTCCGGCAACACCGTGGGGTATGATCACGTGGAAGGCCTCAACACCGCCCGGAACGTCCCTGGCACTGAAAGTTCGAAGTTCCAAGGATGCCAAAGGCTGGTCCTCGTGGGAAAAAGTGACGCAGGGGAAGACGCTCCAAAAGACCCCCGCCGGCATGTACCTCGAAGTGGAAACAACGATGCAGATCAGTGCGGGAGAGACATCTCCGGTCCTGCACGATCTGACGGTACAGGTCCAATAGCAGGGGTTGTCATGCATCCAGCAGACGGTGACCCCTGAAGACTGAAGAAGGAGAAGATCATGAAAAAGATCGTTGTGCTGTTGTGTATGTGCATGGTGGTGGCATGGGGAATATCCGTCGCACAGGACAGGATTCCCGATGGGACCTATGTCCGCGACGACGGTAATATGCGAATGGTAATTACGATAGAATTTATGCCCGATGGCAGGTATATCATCGAGGGTGAAGGTCAAGACAGGGATGGGAAAACCTGTATCCTTATGGGATCGGCCAAGATTAAAAATGGCCAGTTATCCCTTGATTACTGCCCCATAGAGGTTACCATATCGGCGGAAGGACTCGAGATCAAAGATACGAAACCATGCGCCCAGTGTGATCCCGGCGCATCCATATCGGGGACATACCGGAGACAATAGGACGGCCGGCCCCGGCGAGGGTAACGGCAGGTCTCCGGAAACAGGGAAAGATATGGGAAGGTTTATCAAACGATAATTCATAGGAGGAACGACGGATGAAAGGATTCATATCCTGCCTGATAGCATGTGTGTCGTTAGTTGCCCTTTCCCCCTGCGCAGGGGCACAGATGGGAGAGATCGGAAAGATCGACTGGGCCAATGGCTATATCATTGGCTACGGGTTCGGAACGGCTCAACCGGGCATGAACAAGGCAATCGCACGTATTACCTCGATCAGGGCCGCCAAGGTAGATGCCATGAGAAATCTGCTCGAAACGGTGAAGGGGGTCAGTATCGACTCCTATACCAAGGTGCAGGATTTCGTTGTTCAGAGTGACGCGGTCAGCGCCCGCGTCAGCGGTATCATAAAGGGCGCCCATGTCATCGACCAGGAAACCAGTTGGGAAGACAATCTTCCCCTGTCGAAGGTCACCATGGGGATATGCATCAATTCCGAGGGTGATAACTGCACTCCCGGGACTTCGCTTGTCAGCGCCCTTGATCTGGCTGCCTTCAGGGACAGGCTGAACATACCGCAGAAAGAATTTTCACTGCCTGCAGATGCACCGGCACCCCCCGAACCGGCACCGGTTCAGACCCTTCCCGAAGATTTCGACTATCACTATGACTCGGTAAAACCCACCAGCGGCGTGGTCTTCCGGTTGATGGGATTCTACTTCAACAAGGTGGTCCTCCCCGTGGTAGGTGCCAAGGATAATGGAGATATCGAAACGGTATACTCGGTAAACCGCGTCGAACCACGGATCGTCAGGACCTACGGCATCATCCGGTATGCAGACAAACTGAAACAGATAAAGGAGATCGGCACGGTGGGTGACAATTTCATCATCGTGCCCGTACAGGGTGTAACGGAAGACAACATGATAATCATCGCGCGCGACGGGGCACGCAAGATCTATGAGACGACGCGTCACGGCAACGACTATCTCCACAAGGCCAAGGTAGTCATTTGTTACGAATAATCATGAACTACAAAAAGATAAAGAAGATCACGTGTACGGAGGTATACCAGATGGTACGAAGGAAGTTATATTTTAAAGGGTTGCTCTGCCTTATAGGTATGACAATGGTACTGACGGCCTGCGGCGGCATGGACCTCATGAAGGCCGAACTGCAAATGGCGGGTAAACAGTACGCACAGGCCATACCGGCATACAGGAACTATCTGACGGGCCACCCCGATTCAGTTACTGCGCACAACAAACTGGGCTTCGCCTATCTCAAGACGGGTCAGTTGAACAATGCCGCCAAGGAATTCGAATCCGTCCTCAAGCTTGAGCCGAACAACTGTTACGCCATCCTCTATCTCGGCATGACACAGCTCAACAGAGAAGAATTTAGCAAGGCCATCGCCACGTGGCAGACATTCAGAGACAAGAAGCAACCCCTCGTCGAGGCGGAGATAAGGCGCCTCCTCACCGTGGTACAGATCGCCGAAAGTCGACGGCTGGCACAGGAAGCACTGGCGCAGGAGAAACAATTACAGGCACGCGCTCCCGATACTGACACAGTGTCTATCTGTTACTTTGAGGACCTCTCTCCCGATAAGAGTCTCAGGGCCTTCCAGAAAGGCCTGGCGGCCATGCTGATCACGGATATGTCGAAAATCAAGTCACTCACGGTGGTGGAGCGGCTCCGCCTTCAGGCACTCTTCCAGGAGATGAAACTGGGGCAGACGGGCATCGTCGATGAAAAGACGGCCCCCCGCGTGGGACACCTCCTGGGGGCAGAACATCTGGTGACGGGCAACCTTGCCATCGGGAGCATCCGGGCGACGACGTCTCTCATCTCGGCACAGGCAGGCACGGTTGCAGGCAGCGCCACCGTCGAGGTGGAACAGGATAACTTTTACGAACTGCCCAGACTCATCATCGACAATTATGCACAGATCATGGGAATAACATTGACCCCCGAAGAGGTCGAGGCCATCGGCATCCCCCACACGAAGAACTACCAGGCCTTTCTCTATTACGGCGAAGGGCTGGATGCCATCGATGAGGGACGGTGGCAGGACGCAAAGGACCTCTTCGGCAAGGCACTGAAGCTGGATCCCCAATTCGATCTTGCAAGTGAAGGATCCGATTCGACACCGTCATCTTCGACACCGGACATCGCCGCCATTACGACCATGTCTGTCCCTGACATGACCTCCTTTGTTGAGACTGCCGTCGACAAGGCAGAAGAGGCCCAGGAGGCGGCGGATGCGGAAGTAGAAGCGAATGCAGTGGAAGGTGGTGGCTATTAAGAGACAATAGAGTGATATAATATCCCGGGCAGTCATCTCCGGACGGCTGCCCGGAAGGTATAATCACCAGTTACAAGACTATCAGGAGATAATGTGATGTATCACCGAAAACGTATATGCCTCTTCATACTGTCATGCCTTATCGCCATGACCTGGGCCTGCGCGGGTCCCCCAAAACCGGGCGTGGGAACAGACATCTCAGAGGGGGACCGGATCCCAGAAACACTGGCGATACTCCCCTTCGAAAACAACTCGGTTACCGACCCTGAGACATATGAGCCTTTGAGCAAGGGTCTGTCGGCGATGCTGATAACCGACATCAACCAGAGTCAGACGGTACTGAAGGTCATCGAGCGAAACAAGATAGCATCTCTTCTCAAGGAGATAGCCCTCGGTCAGACGGGGAGCGTCGATGCGTCGACGGCCATTAAGGCGGGAAAGATCCTCGGTGCCCAGAGCATAGCCTTTGGATCCTTTATCGTGCTGGGAAATAGCGTCCGTATCGACACCCGTATCGTCAATGTAGAAACGAGTGAATTGATCATGGCTGAGAGTATAACGGGGAGCAGCAGCGCCTTCATGAAACTGGAACGTGACCTTGCGCGGGCCATCGCAGAGTCACTGAGCGTTGCCTTCACTCCCCCGCGGGGTCCCGCCAAGAGTACCATCGAGGCGGCCCTCTATTTTTCCCGGGGCGTGGATGCCTTCGACCGGGGGGACCGGGCAGCGGCGACGCGACTCTTTCAGCAATGCCTCGACATCGATCCTTCGTACCAGAGGCAGATTGACGACATCCAGGGGCTGCAATGATGAAACAATTGATCTCTGCCTGTATCATGCTGCTGGCACTGTGTTCATTCGCCTTGGAGGGATTGGCGGAAACCAAGGTCGTCGTAACGGAAGGACGCAGTTTCTTCAACAGGGAAGACGCGACACGGCAGGCCCAGCGCGCCGCCGTTGAAAGGGCCGTGGGTGTCTTTGTCCACTCCCAGACGGAGGTGGAAAACTTCGTCATTCAGAAGGACAGGATCATGTCCCGCACGCAGGGATATATCACGCGCTTCAGGGTCCTTGAAGAGGGTGCCAAGGGCGAGGAATTCTATGCAAAGATAGAGGCCGTCGTATCACTGGATAAGATAAAGGACGACCTCATAGCGATGAAGATCCTCCTTGAAAGCATGGAACGCCCCACCATCATGGTGCTCGTTGCAGAGGACTATACCAACATGACTCCCGCGGGAATGAACATCGCCGCAACAGAGGTCTCTTCACTCCTCGCCGCACAGGGATTTGATCTCGTCGACAAGGCACAGCTGGAGGCAATCAAGCAGCGCGATCAGGCAGCGCTCGCCCTGGGAGGAAATGTTGCCGCCGCACAGAGCCTCGGTCTCAATCTTGGTGCCCAGTATGTGGTCATCGGCAAGGCCCTCGTGCAGGATATCGGCGAGGCCTACCCCGGCTCGGGATTGAAATCCCTCCAGGCCAGTCTTCAGATCAAGATCATCCAGACGAATACGGGAGTTGTGCTGGGCTCGGTCGTCAAGAACGGCGTCTCGGCCCATATCAGTCCCGTGACGGGTGCCTCCAAGGCCCTGCGACTGTCCGCCCAAAAGGCGGTGGACGAGTACCTCGTCGACACCATCACCAATTCCTTCCAGGACTATCTCAATAATGGAGCCCCCTTAAAACTGCACATCACGGGAGTGAACAGTTTCAAGGAATACAGCATCATAGCAGCGAATATCGAGACCCTGGATCGAGTCATGTCGAGCAAGAAAGAGGGATGGAACAAGGGTGGGGGACTGTTGATACTGGATCTGCGATTCAAGGGAACGAGCGAAGAGCTGGCCGAACTCCTCGACGGCAGCCGGTATGGCACCAAGCGTCTGGAAGTCACCGACTTTGCGCCCGACAGGGTGGACTGCAATTACCTGTAAAGCGAGGGGAAATGATCCAGATCGAGACGCTGATCGATGCGTGACAGCGGGCATCAATCAAACAACATGATCCCTTCAATGGCATCGGCCTTCATATTGGCAAATTCGGGAATGACGGCGGCACGCCTGTTCGTCTTGAACCGCGAAAGAAGGACGGGCGGACTGTCGGTGCCGTTGTCGTCGATGTGTGTCAGGAACAGTTCCGTATAGGGTGTATTCACCTTCGAGACAAATACGAGCCATTTCCCGTTGGGAGACCAGCTGTGCCAGGAGTTGAAGAGTTCCCTGTTGCAGGTCATCTTTCGGGCCGCGCCCCCCTCGGCAGGGATGATATAGAGGAGGCTCGATGATTGTGCCACCAGTCCCGTATCACTCTGCGTGAATACGATCCACCTCCCATCGGGTGAATATCTCGGAAAATAGTTGCTCCTGCCATTCCCGGAGGCCCCCTGCAGGGGCACAGGCTCCCCCCCCCTTCCATCGTTAAAGGGTACCCGATAGAGATCATAGCACATGCGATACTGCCTGTTCAGTTCATCGATGGATGTCTTCGGATCGACGGGAAGCAGTCTCTTCTGCCCCATGATATCGATCAGTCCTCTGTCCACCTTGGCCCGTGAAAAGGCGATGGTCTTCCCATCGGGACTCCAGGCGGGACTGGTCTGAATGTACTCGGGATCATTGGCCCCCGGCAACAGGTAAAACCCCTTCTCTTCCCGTGCATAATAGGCAAGGACACCCGTGAGGGGAAAGAACAGCTGTGAAAAATAGAGATCATCCATGATCGCCATGAGGGGCCGTTCGTTGACCGTCGTCATCACATACCTGCCGCGGGGAGATACCTTGGAAAAGAGTCCCATGTTGGGTATCGTCTCTGACAGGGCAGGGAGGTCATTCCAGCTGATGATATCATCCCTCGAAAGGATCATCTGCTTTGTGACAGGAGCCAGAATATAGGCCCCCTTGTCCTTGTTGTAATCGATGTCCATCCCGAAGGTACTGCCGTCTCGTGACAGGGAGTGACAGAAACCGCACATGGGGAGCCCCTTCAGGATGACGCGGGGCCTGTCATAGGAGGAGACATCACCCATGCGCCACTGTGATTTTCGGGGATGCTTCTGTGAATAGGCAAAGGGGAGAGGCATCTCCTTGAATATGATGGGGGCACCTACAGGGTCCCCCGACGTCGAGAATGAGACAGACCCCTCTGTACGAATGGTCCTGTCGTCGACGCCAACCCCCCGGATCGTTACGCGGGAAGACCGGTTGAGGGAATTTGCCTTGATGATCTCCCACAGTTCGCGGTGGGGTGTCCATTCGGTTCGTCCCGTCACCACATATATGGCATGCGGGCTGCCTTCGAACGAGACGGTTATGAACCACCGCAGGGCATCGGCATCGTCGTCTCTCCATGAAAATGTGGGCGAGGCGATATCCAGGGGAAACAGGGAGTTGTCGTAGGGATTGGTTATGATGAGCTCCGGATGGGAGGCATCCCGGTCGATGCGGGAAAGAACCCCCTCTATCAGATCGGCGGCACCCTGTTCCACGGCGGTATCGTGAGTCAGATATATATCGTGATCCAGTTCCTTATAGACCGACAGGATTCCCGAGGTGCAGGCGGTACAGAAACAGAGTGTGGCAATCAGTAAAACATTTCTCAGTGATCGTACAGACATGTGTAGTTGTCCCCTCTGAAATTGTCTGGCGGCATCTTCGATATAGCAATTAGACAGGAAGACTAGGCTATGCTCCAGGTGGTGGAAGCGGGACTGTCCTTGAGCATGACCCCCCGGGAGGCCAGCGCTTCCCGTATTTCATCGGCCCGTGCCCAGTTCTTTTCGGCCCGTGCCGCCTCTCGCTCCCCTATCATGTGTTCTATCTCATCGATGTCGAGTCCCCGTTTTTCTGCTTCCCGTCTCCGGTCCTGCTCGAAATAGTCATCGGGATCATCCAGAAACAGCCCCAGTACCCTGCCCGTTTCCCTCATGTACGTTCCAGCCCTGTCGAGGACAAAGAGCGATCCCGGTGTCGCCGTGAAGCCTCTGACTCCCACGTATCCATTGACGACCCTTGCGGCATCAAAGAGATGTCCGACGGCCCTGGCGGTATTGAAATCATCATCCATGGCCTCTATGAAATTTCCCGGCAGCGCATCGATCTCGTCAAACACCTCCCGCTCCCCCTCCGATAAATCATTCTGAGAAACCCGGGAGTAATCGATGCCGCACTGGCAGGCATCCTGTATCGCCCTCAGGGTCCCGTAGAATCGCTCCATGCCCTGTCTCGCATCTGCAAGGACCTGCTGGGTGAAATCGATATAACTCTTGTAATGACTCTGCAGGGTGAAGAGTCTCAACACCTCGGGATGATACTGTGCCAGCACATCTCTGATGGTGAAGAAATTTCCCAGCGATTTGGACATCTTTTCGCTGTCCACCCGGATGAATCCGTTGTGTATCCAGTAGCGGGCGAAGGGCTTCCCGGTAGCACCCTCGGACTGTGCAATTTCGTTCTCATGGTGGGGGAATATCAGGTCCTCCCCTCCGCCGTGTATATCGAAGGTATCGCCGAGATATCGCTGGCTCATGACGGAACACTCGAGATGCCACCCCGGTCTCCCCCGGCCCCAGGGGCTTTCCCACCAGGGCTCGCCCTCCTTGCTGGACTTCCAGAGGACAAAATCGAGGGGATTCTCCTTCCGTTCATCCACGCCGATACGGGCCCCGGCAATCATATCGTCAAGATTTCTCCCGGAGAGTTTTGCATATCCCGGGAAGGAGGCAACGGAAAAGAAGACATCACCTTCTCTGACATAGGCCAGTCCCCTGTCCAGGAGCGCCTCCACCAGGCCTATCATGTCCCCGATATGCTCCGTCGCCCGGGGAGCAATCGTGGGCCGGGCAATACCCAGTCTGTCCATATCCTCATCGTGCTCACCGATATACCGCTCCGATATCGCCGATATGTCAACTCTCTCGGCAAGAGACTTCTCTATGATCTTATCATCGACATCAGTAAAATTCTTGACATAGGTCACATCATAGCCCCGGTATTGGAGATACCGGTATATGACATCGAAGACGATGGCAGACCGTGCGTGCCCGATATGACAGACGTCGTAGGCGGTTATACCGCAGACATACATGCCAACCCGCCCTTCTTCCATGGGTACGAAGGTCTCTTTCTTCTTTGTCAGGGTGTTGTATATTCGTAATGACATGTCAATCTCCTGGTGCTCATCGATACATCGATCATAACGACACATTATGTACCATACCCTGTGCCGCTCCCTCGATTGCCAAGACACACTCTCACGGGGGGGCAGGTCTCTGATTCTCTGGAATTAGGGGAAAAGCGATACTATGTCAAGACCCGTAGATTCGGGTATCCCGCACATGAGATTCATGTTCTGTATCGCCTGACCTGCGGCACCCTTTACCAGATTATCGATAACCGATACGACAATGATCCTGCCGGTCCGCTCATCAATGGTAAGCCCTATGTCACAGTAATTGGACCCCCTGACGGAGGAGATATTGGGCATGACTCCCGGCTTCTCGATCCTCACAAAGGGTTCTTTACTATAATATGCCTCATAGATGCGCACCAGTTCCGCGAGGGACCGGTCCGATCTGCTCACTCCATAGATTGTAGAGAGTATACCCCTGTTGACAGGGACCAGATGTGGGGTAAATAAAATCCGGATATCTTCCCCGGCAAGGATACTCACTTCCTGTTCCATTTCCGGGGTATGACGGTGCGTACCCACCTTGTATGCCTTGAACCCCTCGTTGACCTCACAGAAGAGCGAACCAAGCTGTGGCTCTCGCCCGGCACCACTGACTCCCGATTTTGCATCCACGACAATGCATGAGTTGTCGATACAGTCGTGTGAAAGGAGGGGTGCAACCCCCAGAATTGCGCCGGTGGGATAACACCCGGGATTGGCCACAAAATCGGCCGTCGTGATTGCGTCACGGTACAGTTCCGGCAAGCCATAGACGGCCGTCGGTATCAGGTCGGGTGATGAATGGGCGCCGTACCACTGTTCATAGGTGTCCCGGTCATTGAAACGAAAATCGGCACCGAGATCAATGACCTTTTTCCCCGCAGCCAGGAAGGCAGGAGCGACGTCCATGGCCTCGCCGTGCGGCAGTGCCAGAAAGACGACATCACAGAGGGGAATAACCTCCTCGGGCGAGGCATCCATAAACTCTATGGTCGTTACATCCTTGAAGACGGGAAAGATATCTGACAGGGATATCCCCTTGTATTTCCTTGATGTTATGGCGGTTATATCGACCCCGGGGTGACGAATAAGCAGCCTCAGGAGTTCCTGCCCCGTATATCCGCTCGCGCCGTAGATAGCTACGTGTGGCATGTCCTCGTGCTCCTTCATAAAAAAGGAGGCCGAAGCCTCCGTTAGTATTATCTCTTAGAATACTGGAACCGCTTCCGTGCCCCAGGCTGGCCATACTTCTTTCGTTCCTTTTCCCGCGCATCTCGCGTCAGGAACCCGGCCTTTCTGAGCACCGGTTTCAATTCCTCATCGTACTGCGCCAGGGCCTTTGATATACCGTGTTTGATGGCGTCTGCCTGGCCGGAGATGCCTCCGCCCTTCACATTGACATATACATTGAATTTCTCTCGCTTTTCAGTAATATCGAGGGGCTGATGAATGAGCCGCTTTAGCGTGGCACGCGTGAAATAGTCATCGAAATTTCTCTTGTTGACTATAAATTGTCCGTCCCCTGCCTCCATCCTCACTCTGGCAATGGCCCTCTTCCGTTTACCTGTAACCTGGTACTGTTTTACAGACATATCCTCTCCTGACTAACACTCCAATGACCGGGGCATCTGGGCGTCATGCCGATGTTCATTTCCCCTGTATATCTTCAACTTTGTCAACATCTGCCGTCCCAGAGAGTTCTTCGGAAGCATCCCCCTGACGGCTATGCGCAACACATCTTCCGGTTTCTGTTGCAGCATCTTTGCAGCAGTTGTCGCCTTGATCCCGCCCGGGTACCCGCTGTGACGATAATAAACCTTTTGCGCCAGCTTATTGCCGGTGAGATGTATCTTTTCTGCATTGATAACGACTATAAAATCACCCGTGTCGACATGGGGCGTATAGACAGGTTTATGCTTGCCCCTGAGACGCTTCGCGATGTCGCTGGCAAGCCGTCCCAACACCTTACCCGTGGCATCGACAACAAGCCACTCTCTGGCTATCTCCTCTTTTTTCGCACTGAAAGTTTTCATAAGACACCGATTATCCTTAAAAGTAAAAGCGCAATCTATGCAATTTCACCCCGTTTGTCAAGCAAAAATCCTGCACAATTATTCGTTTCGCCAGGTCCGCGCCGATTTTTTTGACACCTTCCCCACCTTTCCGATACCATACAGTGAAAAGACCAGCATGTAGCGCCGGTCATCGTCGGTATCGCTGTAGGTAGCCGCCACGCCCCAGCACTGACTTTCATAATTGATGCCATAAATAGTCTCAAGATATTTGTCGTTCAGCTCATTGCGCCTATAGGTATAGGTTGCATCGAGGGACTCCGTCAGTTTTGCCTTGAGGGCGATATTGATCTCTTCAACAGAATCTTTGGTATATCGGTATTCCGCGGTCACAGAGTCACCACGCCAGTCACTCGCCGCCATCGAATAGTTGGTTACCTCCCATTCTCCGGCATTGACATCGTACTGGGCATCGGCATCGAAGGTAAGATACTGGAAGGGATTGATCGTCCCATCTATGACCACATTACCGAAGGGCCTCCGTTCGGTCGTCGAACCGGTGAGATTCCTTCTGGCCTCTCTGATGTCATAGCTCTGGCTCAGTTTCAGGTTGAGGAATTCCCGGTAACTTATTTCCCCCTCATCACTCACCAGTCTCGATGTGAGGGTGTTGGTGAGTGCATAGGTTACTATATTTGCTTCACCGACGGCAGTCACGAAATCGGCCCGATCGTCCTGATAGACATGGGGTATGTAACTGTAGGAAATCTCCGGTCTCACGCCGTGGCGAATTCTGTCTACACGCTCCCCCCCGACATCGAAAATCCGGTGAATCTCCGACGAGACGGTTGCACCCAGGCTGTAGTACTCACGACTGCCCCGCCTGCCTTCCTGCGGTGTCGCCCCGGCTGCTTCACTGTAGATACTGTCCCACGTCGTCTCGCGGACCCCCACCGAGGGTGTAAACTCGAAATAGTCACCATACCGAAGGGGCAGTGAGAACTGGGGATAGAGATCTGCATAGTGCCCCCGGTAACCGGTGTCCCGGTAATAATAATCGTAGGAGGACTCCATTTCAAAATGGAGAGGAGAACCGAAGAGGGGCTGCTTGATGGCCGAAAAGGTAATCTCCGGATATCTCTGCAGTGTCGTGTCGTTGGAATAATCCTGCAGGTCATCGGTATACTGGACCAGTGCCGTCAGGTTGAATAGGTCCCAGTCTTTGACAAGACGAGCCCGTGATTCAAGGGAAGCCAGGGATTTATCACCCTCAAAGGAGACCTTTTTGAAGCGTCGCTCCTCCCCTTCTGCATAATTATCCAGGTAGTAATTAGATGAGTCGAAGTCCTCGAAATACCAGTTGTCGGATACCTTGACCAGATCCGTTCTCAGGTAGAACCCGGGGCTGAAGGTCGTTTCATGATTCCAGTAGTAGGACCAGCGCTCCTGATCTTCACGCCAATCCCGGCTCATGGAATCGCCTTCGAATCCCCCCCGGAATGAGTCATCCAGAAAGTCGCCATAGAACGTACCGAAGGAATGCTCACTGAAAAAATACCTGAACTCCACACCCTCCTGGAAGCCCCGCTTGTCCATGTAGCGCTGATAGAAGGTGGCATCGGCACTGTCCGATATGGCCCAGTAAAAGGGTATCCCCAGATCCCACCCCAGCTTGTCCCGGGAAAGGGCAATGCGGGGATAGAGGAGTCCCGTCTGGCGGGTCGTCTTGGCGGGGAAGACCATGTAGGGGAGGTAGAGGACGGGAAAATTGCTGATCTGAAAGGTGCCATGTTTCACCGTTCCATAGCCGTCGACGGTGACGTCAACCTCACTGCCCGTAAACTGCCAGTCGGGCCGGTCACCGTCACAGGTCGTCGCCCGGGCATCCTTCAGCGAATAGGTATTCTCTCCCTGTTTCTCGATCTCTTTTCCCCTGAGATAAAAGTGATTCTTGCTGATAAAGAGTGTCCCGTCGTTGACCGTGCCCTTCTTTGTTTCGAGATTGAATTGAATGGACTGACCCGTCAGGGTATCCCTGTCGCTCTCTATGATGACGTTACCCTCGGCCAGCGCATCCTTCGTTACCTTGTGCAGTTCAACCCGGTCCGCCTTCAGATACCCTCCACTGAAGGTGATAAACACATTACCGACGGCTCGATAGACCTCTCGTTCGCTGTCATAGGAAATATTATCGGCTTCAATGTCGATGGGCCCTTTGGGGGGAGTCTTGTCCGGCATCCCCCATGCGCCGTCAGTGTGCAAGAAAAACACAACGAGAAGAAAACACGCACATACTATCAGGTCTCTTTTTTTCATCACAGGATCATCCTCTTCTGTTTACTCGTATATCTTTCTCCTTGATTCCTACTCACGCACTATCTGAGTCGTACATAAATCACCGTCACCGCAACTCGCCTGTCTCCGTCCCATGCGCCGTCAGTCGCGGCATATATACACCGTCTCTTTTCACTCCATGGAACTTCCGGCAATAAATACTAAAAGAAATCAGCATGTTCACGCGACCCTGCCGGTATCTGCACCGCATCACTGCGAAGCTGTCACCTGCGTTCCATGCTGCCCCTGTCATGTTCACCCGTGGCGGTAACGGCAATCACCACCGCGACAACGGGCCGTCTCTACCCACTGGATACAGGGTAACCTATTATCATAAAAAGGATTTTTACAAAAGATTAAAAACTGAAAGAATTTTTTATCTCTCCCACCAGATAGAGAGAACCGGTAATACATATCAGGTCCTTCGTACCGGCGAGGGCCAGTGCCCGCTCCACTGCCCTCTTGGCCTCCGGAATGATCTCGTAGGAAACCCCCAGCCGCTCTGCCGCGCCTTCCAGGTTATCCATCTGAGAGGCCCGGTCCTCTCTCGGTCTGGTGAGTATGATGTGATTTGCTATCCCTGCCAGCTTCCTGAGCATGCCGCCCATATCCTTGTCGGTCATGACACCAAAGACACAAATCAGTCTCTCATAGGAAAAGTCGGCCACCAGTGACCGGCAGAGTGCGGACATACCTGCCGGATTGTGAGCCCCATCGACGATGATCTGCGGATCATGACACAGCATTTCCAGTCTCCCCTCCCACCTGACATCACGCATCCCCTCGAAAACGGCATGTCTGTCGATAACCCATCCTTTGCGTCCAAGGATCTCGACGACTGCCAGGGCAAGGGCCGCATTGGTAACCTGGTGCCGGCCGGCAAGGGGAAGGTGCAGATTGCCAAAGGTCTCTTTCAGGCCCCGGTAAAATATCTTTCCCGTCCCGGTCTTTCTGATTTTTATGTCCCGTCCGTACCTCAGCAGTCTGGCTCCCCTGTCGAGACAGATACCTTCCAGGACATCAATAACGGCTGGCTGAGTCGCTGCCGTTATACAGGTACCGCCCTCCTTGATGATCCCTCCCTTCTCCCATGCAATCGATGGAAGATCGTTGCCCAAGTATTCCCTGTGTTCCAGGGAGACATTCGTTATGACGGAGGCCTCGGGAATGACGAGATTGGTGGCATCGAGCCGTCCCCCCATGCCGACTTCACAAATGGCAATGTCCACACCGGCAAGACAGAAATGCAAAAAGGCGAGGGCCGTGGTAAATTCAAAGAAGGTAACATCGTCCCTGCCCTCTTCCCGTACCCTCTCTATCAGGTGATGCAGCCGGTCCGGAGCAATCATCCGTCCGTTCACCCGTATCCGTTCTCTGAAATCCACGAGGTGGGGAGAGGTGTAGAGACCGATGGTTTTACCCGTTTTCTCCAGTATTGATGCAAGAATGGCAGCCACGGATCCCTTGCCGTTGGTCCCGCCGACGAGAATTGACGTATAGTGGTTCTGAGGATTGTCTAAGCATTGCAGCAGCCGTGCCGTGGGGCCGAGGCCCAGGTTGATTCCCCGGTGACCCAGACGGTTCAGGTACTCAAGCGAGTGAGGGGGTATGGTATGCATCTGTTTCGAACGCGTTGTCCCCGGTGGTTTCGGCGCAGTGAATATCGTCCTCAATTCCGCCGCACCTATATATAACGGCTACGGGGGTGCTTCCCGGAACCGGACATGAAAAAAAAAGGCCACGGAATGACGTTTCCGCACAATCCATGGCCGCTTATACCGCTCCTACCTGTCAATCTTCCGTGACCCGGTACATCTCATCGCCGGGACGGACACGCTGTGGAACCTTGATACCGATGAAGTCACCGATGACTGCCTGTGCAACTTTCTCATTGTTTACTTCCATGGATTCTATGGCATGTTCAAAATCAGTCGTATGACCTACGAATTTGACGGTATCACCAACCGACAGGTCTGCCCCTGTGATCTTGACCGCAGCAACACTCGGTTTTGAGAAGAACTTGACCACCTCTCCTATCCTTTCTTCACCCATGACTCATCCTCCTTCGTTTGTCCTGTACCGGATTGAATTGATTGAATCATGCAACCATCAGAATTTAGAGTATAGCGTACCGTGAAATAAATCAAGAATAAAAAAGGGCGCGGTTGGAGCCCGCGCCCTGTCATATCCATGAAGTACCGCTGGATGTCTACTTGTCCTTGGAACCCTTGGCGGTATCCTTCTCTTTGGCCTTTTTCTTATCCTCGGGAATCAATTCCACAACGGAGAGCGGCGCGTTGTCACCATCTCTGTATCCGACCTTGATGATGCGTGTATACCCGCCGTTTCTGCCGCTGTATCGTACAGACAGTTCATCGAAGACCTTCTTCGTTACCGCTCGATCGCGAACGAAGGAGAGTGCATGTCTCCTGGCGTGAAGACTCCCCCTCTTACCAAGCGTGATAATCCGTTCAGCCACGCTCCGCAGTTCCTTTGCACGTGCGTCGGTCGTAACGACGCGTTCGTGCTTCAGCAGTGAGGCTGTCATATTCTTCAACATAGCCTTCCGGTGACTTGAGACCCGACCCAGTTTCCTTCCAGACTTTCTGTGACGCATACCATTCAATTCCTTTCCAAAAAAATTACCCTTCCGTATCCCCATCACGTGGTGCTATGGGAAAGTCTATCTTCATACCGAGGCTCAAATCCATTTCCGCAAGTATTTCTTTTATTTCATTGAGAGATTTTCTGCCGAAATTCTTTGTCTTCAGCATTTCGGCCTCTGTCCTCTGCACGAGTTCACCGATATGTCTGATACCGGCATTTTTCAGACAGTTTGCAGATCTCACGGACAATTCCAGTTCATCGACACTCTTGAAGAGGTTCTCATTGACCTGTTCCTTTTCTTCCACCTCTTCGTCCTTTTCCTCTACTACCTCTTCTATGCCATCATCCTTGATGAACACTTCCAATTGCGCCGAGAGTATCCGTGCCGCATAATCGAGGGCATCCTCGGGCAGGATGCTGCCGTCGGTCCACACCTCGAGGACCAGTCTGTCATAATCGGTAATCTGCCCGACCCGCGCATTACTAACCGAATAGGTCACCCGCCGTATGGGTGAATATATCTCATCGATGTTAATGACACCTTCCGGTTGATCGGGATCTTTACCCGTCTTGGCGGGGACATATCCCTTGCCGATCTTCACCACCATTTCCGCCTTCAGTGTCGCTTCCTCGGACAGGGTCGCTATATGGTGCTCCGGATTCAGAATTTCCACCGTCTCATCGGTTATTATATCCCCTGCTGTTACCACTCCTGCCTGTGATGCATCGATGCGGATCGTCCTCGGTCCTTCTTCATGCAGTTTCAGACATATCCCCTTGATGTTCAATATGATGTCGGTGACATCTTCCTTGACCCCGGGAATGGTCGAAAATTCATGAAAGACCCCGTCGATCTTGACGGACACTATGGCTGCGCCGTAAATGGACGAGAGGAGCGCTCTCCGCAGAGAGTTTCCCAGTGTGATTGCAAACCCCTTTTCCAGCGGCTGACAATCGAACTCCGCGTAAGAGGATGTATGGGTCTTCTCGTCTATTTCTATATTCCTGGGTTTTATTAAATTGCGCCAGTTTTTTTGCATTGTTTCGGTTCCCCGTATAGCCTGTTACGTATCGCTATTTAGAGTAAAATTCCACTACCAGCTGTTCCTGGATAGGCATGGCCAGTTCATCTCGCGTCGGAAATGCCTTGACGATACCGGTAAAGTTTGCCTGATCCAGGTCGAGCCACTGAGGAACCCCTCGTCTGGCAACGGTCTCCAGCGCCTCGAGGATGCAGGTTACCTTCCTGCTCTTTTCCCGTACCTGGATCTTGTCTCCCACGTCGATGAGATAGGAGGGTATGTTTACCCTTTTGTCATTGACGAGAAAATGATTGTGCCTGACAAGCTGCCGTGCCTCATTTCTCGAATTGGCGAATCCCATCCGGTAGACCATATTGTCGAGTCTCCGATCGAGAAGCACCAGCAGTGTGGTTCCCGTCACTCCCTTCTGCCGCTCCGCCTTTTCAAAGTAGCCCTTAAACTGTTTTTCCTGGAGACCGAACATCCTCTTGAGCTTCTGTTTTTCCCGTAACTGTATCCCGTAATCAGACCGCTTTTTTCGCCTCTGGCCATGTTCTCCCGGTTGATATCCCCGTCTCTCAAAGGCACACTTGTCGCTGTAGCATCTGTCACCCTTCAGAAACAGTTTCACTCCTTCACTGCGGCACAATCTACAAATTGATCCCCTATACCTTGCCAAAATATTCCTCCATTATCCTGCGTTACACTCTCCGTCTCTTCGGCGGACGGCACCCATTGTGGGGGATTGGTGTAACATCTCTGATCAGGCTTATATTCAGTCCGGCGGCCTGTATGGCCCTGAGAGCCGATTCCCGGCCCGCACCCGGTCCCTTGACATATACTCTCACATTTCTCAGACCATGAATCT
>Ga0272441_10003362_pt1 | contig 30487 bp, 25 predicted proteins | sample SSMProp6N_FD_193582 | JGI IMG/M metagenome (GOLD analysis project Ga0272441, IMG submission 193582) | Marine sediment archaeal communities from Little Sippewissett salt marsh, Falmouth, MA, United States - SSM-Prop-6N | ecosystem: Environmental > Aquatic > Marine > Wetlands > Sediment ... | reverse complement strand
CACCAAAATTTTCAAGGGGTTATGGAAATTCCATAACCCCTTTTTTGCGTCAAAAGTGTCTACCTTTTGATTGTCAGATTTAAAGTAAATGATATAAACAGTGGTTGAGCATAAACTCCTATCGGAGACGTGGCTGGAATTTCTGGGCTCAGGAGCACGCCGTACGGTTCAGTATGATGCTCCTGCCGGGGGGTCAAAAGGCGCTGTTCCCAAAAAGTGGGAACCACTTCCCATCGGCAAAGCTATCCTTCGACGCACAGGAAACGACGTGACCATTGTGAGCGCCGGTGTGAGTACACACCGTGCCCTGCAAGCCGCGGAATCCCTAGAAGCGGAAGGGATTTCGGCTGCCGTACTGGACTTGCGAACCATCTCTCCGCTGGACAAAACGGCAGTCTGTGAAGCGGTCGCCCAGACCGGGCATCTGTTAGTGGTGGACGAAGATTACGAGGGCTTCGGCCTGTCGGGCGAGCTGGGAGCAGTAGCGCTGGAGGCGGGCATCACATTCAAGTATGCGCGGGTGTGCACACAGACAACCATCCCCTACGCCCGCGACCGGGAAGATCGAACGTTACCAAACGTAGAGCGTATCCGCGCTGCGATTGTACAGCTTGTTAGAAACAAACGATAATAAAAGATGGCAGCTCACAATTGCATGAACGCCAACTGGCAATCGCGCTGTTCATCATTGTCAGCCGGTTATGCAAATCGTTAGAACCCGCGAGAAAGGATAAAGTAAAGTGATCGATCCCAATTTGAAAGGTAAGGTGGCCCTGATTACTGGAGGGAATAATCCTTTTGGTATTGGTGCAGCCATCGCACGAGCACTTGCTTCCCACGGAGCAACTGTCTTTATCCATTACTTTCGACACGCTACTGTCTTGTCGAATGAGGATCAGAAAATTCAAGAGTCGCAAAATCCAGGATTGGAGTTCTTTCTTAAACAGCAAGCGAAAACTGCTGATGAAGTGCTCGCCTCAATTCGAGATGCTGGAGGTAATGCGGAATCATGGGAAGGGGATCTTCGTAAGCCCGAGAATGTACATCGCTTATTCGAACAGGCTGAAAAGACGTTCGGTCAGGTTGATATCCTCGTAAATAATGCAGCTGAATACATCGCGGACACCTTTCTTCCTCCTCGTATATTGGGAGAAGAAACAAAGGTGTGGGAGGGAGGGCCAACCACATCGACGATCGATGAGGCAAGTCATGATCGTCATTTTGCGGTGAACTCTCGATCCGTTGCTGTACTGATGAGCAAGTTTGCCCGTCGAATCATTGAAAACGAGAAGAGATGGGGCAGAATTATCAATATCAGTGCAGATTGTGCCTGGGGTGCCCCGATGGAAATATCTTATCGTGCCAGTAAATATGCACTCGAGTCCTACAGCCGCAGTGCAGCCGCAGAGTTGGGGCCTCACGGAATCACGGTAAATATTGTGTCGCCTGGGCCGGTGCAATCGGGATATATTCCCTCAGAAGCGGAAAGTGAACTTATCAAGAATATCCCTTTGAAAAGAATCGGTCGGCCGGAAGATATCGCAAATGCGGTCGTATTTTTCGCCTCAGAACAAGCCGCTTGGATTACCGGACAGCTACTGTTCGTTCATGGCGGCCATCGAATGACCCTCGGACTATAGCGAAATGATAAAGAGAAACTCTTCACCTTACAAAACTCAGCAATTGTCCAATAATATCTAACTTATGAATAGTTGTTCAGAGACGACCAATCATTCAAGTCATGCTTATGGTTAAGTGGAATTTTATCTATGGCCCTGTGGTGCTGATCTGGACATCGGCAAGTATAGCAGAATCTCGGCTGAGATTTTTGCTCGTAACCTGGTCGCGCAGTTTGTCATCCAGATAGAAAAAGTCTATTGTAGTAAGAAAATCTGCCACGCAAGTAGGTGGTGTAATTTCCTCCGATCCCGATAACACCTGGTTTCCATCTCCCATGATTCTCTGGAAGTTCCACTTCGATGTTCCCGTGCAGAGGAATTCCGCAGCATCCGGAGGAATGACGGCTCCTCCTCCCGCAGGAGCGACCCACATCTCCCAATTCTGTTCAAGGACCGATCCACGCCCAGGCTTAATAATCTGGTAATCGATCTCAAACTTGTTTCCGCCCAAAAGCTCTACGATCTCTTCTCCTACAGCACCGGTGACGTTGTATGTCAACGGGATTTCACAGGAAATGACTTCCACGGGTGCTACTTCGATTCGTCTGATGCTATAGCCCCCACCGAAGATAACCCACGAGCCATCAGGTGAAACATCCACCGAATATACCGAATCGCCGGAGGCGACGTGGTAAGCCCGAAGAGGATCGTTATAATCCCTGTAAAACGTATAGCAGCCAGAATAGTATTGCGGTGCGACGAAAAGATAACTGCCGTCGTACGACATGTCGATGGCTCCGGAATCGCTGTTAGTATAAACCCCCCAGCCGTCCAAGCTGGACAGGTCGTCATCAAAACCAGGATAAACTGAAGGCTGATTATTGTGACTATAGACCCCTTCCCATGTCCAATTGTTTCCCGTTTCCAAGGCCGGTGACGTAGAGAGCTCTTGTATAAAATAAAGATATCCGTAATGGCTTACCGCCAAATTCGTACCTGCGTCGTTGAGCCTGACGGCACTCACGGGATAATCGGTATGGGGCATGAGTTTGGTCCAGCGCGGGGTTGATGAGGCCGCGTCCCACAGCCGCACGCGCTGGTCACACCCGCCTGCTGCAATAACATTTCCGTCGGCAGAGATGGATACCGGCAATTCATGAAAGTTCACCCCGCAGGCGCACTGATCGTCAATGTAATAACTCCACTTAACTCCATTTTTCCCCAGATATACCGCATAGGCTCCGCAAGAGGTTCCTGATCTCGTTCCAACGACCATTTCCGTCGAGTCTTCAGCCAGATCTAAAGTGGCCAGAGATCTGTCGCCCATGATAGAACTCAGATTTACTTTGAGCACCGGTTGACTGCGGTCTCGGCGAAACAAATAAACGTGTGTGGGGGTAATGGCAGCGATCCAACGGCCGTGCCTGCTGATGTCCACAGCAACAATCTTCGTTGAGCCGGAAGTGATGTCTCCATAAGCATTGTAAGTCCATACGGGTTGTGCATTGTCGCATTCAAAATAGTATATCTTGCCGTCAAAACTTCCAGCTACGAAGGCGCAGCCATTCTCGGCGATATCAACAGTGTTGACCTGCCCGCCAGTTAAAAAAGAAAAAAGAGGAGCATCTTGTCCGCGCTGGAAATAATACACCTTATAGTCTGTACAACCGGCAACGGCACGCCAGCCCCGATTTGCAATGGCCACCGCATCTACTTCGCTCGGCGTAGAGAATCCGTATGCTCGATAGTCACCTTGAGCCGATGATTCAGCAGGGATAGTCCATTGACATGGAGGGAGAAGCGGGCGCGAGCCTGCTAGAATGGCGGGTAGAAAATCAAGGATGTCGGCCTTCACTTGGAAAGCAAAGATGCTCAAACAAAAAAGTAGAGCAACTCCCCATAGACTTAATCTTGTTTTCAACGCAGTCTCTCCAATTATAAAATTGTCAAGAATGCCATAGTACTTTTACACGCATTCTATTATCAATATATAAGATATTGTTCAGAATTTCAACGCCTGCAACATTGTCTTTCCATCGTTGCTATACAGATTTTAAAGAGGTATAGGTATACCCTTATTTTTTTGATCGGAATTTCCCTTTTGTATGGGGAATATATAAAGTTGAGCATGCATTCTCCCTCATCGTAATCACACTTGACATCAAGGAATTTTCACTACGCTCCAGACCACAGAAGGAACACGCACACGACAGTCTTCATCGAGGTCAGGGACTAGCCCGTTATCTGCAAAGTGAAGACCGGGTCGCCCGTGTTACGCCGCTTGCAGGTGTGGACTATAAGGGCCTCGCGTAGGGTGGTATTGATCGGTTCGGGGCACAGCTCATCGCCCTTTCCTTAAATTACCCGGATGTGCTGTTCGTGGATATCTTCGATCGCGAAGCGTGCCGCCTCGTGAAAACACTATTGAACCTCCACATTTCAACTGACGGCATCTTGAAAGTGTGAAACCGTTACAATCGATCCCTCTGCTGTCGTGTCTCATTCAGGCATACCATCAGCGTTGTTTCCACGAGGAAAAATGGTTGGGGGAAATAATGCGTAATTCCCAGAAATTTGACACGAATAGTTTATTTACCTTTCGTTTTGTAGCGCACTAATCTCTCTTCCTGTTTAACAAGTCATTTATCTTGTCCATAATGGCGGTTTTGCTCCCGAGAAAGTCATAGAGCCAGTGAAAATCCAGTCCGCGGAGCGCAATGTACGCCAGAAAGGCCCCACTGATAGTGAGCAAGAACCGGTCTTCCCGGCAGAGCTGAAACGTCCCGGTCACATTTTCATAACAGACAATGAGCATGAAACCGGACCCCAAAATTCCCGCCGCAATCCTTGTCACAGGGTGCTCGTCTTCTTTGTCGCTCATCGTGTCACCTCACGGAAAATTATGAAACAGGAATATGTCTCACAGTCATTTTCGAATCAGGTAAAGGACGACAATAGATATGGTGGCCTTCTATTGTACGATTGTACCACGGAACTCCTACACCACTATGGTTTCGTATCTCTTATTGCATTGATGCATTGTTGAACTTGGTATTGGAACTGCCCCTAAAGAAAAGTGACGTTATTAAAACATTTTTAACGCCATTCGTCAATGATATGCGCATAACTGTCTCCTATCATTCCTTATTCCTTCGTATTGACGGGTACTGCCGACTTTCCACCGTCGCCTCATTGTGCGTACATACATCACGATAAAAAGGTTCCCCGAGTTCTTCTTTACGACTTTTCAGTTCCCTGATTTTCCGCAGTATGGTATGGTTTTTTTGGTATTACAGCCCCTACCGTAGGGACTCAAACAATCGTCAACATCGCGGCACACGCGTTCACAGGAACGGACACCCGGCTGATTGAGGCACCCCTCGGCAAGCTGCGGGGAGTGCGCTCGCTGTTCAGTATAACCCATGGCACACACGATATCGAAAAAAGAAGTCGTCACACTACTCGAGGAGATCGGCACGCTCCTCGAACTGCAGGGGGAAAATCCCTTCAAATCGCGGGCCTACTATCAGGCCGCGCGGAGCCTCGAATCCGTGGATGAAGATCTTGCCGTACTGATTGACGAGGGGCGCCTGTCGGAGGTCAAGGGTATCGGGGCAGCTCTGAATAAGAAGATTACCGAACTCGTCACGACAGGGTCTCTCGACTATTACGAAAAGCTAAAGGCGCACACGCCTCTCGGACTTTTTGACATGCTGAAGATTCAGGGGCTCGGCCCCAAAAAAATCAGAACGCTCTACGACATGCTCCACATCGAAACTATCGGTGAACTCGAGTATGCCTGCATCGAAAACCGGCTGGTCGACCTGCCCGGCTTTGGCAAAAAGACACAAGGCAAAATCCTGACGGGAATCGAACACCTGAAACTCTACAGCGAGCGACACCTGTACGCCGAGATCATAGAAACGGCCCGCTCTCTTCTCGATGTCGTCAGAAACCACCGCGATGTTGCAGCGGCGGAACTTGGAGGATCAATCAGGCGGTGCAACGAGGTGGTAAAAGATATCGATATCCTTGCGGCAACCGAGCGGCCGGCTGAGGTCGCAATGTTTTTTTCCTCCCTCCCCGATGTTGCGGACATTATCGCCAAGGGGCAAACAAAGGTAAGTGTCAGGCTGCACGCGGGGATCAATGTCGATCTTCGCATTGTCACGACCGAGCAGTTTCCCTACGCACTGCACCATTTTACGGGGAGCAAAGAACACAACACCGCCATGAGGGCACGGGCGAAGACGATGGGACTCAAGATGAACGAATACGGAATCTTCAGTCCGTCGGAGATGGTCACGTGCGGGACGGAAGAAGACATTTTTACCGCCTTGGGACTTTCATATATTCCCCCCGAGCTGCGAGAAAACATGGGCGAGATCGAGGCAGCAGAGAAAGACACCCTGCCCCGCCTGGTAGAATCGTCTGATATTCAGGGACTCTTCCATATACATACACACGAACGCGACGGCGCTGACTCCCTCGAATCTCTCGTGCGGGCGGCCAAGGATATGGGGCTTCGCTATATCGGGATCTCGGACCATAGCGAAACGGCCTTCTACGCGGGGGGGCTCCTTCCGGAGGCGATACGGAAACAGCATGCCCTCATCGATACGATCAATAAACGGGACCCGGCGTTGCATATATTCAAGGGTATCGAAGCGGAAATACTGCCCGACGGCAGCCTCGATTATAACAACACGATCCTGCAATTATTCGACTTTGTCATTGCCGCCGTCCACTCACACTTCACCATGTCGGAAACGGAAATGACACGACGCATCATGCGTGCCCTCGACAACCCTTTTACCACGATGCTTGCCCACCCGACGGGGCGGCTCCTCCTCGCCCGTGAGCCCTATGACGTGGATATCACGAAAATCATCGATCATGCCGCCAGGACACACGTCTGCATCGAGCTGAACGCCCACCCCCGGCGCCTCGACCTCGACTGGAGATACTGCAAATACGCCCGTGAAAAAGGTGTTACGATTGCCATAAATCCAGATGCCCACAGCATCGATGGGCTTCACGACGTCCGTTACGGCATCAATATCGCAAGAAAAGGGTGGCTCGAAACGGTCGACTGTATAAACTGTCGCAGCCTCGAAGAGATCAAAAAACTGCTGTCACCGCCAAAATAAGCTACTTTTCCCTTGACACATGGAACCTTATTAAATATATCTACAGCGTACGGTGTAAGAGGGATCATGGGGCAGTGTACGCGCAAAAGAGCATTATTTTCCCCACGTCATAAATATTTAAGAAAATACCAGAGTAGTAAGTGGGGGTGCTGAAAGCAGGTAGCAGAAGCGGTTCCTCCGTGCAGCATGTTGTGCACCGCACAAGACATTATGCAACATCTTGACTAAGATTCCTTCCAATTTGGGCATACACCATCGAGGAATTCTGATCAATCTGGTTGAAGGAGGGAATGACGATTGATAAGAATCTTATGGATGAGGTGCATTGATCCCGGCTAAGGGGTGGTGTATCGAATTCTATACGCATCATGCACTCCACATACAACAATACTGTAATACCGTAATAAAGAAAGTTACAGACCTTTTTGATATACGAAGGACAGGCGAAGGGCACAGGCAAACGCCGCTGCAGGTCAAAGTTGTCGCTATCTGTGTCAGTGGATACATTCACGGCAAACAGAAACAGCATCTGCGGTCGCGGACAATCCTATGCACCAGATTTCCCCCAAAAAAAGTGGGGGGAGAAATCATTACCGGCGGGCATACACACACCGTCCTTCCCACACTACAATTTCTATTATACCAGATTTACAGGGCAGAGAACAGTCCCTGAACGAGCAGAACACGGAATCAACACGTGATAAGTGCGGACAGTGGGATGACACGCAGCATGAACGTGACGAGATCCCACAAACCTACAGCGAAAGGGGGTGAGGAAATTCGAGCTATCCACAATCTATTAGGGCAGTAGAGGTGAAATTTACATCAACATATTGAAAGGAGGGAGTTATGCCCAGAATACGTGAAAAAGCGAAAAGAGCAGAAATCTTATCGCTTGAGGAAGCGGTAAGGAAGTATGTAAAAGACGATCAGATCATTGCCTTCAGCGGTTTCACCGCCATGAACAGAAACCCTGTAGCCCTGACATGGGAAGCGATCAGACAGGGAAGAAAAAACTTTCATATCCTAGACAGACATGGAAGTGCTTGTTCATGGCTCCTGAATGCCGTCGGCGCCATGAAGATCTACGAGACCGACTGGATGGGCTGGGGTGAGATGGCAGGGAAACTTGACATCAATCTCAACAGACGCTATCAAAGGGGCGAAGTAATCCTCGAAGACTATTCACACGGCGCCATCGCCATGAGGTTCCTCGCCGGCGCAATCGGCGCCCCGTTTATCCCCTACTATGCACCCCTGGGATCGGATCTCTATGATGAAAAATATGATGCTCTCGGCAGAGCGGGACTCCGGGACGGGAGCAATCCGAAGATACCTTTGAAAAAATTTGTTGCAATGGACGATCCTTTCTTCGGTGACGGAACGGTTAATCTGATACCCGCCGCAAGGCCCGATATCGCCCTTATCCATGTAGCACAGTGCGGCGAAAAAGGAACGGCACGGTGGAGAGGCATCGGCACCGTTGATAAGGAACTTGTTTTCGCATGCGATAAAGTTGTCATCACCTGTGAAGAACTTGTTCCCGAAGCAGAAATAAGAAAGAATCCCGAATCCAACCAGATCCCCTATTTCACCGTGGATGCCATTGTGGAATGTCCCTACGGGGGCTACCCGAGCGCCGTCCCCTTCTACTATGACTATGATGCACCGTTTCTGCGAGGGATGGACACCGCCTCAAGAAACGAAGAGGATATGAAGAAGTGGGTCGATGAATGGATTTACGGTCCGGAAAGCTGGGAAGACGTTATGATAAAAGTCGGCGCCAAGAGGCTGATGGAGCTCAAGGCTGATAGCGTAACCGGTTACAGCACACGAATCTTGAGAGGCCAGAAACCGGCACCCAGGGTAACGACTCCGTTATCCGTGGCACGACACGGCTATTAAGAGAAAGGGGGAACTGAAAATGAGTAAATCTATTGAAGAACTGATGGGATTAATCGATGTTATACCCGACGAGCCAGCAAAAGTCGGAGAGTTCATCCTCCCTGAGTTGATGGCAATCGCCATTGCCCACGAAGTGAGAAACGACGATATCGTCTTTGCCGGCACGGGGCTCCCCATGGTCGGTATCATGACGGCAAACCTCACCGTTGCACCGAACTCCCTGCTCATTTATGAGGCAGGAATCTGTGACGGGAAAACCATGCATGTTCCCATGTCTGTGTGCGACCAGAGAGCTTCCAACATGAGTTCGACCCTGGGTGGCTTGGTGGATACCTTCGGGTACTACCTCCAGCAGGGTTTTGTCACCTTGGGATTCTTGGGCGGTGCCGCAATCGATAAATACGGCGGCGTTAACGTCACCTCAATCGGTGACTACTATTCACCGCAGCACCGGTTTACCGGTAGTGGTGGAAACTCCGATATCGGAACGATGTCCCGCAGGGTTGCGTACATCATCCTCCAGGAAAAAAGACGATTCCTCGAGAGAAATGACTACACCACGACACCCGGCTGGTGGTGCACGGACTGGAAAGACGGCAAATGGAAGCCCAAGAAGGAAGTGTGGGCCGGAACCCCGTTTGCAGATAGCGGTCCTGTTGGCGTGGTCACCAATATGGGTGTGTACAGGTTTGATGACGAAGGGCTCATGTATCTGGAATCAACACATCCCGGTGTAACCGTGGAACAGGTACAGGAAAACTGCGGCTTTGAGCTGAACGTGGCCCAGGTGAAAGGTGAAACAGCCCATCCGACCTATCGAGAACTGTTCGTTCTGAGAGAATTTGTCGATGCAGAGCTCATCTTCCTGCCCCAGAAAGTTGATTATCCACCCGAAATTCAGAAGATAATTGACGGCTAATACTAACCTTTAGGAGAATGGGGGGAGATTAACACTCCCCCCTTTTCTTTATCTCTCCGTTAACGTTGCAATAATGGCTTGACTTTTTTTTAAAATTTTGTTCAATGTGGCCCACTCAAAAAAAGGCAAGGAGAGAGAAATGAATCTAGAACTTACTGAAACACAAAAACTTATTCAGGATACAGCCAGGAGCTTTGCCCAAAATGAATTGGAACCCGTGGCTGCACAGCTTGACGAAAATCCTTATAGTGAAGAAAACAAGAAGATATTTCTTGGCAATCTAAAAAAGCTTGCCGAACTCGGCCTTATGGGTATCAACATAAAAGCCGAATATGGCGGGTCTGAGGCAGGAGTCATCGCATTCAGTGTGGCCATGACGGAAATCGGCAGGGCCTGCGCCTCCACGGCAGTCACCATGTCGGTAAGCAATATGGTCGCCGAGGTAATCCAATCAGTCGGAACCGAAGAGCAGAAGCATAAATATGTCTCGAAGATTTGCTCGGGCGAATACTCGGCCGGTGGTTTTGCCCTGACGGAGACCTCCGCCGGTTCTGATCCGTCCGATATGCGCACTCAAGCTGTACTTGACGGAAACGAATGGGTCGTGAACGGCAATAAGCTCTTCATCACAAGTGCTGAATATGCCGGTTGTTACGTGTTGTGGGCGGTAACGGACAAAGATGCAAAAAAGGGAAGAGGCATCAGTACCTTCATATCAGAACAGAACGACCCGGGCTTTTCAGTGGGAAGAGCCGAGCACAAGATGGGACAAAAGTCTTCAGCAACAAATGAACTGATATTCGATGACTGTCGCTTCCCGGAAAACCGCCTCATGGGGAAACTCAACGACGGATTCAGGGTGGCCGTGGCGGAATTGACCGGCGGCCGTATCGGTATAGGTTCCATGGCCCTCGGCATTGGACTGGCCGCAATGGACTATGCAACACGATACGCAAGAGACAGAGTCCAGTTTGGTCAACCCATCACGAATTTCCAGGCCCTTCAGTGGATGATCGCAGAACGTTACACGGAGCTTGAAGCGGCACGGCTTCTTCTCATGAATGCATCGTACCAAAAGGAAAATACCGATTTCTTTGCCAGGGAGTCATCCATGGCTAAGTATTTTGCGACGGAAGCCGCCGAAAGGGCGTGCCGGAGCGCCGTTCAAATGCTGGGGGGATACGGATATACTGCTGAATATCCAGTAGAACGTTATACCAGAGATACGCGCATTGCCTCCATCTATGAAGGAACCAACGAGATACAGAGGTTAATCATTGCACGGGATGTTTTGCGTAGTTTAGGGTAGTATACAAATATTTTAGATGGTCTTTCAGATACCATTGCTCTATTGATGACTGAGATCATTATAAGATCATCACGCCACTCAACAGTGACAACAAAAAGGTGCCCTCTTACATGAAACGAAATGGATGGGGGGCACCTTTTTATTGTTCAACGCTACACCGCAATCCTTTTGTATACCGGCCTTTTCATGAATAAAAATACTACATAGCACTATTCGATGCGTTATTGAGAAATTCTTCATTGCATTGATATCTTTGCGTTTCTTTCCTTAGGCCCGATGACTCCGTCACCTGCCGTGGGTACCACCACAGTTGCATTGGCATGACCCCACGGGGGGTATCGAACCAAAAGGGTGACCGTTTCTCCCATTTTCCTGACGGAAAGTGAAAGAACGTCACTTTTTTTGTGGTCTGTGGTCATATTCCTTTTTTCTCTTCCGTATCTCTTGTAACCGACAACATAATATGATAGCATCGGTCTGGGCAGTTTGTTTTTCTTATATACACCGTCTAATCTTCAGGGGTTACCGCACTGATTTCGTTATTTTGTACACTGTAAGGGTATGGACCTGCGTTATCCACTGACGACAGACGTCAGACAGCAAAGGGGGTGATAAGAAACACTATCGAGCTATTCTTGTACCATCATTTCAACACGTCACTGTAACATTAAAGGAGGGACACATCTATGGCAAACGTTTTCGACAACTACGTCAAAAAGAAGTTCAGCCGGCCTGGTCCGCTCAAAGGACTCAGGGTACTTGAGATATGTACACTGCTTTTCGGCCCATCAGGCCCGTCTATCCTCGGTGAACTCGGTGCTGAGGTTATTAAAATTGAGCTTCCTCCCATGGGAGATGTTACCCGTTCATTGAAACCATTTGACTGGTTTTACAAGGAACAGGGCCCGATGTACATGCACATCAATCCCAACAAATACTATATGGCACTGGATCTGCACATTGACATGGCCCAGGACATCCTCAAGGAACTGTGTGCCAAGTCAGACATCATTGAATTCAACCTGCGACCGGCGGTGACCAACCGATGGAATATCGGTTATGAGGATATTAAGAAAGTCAACCCCGGCATTATCTACATCGAAAAGAATGGGTTCGGACAGTGGGGCCAGTATGCCGAGGAGGACCGGCCGTCCAATGACGGCGCCGCGCAGGCGCTCTCCGGCTATGCATGGTTGTCGAGCTTCGCCGGAAAACCGCCTCTGAAACAGGGCATATGGATCTGTGACTACTTCGGAGGTCTCATGGGTGAAGTTGCCGTCCTTTCTGCCCTTCATCACAAGAGGAAGACCGGGAAAGGCCAGTATATCGAAATGTCCCAGAGTGAAAACATCATGAGAGCCATGCAGTGGGTCTGGCCCTACCAGCAGGCAGCCGGCAAGGGCGCTGAACCGTCAGGGAACAGAGACCAGTGTATCTGCCCGGCTGACACGTTTCTCTGTGCGGACAATCAATTTACTGCTATTGCCGCACCGGCACCGGACGAGTTCAGGGGGCTCTGTAACGCCATGGGAAACCCCGAGCTGGCCGACGACCCCCGGTTTCAGGATCATACCACCCGTCTGAAAGAAGAGAATGCCTTAGCAATCCTTAAAATAATTGCTGAGTGGGCGCGGACGAAGACGGCCGATGAGGTCGAACAGCTGGGAGTCGCCCACGGTTATGCCGCAAGCCGCGTGCACAGCGGAAAGGATTTGTACGAATATCCGAACAGACGGGAGCGTGATTTTGTCAAAGATATCGATGATCCTCTGTATGGCAAGTATGTTGAACACTGCTTTCCCGTCATGATGTCCAAGACGCCGCCGAAAATCAAGTGGACCGTGCGGCCCGTCGGCTTCGACAACGACTATATCATGACGAAGATTCTGGGGAGAAGCCAGTCGCAACTCGACGAGCTCTATATGCACGGCGTTCTCGGAAAGTGGAAAGACATGCAGGGTCGCCGTCCACCCGCCGATTGGGACGGAAAATACGGCGCCATATTAAGGAGGTGATGAGTTATGGCAGACTATAAGAGAGCAAAATGGGCGGAATGGGCGGATCATATCCGATCCCTGGATGATCCTGCGGTAAACTTTGAAAAGCCGGAAGCCCTCGACGATATTGTTATACTAGATGTGAGTTCCCGTAGCATGGCGGGATGTTTCTGTTCTTCACTTCTGGCGGAACTGGGCGCCGAAACGATCAGAATCGAGCCCCCCGGAGGTGATCTCGTGAGAACTTACTCCCCTGACGGGATAATGCAAAAGGACACGGGACTCGCCTACCTGCAGGAGGGCCGAAACAAACTCCACATCACCCTCGACCTCGAAAAAGAAGAGGGTCGCGAGATCTTCAAGCAGCTTGCCGGACAGGCAGATGTCATCATCGAGACATACCCTGCCGGGCAAATGGATGAGTGGGACATCGGCTACGAAGCACTCAGCAAAGATAACCCGCGGCTGATATTCGCCTCCGTAACGGCGCACGGCCAGTTCGGAAATGACAGTGCCCGGAAACAGTATGATTACGACAACGTTGCCCAGGCCCGCTCGAGTGTTCAGTATCAGACCGGCGAGGTATTACACGAGGGGAAAACGCACGACGACATGCCCTGGGCGGTACCCACAAAGGCGGGCCCGTGGATTGCCTGGTGTGTCGGCGGTGCCTTCACCGCCGTGGGGATTCTCTCGGCGCTACACCACCGTGCAATGACCGGCGAGGGGCAGGCGATTGACGTGGCCTCTGCCGAGGCGTATGAGCGGATGAACGACTACGCCCTCCACTGGTATGGCGACCAGGGACACGTAACCGAGCGGTTTGGAAGTCTCGATACCGCGCTGTGGCTCTACGGGTTCTTCCCGACCAGTGATGGCGGCGTCTTCTTGGGCGGTCTGCGACTGGAGATGTGGCAGGCCTTCGCCGATATACTCGGAAAGTACGATGAGTGGGGTGCTGGGGAATGGACCACGCTGGCGCCATTCATGAAAGAAGACTGGCAGCTCAAATACCAGGCCATGATCAATCCGGAAACATCGAAGTACACCAGCCATGAACTCTCGGAAAAGGCTATTGAGTACGCCAAAACGGGGCGTCTCGCACCGATCACCACCGTCGTGGCAGAGATTGTCTCTCCGTGGCAGACGATGCATGACAACAACTGGATCGAGCGAGGCATGTTCACACCCGTTCAGGACCCGGTGTACGGGTCTGTCGTGTGCGCACAGGCCCAGTGGAAGTCGACGGAGACCCCACCACGGACCAAGTGGGCGTGTCGTCCTGTCGGCTATGACAACGGCTACGTGTATCTGAAGTATCTCGGCTATGGCCCGGTGAAATTGGGGGAACTGGAAGGACAACAGATAATTTAGTTGACCGCATGAGGTGCCACTCATTTCCTTGCCGCTACGGAGGGAAATGAGTGGCCTTTCTCTTACTGTGGAGAGCACACCGCAGCCCTCCGCCCTACCCCCTTGTGCCCCGTAAAGCCTCAGCCATGATCCAAGATCGCCTCGTCTGATGGCCCTAATCACCCTTTCTATTATGGTACCGGGGAGTTGCCGCCACGAAAACAGCCTGAACGACGAGGGTCGAAGCACATATCCCTTTACATTCACCCTGAAACATATTATGAACAACATCCATGGTTTACAGACCATACCGGATGTGCGCGTGGACAGGTGAATATGATGGAGAAAAGGTATTCGGATACGACCCTAGGCATCGTGAAGGCAGTCATAGAAGCCGCCGAGGACGGAGTCTTCCTGACCGATAAAAAAGGTAATTTCATCATGGCGAACAAGGCATTTGAGCGTATTACCGGCATCAATAGAGAAGAGTTGGTCGGACAGCACACAGAACTTATGATCGAAAAGGGGTGGGTGTCCACCGCGGTGAATCTTGACGTCATAAAAGATTTCAAAAGCAGAACAAAATATATTACCTACCCCAGCGGAAAGCAGGTACTCGTATCTGCAGGGATGATCTTCCGCGAAAATGGTAAACCTGCCGGCTGTATCAGTATTATGCGAGACCTCACCGAATTGAACGATCTCAAAGATAAATTAACGAAATCTCAAATTACGATAGCGCAATTCCAGGAGACAATAGACCACCTTAAGGAACAGCTCGACCACAGCAAGCATGCAATGGTAGCCCAGAGCACCGATTTCCGACATGTTCTCACCCTGGCAAAACGGATCGCCAGATCCGACGCGACGGTTCTCATTACGGGTGAGTCGGGGGTCGGCAAAGACGTGCTGGCACAATTCATTCACAAGCACAGCAGGAGAGACAATACCGGGTCACTCGTAAAGGTTGATTGTGCAGCCCTGCCAGCGACACTGTTGGAGTCGGAACTTTTCGGGTATGAAAAAGGCGCTTTTACTGATGCACGGACAAATGGCAAACACGGAATGCTCGAGATCGCCAATGGAGGCACCTTGTTCCTCGATGAAATCGGGGAGTTTCCCCTCGAACTGCAATCAAAGCTCCTCAATGTGCTTCAGGATAGAGAAATAAAGAAAGTAGGGGGAACAACACCGCTCCCGATTGATGTACGCATCGTCGCCGCAACGAATATGAATCTCGAACAAATGGTAAAAGAGAAAAAATTTCGTGAAGATCTCTATTATCGTCTCAATGTCGTGCCCGTGTATATCAGCCCCCTCAGGAAAAGAAGACAGGACATACTGCCTCTTATTGATCATTTTTTGAAAATATTTAATCAGAAATACGAGGCGAACAAAGGCCTCGCCACTGATGTACTGAACAGTTTCATGCAATATGATTGGCCGGGAAACGTTCGTGAAATAAGAAACACCATTGAACGTCTGGTCGTCACAAGCACCAATGACATCATAACGTTCCGTGATCTCCCGGATGACATCAGAAATCTGGACGCTATCACTGCATCGGTCGAGTCAAACGCCCCCCACCCACCGGAACGCACAGGTCCACTGAAGCGATCGATTGAAGAATTTGAAAAGACACTGATACAAAGATCACTAGAAAGGCATGGCAACCTGGTCGACGCTGCCCGCGACCTGCACATCGATATATCGACCCTCACACGGAAAAACAAAAAATACGGTCTCACAGGATACACGAGAACATAACCATTCTTCAACACCATCCGCACAATGCATACCTGCACAATTGTGCAACCATGCATTGTGCGTTGCTGCACATTGCGGCACATTGCCTTTTATTAACACATTGATTTTCTTCTCTTCCTTATTGTCGATCAATCTGGCATTCTTCTTGCTCTGTCATTATGTCAGCTTGGTTGTAGTTACCATAGCGGCGGGCTCATGGTTCTACAAGGGGGTTAGTCGTCGAAGGTAGAGAAGTAAAAAAGGGGATCGGCATCTATTGTTCATTTTTGTTTTTACCCATACTTCAACAATAAAGGTTTGCTAAGCGTACGGTGGGTGGTTTTTCTTCTCCCTCCTTTCCACCCACCAGCCCCAATTCAGCAGTTCATATAGTTACCCCCGCTTTCCTACAATCACGGATATTTGCAAAAACTGTAATATCATATCCCCATCCACCAGAGGAAAGGAGAATTGCTCAGATGGACTACAAAAATCTGCTTTTCGAAGTTGAAGAAGGAGTTGCCACGATTATATTCAACAGACCGAAGGCGTTAAATGCCATGAACGCCGAAACAATGGGTGAACTCATGGCCGCCATTACAAAATGCAGAGAAGACGACGAGATCAAAGTCGTCATATTGACCGGTTCCGGAGACAAAGCGTTCGTGGCGGGTGCCGATATCACCGAGATGCAAAATGCCCAACCGTATGAGGCACTGCAGTTCATGGAACGAGGCCATGAAACATATCGGGCAATTGAAGTGCTGCCCAAACCAGTAATTGCAGCGGTCAAAGGGTTTGCCCTTGGCGGAGGAACCGAAATATCAATGTCCTGTGACATGAGATTTGCCGCAGACAACGCCAGGTTCGGCCAACCCGAAATTCTGCTCGGTATCATTCCGGGATGGGGTGGAACGCAGCGGCTTTCCCGGCTCATAGGAATGGGACGGGCAAAAGAACTCGTCATGGGTGGTGAACAGATTGATGCCCAGCGTGCGTACGAACTCGGGCTCGTAAACAGGGTATATTCTCTCGACGAACTTATGGATGAAACAAAGAAATTTGCGAAAAAGCTCGCAAGACTGCCTTCGTTTGCCCTGAAAATGGCCAAACATTCAATCAATTTCGGATATGACTTGGCCCTTGACAATGCAAACAGGCTCGAGGTGGAGTGTTGTGCCCAGTGCTTCAGCACTCACGACCAGAAAGAAGGCATGGCGGCCTTCATCGAAAAGAGAAAACCCAACTATATTGGAAAATAAGAGGCACATTCAGGCGAGAGGCGGGGCACATGCCCCGCCCCTGTAATCTCTCGGACAATGGATAGATCCATAACAATATAACTAAAATAGTTAAAAAATAATCGTAAAACATGGTATACGTCACAGAGGGATTTAGGGGACTTCCGAAAGCATTGCTTCCCGCGCTGATCGCGAAGAACGAGACGACTGATAGGCACAGAAGTACCGACTCGATCATCCATAACCCCCCCCCGAAATGCGAAATCGCCTCCATTGTCTCGTATGACCATCGTATGACACTTCACGGCAAGCACTATACAATTAGCGTGAACCCCCTTCACGACGAGAATGCCTTCGACCCGGTGAGACGACTTTGCACCCATCGTGACACCGATGGCACCAGACACGGCAGAAAAGGCACGGAAAACGGTTGAAAGAACACAAAGGGGCGCTGCGAGAGCAATCGACATGTTTTCCGAAAACCGTCATTATAGTAACGTTTGTCCTAATGTTGACGAAGCCGCGTGGCACATTCATTACCCATATGTTGCTAAGATATTAATATATAACGATATATATTATATCATACCTGTGGCATATTTTATGCTAGTTTAATCCGTGGGTTACTGTACACATGAGACCCATGTATCAAATCAGTACCGTAGTTACCCGTAAGACGTAAAGGTTAGTAGTTACCATTTCAATAATTATGCGAGTAACAGTTGCATAAATAAGAGTAAGGAGGAATAACGTATGGTTGGTATTACCTCATTTGGCGCCTACATTCCATGGTACAGAATGGATCGTAAGCTCATCTTCGAACAGCTTGGATGGTTTAACCCCGCTAATGCAGCATATGCACGGGGTGAGAAGGCAGTAGCAAATTACGACGAAGATACCATAACAATGGCCGTTGCGGCAGCTGTCGATTGCCTGAATGGTTTTGATCGGGGTGTCCTCAACGGTGTCTTCCTCGCGTCAACATCAATGCCCTTTGCCGAGAGACAGAATGCGGTTGTCGTTGCAGACGCCCTTGACTGCGCTCCCGGTGTGAGGACGGCTGATTTTGGTGGTTCTACCAAAGCGGGAACAACCGCACTGCTGTCGTCACTCGACGCGGCCCAAAACGGGAATAACATACTGATTTGCGCCAGTGAAAACAGGCTCGCAAAACCGGGGAGTGCCCAAGAACACACCTTCGGTGACGGTGCTGCCACATTCGTGGTGGGAAGCGAGGATGTAATTGCCGAATTTAAAGGATCGTATTCTGTCTCCCATGATTTCATCGATTACCGCCGGATTCCGGAAGAGCGGTTCGAACACGGCTGGGAAGAACGGTGGATACGAGATGAAGGATACACAAAAATCATTACAGAGGCCGCAGCAGGACTGGCAGACAAATATAATCTCGCGGTAGCCGATTTTGCCAAAGTCATCATTGCCTGTCCCGTTGCCGCGGCGCTGAGGGGCCTGACAAAAAGATTGGGAGTAAGTCCGGAACAATTACAGGACGGCATGGTGGGAAATGTCGGTGACACGGGAGCGGCCATGCCGCTGATGATGCTTGCAGCAGCCCTTGAAGATGCACAGCCGGGTGACAAGATACTGGTTATCAGCTATGGCAGCGGAAGCGATGCCCTCTATTTTGAAGTTACCGATGCAATAGAGAAAGCCAGAGAAGGAAAACAGGCGGTCAAAGGCCATCTTGCCCAGAGAAACGATATTACCGTTTACGGCAAATATCTTGTGTACCGAAACCTTATCCCCCTCGAGGTAGGCATCCGTGGAGAAGAAGTGGCACCGACAGCAATGAGCGTCCTGGGACGTGAAGGCAAAAGTATTACCGCCCTTGTCGGATCAAAATGTACGGCATGCGGCACCCCCCAGTATCCGAAACAGCGCGTGTGTGTAAATCCGGACTGCGGAGCCGTTGATCAGTTAGAGGAGTATCGGTTCTCGGACAAGGTGGGCATCATTGCTGCGTTTACAGGCGATAATCTTGCATTCAGTTGGGATCCTCCGCAGATCTACGGCTTGGTCGATTTTGAAGAAGGGGGGCGAATACTTCTGGATCTTACCGACTGTACACTGGAATCACTCACCGTAGGGATGAAGGTTGCCATGAGTTTCAGAAGAAAATATGCAGACCCGCAGAGGGGCTATTACGGCTATTTCTGGAAGGCCGTCCCAATAAAATAATCGGCGATACAGAATATGAAGTAAACCCGTGAAAATGAAAAAGACACACTATGATTTTCACGACTGTAAATTTTACACTTTCATTTTCACCGAATAGAGGAGGATTGTAAATGGCTAAAGGAATAAAAAATGAAGTCGCCATAATAGGAATGGGGTGCACCCAATTCGGAGAATTATGGGATAAAAGTGCATACGATCTCATTATCGAGGCATTCCAGGAAGCGATAACGGATGCCGGCATTGAAAAGACAGATATCGATGCCGCGTGGCTCGCTACCTGCTTCGACGAGGTCAATGTCGGTAAAAGTGCGTTGGCACTTTCGAAGGCGTTGAAACTGCCCTTTCTGCCCGTCACGAGGGTTGAAAACTTCTGTGCAAGCGGCACGGAATCATTCCGCGGCGCCTGCTATGCCGTGGCATCCGGTGCCTGCGATATTGCACTCGCCTTTGGTGCTGAGAAGCTTAAAGACACGGGGTACGGAGGATTGCCCGACTTCGGCAATCTCTTGGGATCGGAAAACCGATCGATCTTTGCAAACCTTACGGCACCGGGCGGTTTTGCCATGTTGGCAACAGCATACTTCAGCAAGTATGGTCTCTCTGCCGAAGAAGGCAAACGGGCCATGGCACATATTTCAGCGAAGAGTCACCACAACGGGACACTGAGTCCCAAAGCGCATTTGAAATCCGAGGTTCCCATTGAAAAAATCATGAAGGCCCCCATCATTGCGTGGCCCCTCGGTCTCTTCGACTGCTGCGGGGTAAGCGACGGTGCAGCTTGTGCAATCATCTGTCGTGCGTCCGATGCAAAAAAGTACCGGAAAGATCCTATCTATGTCAAGGCACTCCAGATTGCGGGCACATCGGGAGAAGAGATGGCCCACCAGAAATGGGACGGTACCTGGGTCATGCCGACGTACAAAGCAGGATCACGGGCATATGAGGAAGCGGGCATTACGAATCCCCGTGAAGAGATCAGTTTGATGGAAGTCCATGATTGTTTCTCCATTACGGAACTTGTCACGTACGAAGATCTTCAGATATCCCCTCGGGGCAAGGCGCCAGAGGATATAGAGGCGGGCTTTTTCGATCTCGACGGGAAAATCCCCTGTCAGTCAGATGGCGGTCTCAAGTGTTTCGGACATCCCATCGGGGCTTCGGGACTGAGAATGGTCTACGAGATATACAAGCAGATGCAGGGGAAGGCTGACAAGCGGCAGATCGAAAATCCACGATACGGACTCACCCACAATCTCGGGGGATTTCCCTGTATGAGTGTGGTGAGCGTCGGCATCTTCGGAAGTGAACTTTAACGAGCACGAAGCATTCGGCTTTCAGATTCAGATAACGGATGACACTATGACGTCCGATTTTCATCGCCATGAACACTCCATCGTCACCTTTGTTCATGATTATCACTGAATGCTGAGAGTTGACCGCTCGCTGCTTCAAAATAAACGAAAGGAGAGGATAATGGGAATTAATAAGATTTGCGTCCTGGGAGCCGGCTTAATGGGAAGCGGTATCGTTCAGGTGTGTGCACAGGCGGGGTATGACGTTGCCATGAGAGATATCGAGCAGCGTTTTATTGACAACGGGATGAAGACAATAACAAAAAATCTCAGCCGTGATGTTGAAAAGGGCAAAAAGAGCCAGGAGGAGGTGGATGCCATCCTGGGACGAATTACCCCGACACTCGACATGAAGGAGGCCGCCGGCGATGCCGACCTAGTGGTTGAGGTGGTAATCGAGGTCATGGATGTCAAAAAAAAGGTCTTTGACGAACTGGAAGAGATCGTCCCGGATGACTGCCTGTTCTTCACCAATACCTCGGGGTTGAGCATTACTGAAATGGCCGCGATCACCAAGCGACCCGACAGATTTATCGGCACCCACTTCTTCAATCCCGTGCCGGTCATGAGACTGTTGGAAATAATCAAGGGATATGAAACATCGGAAGAGACCCTTCAGATTGCCCTGGACTGGGGCAAGAAAATCGGCAAGCAATGCATCGTCGTCAACGAGGCGCCTGCCTTTGTCGTGAACAGAATTCTCTGCACGATGCTCAATGAGGCATTTTTTACCCTCGGCGAGGGGCTTGCAAGTGCCGAAGATATTGACGTTGGGATGGTCCTCGGCTGCAACCATCCGATCGGACCGCTGGCGCTGTCCGATCTCGTGGGACTGGAGACACTGCTGCATGTTGTGGAAGGACTTCACAGGGAACTGGGAGATAAATACAGACCGGCACCACTGCTTGTACAGTTAGTGCGGGCGGGTCGATACGGACGAAAGACCGGCAAGGGCGTATTCGACTACACGAAGAAGTAGTGGCATACAGATAGATATTCATACGTAATTGGCAAGCCGCGGCGGGTGGTACTTCCACCCGCCTTTTCGGAGTAGTGCGACCCACGATAAGACAGACAAATCACGACCAACGGAGGGACAAGGAAAATGACATTTAAACCACTGACAGAGGAAGAGAAGAAGTTTTATCACACGTTGAATGATGAAAGTGTCAGATTTCTCATGGATCGCTACAACAAGGTAAACCGATGGGTCATCGCCGACATGATCCGCCGAAGCAGTTATCACTATCCTGAAAAAACAGCCCTTATATTTAAAGACAGCGAGTTAACGTATACAGAGCTCGAAGATGCCACCAATCAGGTAGCAAATGCCCTCATTGATCTGGGCGTCAAGAAGTACGACCGCGTCGCAATTCTGGCCCACAATTCGATTCATCATGTGCTTACATGGCTCGGCTGTGCCAAGATCGGGGCCGTGTACCTTGACGTCAATTATCTGTTGCGGGGGGATGATATCTCTTTCTGCATCAATCACTCGGAGAGCAAGGTGTTTATCATCGAGGACAATCTGTTTGATCTGGTGAAAGATGTCATGGATGATATGCCCACCGTAGAAACCTTTATCTGGTCAGATGACTGGGATGGGAAACCGCCGGCCGATGACCGCTTCAAAGAATTCAATCCCTGGTACCAGGCATATCCCACTGATGAACCTGAGGTGATTTTGCACATCGAAGATCCCTGTCAGCTGACCTATACGAGCGGCACGGAAGCGCTGCCGAAGGGCGTCATCATCAGCAATCAGGCGCTCATGGCCCAGTATATGGGATCAATTGTCGACGGTCAGTACGACGATGCGGACATCAACCTCAACGCTCTTCCCATCTACCACTGTGCCCAGCGTGATGTGTTCTTGAATCCGATTTTCTGGCTGGGAGGAACAAATATTCTCATGGCGCCCGACCTCGGGCAGATCCTTGCAAACATCGAAAAGTACAAGGTAACCATGTTTTTCGCCCCGCCGACAGTCTGGATCGGCTTGTTGCGGCACCCCGATTTTGAAAAGTACGACCTCTCGAGCCTGACAAAGTGCTATTACGGGGCATCTATCATGCCCATGGCGATCTTGCAGGAGATGCTGGAGAAGTTCCAGGGGGCAAAGATCTACAACTACTATGGGCAGACGGAGCTTGCGCCGTACCACACGATTCTGAAGGCGAGAGATGCCCTCACCAAGCTGGGCTCGGCCGGCATGGGGGGGCTGAACATGGAATCGCGCCTCGAAGATGACGAGGGCAACCAGGTGCTGGAGTCCGGCGTGGCCGGGGAGATCTGCGGCAAGGGTCCCCATGCGCTCATCATGTACTTCAAGGAGCCGGAAAAGACAGAGGAGGTCATGAAAGGTGGCTGGTTCCACTCCGGTGACATCGGCATCGAAGATGAAGACCGCTACATTGAGGTCGTCGATCGCAAAAAGGATATGATCAAGACAGGCGGAGAGAACGTGGCAACGCGTGAAGTGGAGGACGCGATTTATAAGGATTCTCGCGTGCAGGAGGTGGCAGTCATCGGGATCCCCGATCCGAAGTGGGTCGAATTGGTCACGGCCGTCATCGTTCTCAAGCAGGGAGAAACGATGACCAATGACGAAGTGGTAACCCATTGCCGGAATGAGCTTGCTCCGTTTAAATGTCCTAAAAAAGTTTTCTTCATTGACGAGCTTCCGAAGACGCCGAGCGGAAAAATCCTGAAGAGAGATCTTCGGGAAAGCTATAAAAGTCTCGTCACACAAAAGTAATGAACGGATGGAAGCGTACCGAAAACATATCTTTCTTTTTTCCCGCCGCAGTGGCGGCCCCCACGGGGGAAAGTATAGAAACGAAACACTCGGGGATTTGAAAAGGTGGACGTTCTTCTTGTAAATCCACACTATAACGGAAGATCTGAGATTCCTCCTCTCGGATTGGAATGTCTTGCAGCCATTCTCATGGAACACGAGGTGACCGTACATATCCTTGACCTCGATATCGTGCCTCGTCCTGATGCGGATAAATCCCTCGAGAGGCAGCTGCGCACGCAGTGTCCCAAAATTGTCGGGGTTACCGCTATGTCAAATAGTTTCGACGCGGCAGTTACCGCGTGTCGCACCACGAAGAGCGTAAACCCGGACACACTGACGGTAATGGGCGGCATTCACCCGACGGTTCTCTACGATGCAATTATGGAACGCCACGGAGAAGTTGATCTTGTTGTCCGTGGTGAGGGAGAGTTTACCTTTCTGGATGTCACACAGTGTTATTTCAGAAACATTCCCTTCAACGGAATTGCGGGTATCAGTTTCAGAGGTCGTAATTCGATCACCCATAACGGGGAAAGAGAACTGATACGCAATTTAGACAGTCTTCCACTGCCGGCACATACTCTCGTCCGGAACGATGTGTATAGAACACGCAGTATCTCCTCAAGCAGAGGATGCTTTCACACGTGTACATTTTGCTCGATTCAGTCGCTGTATCACAATGTTGTTCGCCTTCGCACTATCAAGAGCATAACAGATGAAATCGAGGGTCTCATTACGTGCGGTGCAAAACGGATCATGTTCACGGATGACAATTTTACGTTCAGCTTCAAGAGAATTCGACAATTATGCGAAGAAATTATCAGGAAGGAATTAAACAGAAAGGCTGTTTTTTACGCCGAAGGGAGAATCGATGACATCTGTAACGCACCTATTATGGCGCAAATCCTCAGTGATGCAGGATTTCGTGGACTGTATATCGGTGCGGAATCAGGATCAGAAGAGATTCTGAATTATTACCGGAAAGGCATCACACCCGATGTTATTTACCGGGGAGTTACCTATTGTATCGAACAAAACCTTTCGCCAATCGTCAATTTTATACTCTACGGTCCGAACGATACCGTTGCAACAATAAAAGAAACGATACAACTTGCAAAGAAACTATTCGAAAATGGTTCTGAAATCGTTTATGCGGAAACCCTCACTCCGTATCCTGGCACACCAATCAAAGAGGAGCTTGAAGAAGACGGAAAATTCAGAGAATCCAGGGGAGTTTTCTATTTCGAGTCGTACCGTGACCTCGATATCGACTGGATAATGCAGCTGTGCAATGCTGCACGAGATATCGCCTATCTGATTCATAGGAACGATCCTCTGTTCATCAGTAGAAAGGCATACTATGAACTCACCTATCTCGACGAACTGCTGGACAGAAAGATTCCCGTTGATTTTGAACAATACTGCCACAGCAAGACAGACGAAGGAAACACTTTAAACGAAGTGAGAAATACGTATGAGTGCATACAACAATTGTTTCACTAGCGTAAAAAGGAGGTACGACCATGTATTATGATGACATTAACGAGGGCGACGTATTTACAGCAACAACCACAAAACCGATTACCGGAACAGAAATTGACTTTATGGCTCAGTTATCCGGAATGGATCTCCCCGGCTTTCTTGATTCTGACTTTGCAAAGGGCTGGGGATTCAAAGACCGAGTAACTCCTGGACCCTATCTCATCGCGTCAATGATGGGGCTTATGGCCAAGCAGGGATTCCTGGCTGATGCCGTGTGGACCGGTGCAACCGATATTTCCTGGCGAACACCGGTACATCCGGGCGACAGAATCTCAGCCGAGATAGAGGTGACCGCCAAAAAAGAGGCAAAAAGAGGGGGCGGGTTCGTCACGTATAAATGGAAAATCAAAAATCAGGACGACAAACTGGTCGGAGAAGGAGTTAACACCTGAATGTTTCCGGGACAATAGCCATCTGTAGGATGGCTCTTATCAAGGCGAACTGCCGGCGATATATCTCGCTTGTTAACTTCATCATGTTGTGGAGGGGACAACTGATATGGAACGTGAAATCTTTTCAGAAGAACATACGATCTTTCGTGACTCGTTCAAAAAATTTGCCGAGAAGGAAGTCACACCGTATCTGGAACAGTGGGAAGAAGATGGTATCATCCCGAAGGACCTCTGGAAAAAAATGGGAGACAACGGTTTTCTCTGTTCATGGATGGAGGAAAAGTACGGGGGTTCGGGGGTCGGATTTGAGTACTCTGTGATTATCAACGAGGAACTGTCGTATATCGGTGCTCACGGCCTTCTTGCCGGTCTGCACAGTGATATTATTGTTCCCTACATTCACAGTTTCGGCAATGAAGAGCAGAAGATGCGCTGGCTCCCGGGCTGTGCATCCGGGGATATTATTACGGCTGTTGCGATGACCGAACCCAATACCGGTTCGGATCTGGCGGCTGTCCGCACAACGGCAGTCAGGGACGGTGACGAGTACGTCATCAACGGTCAGAAAACTTTCATCTCCATTGGCATACACTGTGACCTGGTCGTTGTCGTCGCAAAAACCGATACCAACGTCCAGCCACCGTTCAAGGGAATCAGCCTCATCTGTGTGGAAGACGGCACACCGGGATTCACCAAAGGCCGCAATCTGAATAAGATGGGATTCCACAGCCAGGACACAGCGGAGCTCATCTTCGAAGACTGCCGGGTGCCTGTAACCAATATTCTCGGACAGGAAGGACAGGGTTTCTACTATCTCATGCAGAAGCTCCAGTCAGAGCGGCTTATCGCTTCGATAATGGCCCAGTCTATGGCAGAAGCCATGCTCGACATGACGATACATTACTGTAAAGAACGGACAATATTCGGAAAACCGGTGAGTTCGTTTCAGCACAACACATTCAAAATTGTTGAAATGGCCACGGATATCGAACTGGGACGTACTCTCCTCGACTCACTGATAAAGGATTACATTGCCGGCAAGGACATCGTGCAACGGGTTTCCATGGCAAAGGCCTGGATACCGGAAATGGCCAATCGGGTCGCGTATCAATGTGTCCAGCTTCACGGCGGGTACGGTTATATGGAGGAATATCCAATCTGCCGGTTCGCCCGTGACGTGCGTGTTATCCCGATCTTTGCCGGTACCACTGAAGTTATGAAGGTTATCGTTGGCAAGATGATGGGATTATAAACAAAGGAGGGTTAGCCATGAAGCTTATGCAGTACACGGTTGACAGTAACGGTATCGGCCACCTGGTCTTTGATAACCCCGACGAAAAGATGAACAGTCTTTCACGTCAATTCATGGATGAATTTATGGCTGTTCTTGACCTGATCGAGTCTGATTCCGCGGTGAAAGGCGTCATTCTTGAGAGCGCAAAACCGGGGGTGTTTTTTGCCGGTGCGGATATAAAGTGGTTGAAAGAGTTAAACTCACCAGAGGAATGCCACACCTTCGCCCAGGCAGCACACACACCGTTTGACCGCCTTGAGCAGGTAAAAATTCCGACCCTCGCCACAATTAACGGTATTTGCCTCGGCGGCGGTTTCGAGCTGGCGCTGGCGTGTACGTGGCGCATCGCAGTAGATCACAGGGCGGTTCAGATCGGCCTGCCCGAAGTGAAACTGGGAGTTATCCCCGGAGGCGGCGGGACACAGCGTCTCCCTGCCCTCGTCGGCATCCAGAAAGCTCTTCAAATGGCAGCGACGGGAAAATCCCTGAAAGCTGGCGAGGCGCTGCAGATCGGCGTCGTTGATGCGGTACTCCCGGCCGAGAATTTCGCTGAGGATGCAAAAAAGTTTTTGACGGACAAGATTGCCGCAGGTACCGCCGTGGAACGGCCCTGGCTTTCGGCTGAATTTCGATACGGAACCACGGACGATGAAAAAAACCCAGCCGTCCAGAAAAAGATATTCGGCGCAGCCCGCCAGATGGCCTTGAAACAGACAAAAGGGCACATGCCGGCACCGCTGAAGGTCATTGATGCCATCGAAGCAGGAGCAATGAATGGGTTTGCAGCCGGTCTTGAAGCAGAGGCAAAGATTTTCGGAGATATTTTATGGAGTAACGAGGCACGGAGTCTCATTGATCTGTTTATCATGCAGGGCGATATCAGACGAGTCTACGGTGCCGAAGACCGCTCCATCAAAACTGCCAACATCAAGAAGGTGGGCGTTCTCGGCGCCGGTCTCATGGGTTCAGGAATCGCTCACAGTGCCATTGCCGCAGGGTATAAGGTGGTCCTGAAGGACATCAGTGAAGAAGCCCTCGCAAAAGGGGTCAATTCCATTCGTGGAATATTAACGAAAGCGGTGGAAAAGGGAAGGATGACAGATGAGAAAATGCAGAAGATGCTCTCCCTTCTTGAAACATCAACAGAGTATGCATCGTTCAGTGATGCGGACATGGTCATTGAGGCGGTCTTCGAAGATGTAAGCATCAAGCACATGGTCATACGGGAGATTGAAGAACACATACCTCGACACTGTATTTTCGCATCGAATACCTCATCGATTGCCATTACGGAACTCGCCAACGTATCAAAGCATCCCGAAAACTTCATAGGAATGCACTATTTCTCACCCGTCGACCGTATGCCCCTTCTGGAAATCATACGGGGCAAAATGACCTCGGATCGGACAGTGGTCACCTCCGTTGCCTTCGCCCACAAAACGAGGAAGATGCCCATTATCGTCAATGACTGTTACGGATTCTACACTACCCGAATTGTGGCGGCATACATCCGCGAGGCCCTGCAGTGTCTGAACGACGGTGCCACGGTTGACGACATTGATGGTGCCATGGCCGATTTCGGCATGCCCGTCGGTCCGATTACGCTCCTCGATGAGGTGGGACACGATGTGGGTGAACATGTCCTCACCATCATGAAAAATGCATATCCCGTGCGCTTTTCGGACGACCTCACGCGGGTAACCGTGAGTGATAATCGCTACGGGAGAAAGAATCAGCGGGGCTTCTACTTCTACGAAGGGGGGAAGAAGAACGGCGTCGACGAATCGGTCTACGCTCTATTTACGGAGAGGAGAGCCGGCATTCTTCGGCGGGAAGATATTCAGGAGCGGATCGTTATGTCGCTCATCAATGAAGTCGGTTTCTGTATGGGTGAAAATATTGTGACAAACTACAACGATGCTGAAATTGGGCTGATATTCGGCATCGGGTTTCCGCCATTCAGGGGCGGTCCCCTGCACTACGTCGATTTTTACGGAATTGGAAACCTCTTCGACACCCTGATAAAGCTCGAAATGGCGTGGGGTAAACGGTTTTCGCCGGCTCCATTCTGGTCGGATGCGCGCGACGACGGACGAACATTCTTCAACTAGACGAGTTCACAGAAACAATGACGACACGAAAAGAGGTAATTAGAAAATGAAAGATGTTTATGTGATTGGTTCATACAGTACACAATTTAAGAAATGGGTCGACAGGACAAACAAGGAACTCGCACGAGACTGTTATCTCGGCTTGCTGGAAGACTGTGGCATGTCGGACGGAAGGGCCATCGAAAGCACATACTTTGCCAACTGCGGTATGGGAATACTGTGGGGGCAGGATTGTGTTCGTGGTCATGTGACGCTCGCCCCCCTCGTTGAAGAGGGCCTCTTTCCGGAACGTGTGCCCATCATCAACGTCGAGGGGGCATGCGCAACGGGTTCCATGGCATTTCACCTGGCCTGGAAAGACATTCTCACCGGTCTTCACGACGTTTCGCTCGCCTTCGGGCTCGATAAGTTCTACCACGGCGACATGAAGAAGGTTCTCGAGGCCTTTGAACACGGGGTCGACAGGGAAGATAAGACTCGTCTTATCGAAGAATACCAAGCTGTTGCAGCAGAATGCGGCCTGCCGTTCGACCAGGGCCCTGGACACACCCTTTTTATGGACACCTATGCGATGCAGGCATGCTGGCATATGTGGAAATGGGGCACGACACAGCGACAGATTGCCGTTGGGGCCTCAAAGAACCACTATCACGGCTCACTCAATCCAAAAGCGCAATATCAGTTCGAGGTATCGGTCGATGATGTTCTTGCCGACTATGCAGTGAGTTATCCCCTGACACGGTCCATGTGTGCCCCTATCGGCGACGGGGCAGCGGCCGCTCTATTGTGTTCCGAGGAGTACCTGCAAACGCTTCCTCAATCGGTACAGGACCGCGCAGTCAAGGTTGCGGCAAGTGTCATTACATCGGGCAAACACAGACCCATCGAAGAGCCGAGCCTCAGCAAAATCGCCGCAGACAGGGCGTATGAACTTGCCGGTATAGGGCCGCAGGATGTGGACGTTGCTGAAGTCCATGATGCCACCTCGTTCTGTGAAATATACCAGGTGGAAATGCTGGGTTTCTGTCCGATGGGGAAAGGGGGCCCATTCATCGAATCGGGGGCCACCATGCTGGATGGCTCGATCCCGATCAATACTTCGGGAGGTCTCGTTTCAAAAGGGCACCCTATCGGGTCGACGGGGCTCTCAATGCTCTATGAAATCACGACACAGCTCAGGAACGAGGCCGGACCACGGCAGGTAAAAAACGCGGAAATCGGTCTCACGGAAAATGGGGGCGGAGTTATTTCGGTCGAAGAGATGGCCTGCGCCGTTACGATCCTGAAGAAGTGTTAGCACAGGGCGAACCTTGAATGACGTTATGATAGTCAAAGATTCGAAAGAATATTACCCTATGAGAGCGAATTCGGAGATACGAGGCTCCTGATCGATATGAATTCGCATCATAGATTCCGAAAAGCGGTACCGTGAAAAAAAATAAATGAAATATTTACTTGAAAATAAACGATTTTTTTATTGACAAGCAACATCATTACCCAATATATGAGATAGCAATATTCTGTTACGCTATCATTATGTATGTGGGAATTCATTGAT
>Ga0272441_10003361_pt1 | contig 30491 bp, 24 predicted proteins | sample SSMProp6N_FD_193582 | JGI IMG/M metagenome (GOLD analysis project Ga0272441, IMG submission 193582) | Marine sediment archaeal communities from Little Sippewissett salt marsh, Falmouth, MA, United States - SSM-Prop-6N | ecosystem: Environmental > Aquatic > Marine > Wetlands > Sediment ... | reverse complement strand
TCGCCAGTTCGACCGGGCCGCACGCTGCGCCCAAGTCGTCCTCGCTCGCCAACCCGACGATACCGACACACGCCTGCACCTGGCCCGCGCCCTGCTGTTCCAGAACAAGACGCAAAAGGCGCTGGACGAGGCCCAGAAGGCCGCCGAAAAGGACGAAAAGTCGGTCGCCCCGCTCCTCTTGATGGCCAGCGTGTACGAGCAGACCGACCAGAACGCCCTGGCCGAGAAGACGTATCGCAAAGCCCTGGAGGTGGCCGAAAACGACCTGGCCGTGTACCGGGATTTCCTCCAGTTCTATCGCCGGACCAAGCAGGATACGAAACTCGAAGCCCTCATCGAAGAGGCCAGAAAGGCCCTGCCCGGAGACTCGATTTTCGCGGTCACCGGTTCGACCCAGGAAATCGAGCAGCAACTGACCGAACGTGCGGCGTCGGCGGACGCCACGACGAGCGACCTGCTCGCCCTGGCAGACGTGTACCGCGCCACCGACCGGCTCGATGAGGCCAAGGCCACCTACGAGAAGGCCCTCGAAAAAGCCGAATCCGGGTCCGCGTCGTGGCGCCGGGCCTGGCAGCACCTGTTCCTGCTTCGGCTGGGCAGCGACGAATACGAAGAGGCGGCCGCCCTCGTTCAGCAACTCAAGACGGTTACGCCGGACGCCCAGGAACTGCTGTTTGCCGACCCGCTGCTCCTGCTGAGCCAGAACAAGGTGGATGAGGCCACGAAGGCGCTGCGCCAGGTCATCGAGGAGTATCCGACCCTGTCGCAGGCCCACTATACGCTGGCCCAGGTTCTGGCCGGCCAGAACCAGTTGGACGAGGCCATGGTGGAATTGACGCGTGCGTTGGAATCGCGGCCGAACCTGATCCCCGCCCGCCTGATGCTGGCCCGGATTCATCAGAGCCGGGGCAACTTCGCCGGCGTGCTTGGCGAGGCCGAGGAGGCGCTTCGGTTCAGCCCGAGGCTTGTGCCGGCGCTCGAACTGAAGGCCTTGGCTCACGCCGGACTCGGCGAATGGAAAAGCGCCTTGGCCGCCCGGCGAATCATCGCCGAGATCGTCCCGACCAACGCCCGCAACCTGGTGGCGCTCTCGGCCCTCCACATGCAGCAGCACCAGCCGGCGGAGGCCGAGAAGGTCCTCAAGACGGCCTACGAGCAGCAGAGCGACGACCCGGTCCTGGTCCGCACGTACGCCGATTTCTTCGTCGAGACCGACCGGCCGGACGAAGGCGCCAAGATCGTCGACGCCTACGTGGCCAAACATGCCGACGAGGCCCGGCCGCACATCATCCGAGGCGAGTTTACCGCCAAGGTCGCCGGACCCGAAAAGTCCGAGCCCTACTTCCGCAAGGCGGCCGAACTCGCCCCCGACGACCCGTATCCACTTATCTTCCTGGGCGACCAGTACAGCAACCTGGGCCGGTGGGACAAGGCCGCCGAGGCCTACCGCGAGGCCGCCGGCCGAGGCAAAGAAACCACTTTCCCCCGTAAACGCCTGGCCGACGTCCTGATGCTCCAGGGCAAACTGGACGAGGCGTGGCAGGTCATCGACCAGGTGATGAAAGACGACCCCAACGATGCCGCCGCCTTCGTCGTGGCCGGCCGCATCGCCGGACACCAGGACAAGGGCCAGGAAGCCGAGGCCCTGATCAAGAAGGCCCTCGAGCTGGACCCGAACTATGGCGAAGCCCGCGTCCGCCTGGCCGAACTCTACGCCGGCCCCGACCCGATGCGTGCCCTGGACATGCTGGACGAGGTGGACCCGGCCGACCGGTCGTTCGAGAAGGCCCAGTTGCTCAGCGCCGACATCAATACCCGCCGTGTCCAGTTAACCGAGGCGATCCTGGACCTGCGTCGGCTCCTGGATTTCCGGCCGATGAGCATCTCCGGACGCCTGCAACTGGCCGCCAAGTACATGGCCGTCGAGGAGTATGGCCGCTCCGCCAAACTCATCGAGGAACTCTCGCGCGAACGCCTCGATAAGGACCCCGACCTCCTGGTGGCCCTCGGCGAGGCTTGGATGAAACAGAAGGACTACAAGGCCGCCCTCGGCGCCTACGAGAAGGCCCGCCTCGTGCAGCCCGAATCCAGCCAGGCCCTGACCGGCGAGGTCGAGGCCCTGGTGGCGCTCGGCCGGCAGCAGGAAGCCCTTACCCGGTCCCACGATGCCATGAACAAGTGGCCGAAAGAGGTTTGGCCCCGCATGGCGCTGGTGGCCTTCTACAAACAGACGAACCAGATGCCGAAGGCGTTCGAGACCTTGCGGACGGGCCTGCTGCGACGCGAAAACTGGGAGGCCGGGTACGTGTACCTGGCCGACCTGCTTGTCCGGTCCGACCGCAAGGCCGAAGCCCGCGACGTGCTCATCACCGGCCTGAACAAGATACCGAACAGCGTGCCGATTCGGTCGGGGCTGGCGGCCCTCGAAATCGGTGTCGGCGGGCCGAAGGTCGCCGCCGCCATCCTGGAGCCGCTTGCCAAGGAGTTCGAGGCCCAGTACAGCCGCATGCCCGACCGCCTGCCGTCCCTCAGGCCGTACATGCCCTCGATTCGCGTCTACAGCCTGGCGCTCTACCAAATGGGCAACGTCAAGGAAGCCCTGAAATGGGGCATGATGCTCTGGTCGGTCAACCCGGTGGACGTGGCCAACGCGAACAACATGGCGTGGGTGTTGGCTACCGAGCAGCAGGAATTCGACCGCGCCCGCGACATGATCCGCCAGGTCATGCGCCTCGTGCCGAACCATCCGCAGGTGCTGGATACGGCCGGCTGGATCGAGTTCCTCGCCGGCCGGTACGACGAGGCCATCGAGCGGTTCATGGCCAGCATCAAGTACGGCGACAACCCCCAGGCCCGATACCACCTCGGCCGCGCCTACGAGAACCGCCAGCGGCCGGACGAGGCACGCGAGGAATACACGAAAGCGCTGGAGTTGGGATTGGAGGGGAAGGACCGGGCCGATGCCGAACGCCGCATCAAGACGTTGGCCACGGCCGCAGGTTAAGACAAAACGGCGCCGAGAAAAACTTTCCCATCGGCGAGGACTCGCTATAATAGCCCCCCATACTCCGTTGGGAGGGAAGGGATGACTGAAACGGCACAGCAACCCACGCAAACGCAACCAACCGCGGTGATTGCCCTGGGGCCTGCGGATGTGTGGCGCATTGTCCGCAAACGCATCTGGCTCATCATCGCATGTTTTGTCCTCTTCGGCCTTGGCGGAACGGGGGGCGTCATCGCTTGGTTTTACGTCAAGCCCCTCTACACCGCCCAGGGGCTCGTCCAGGTCGAGCCGGGCCAAAGGCAAACGGGCGTGGCTCTGACCGCGGGGTATCAGGAGCAGATTCCCACGCCCCTGTTCGATGCCTACCTGGAATCCCAGGTCATGGCCATCAAGAACAACCGCGTGCTCCGCAATGCGCTCGACGCCCTGAAGGGCAAGCAGACGATGTTCGGCGGGGCCAACCCCAGTTTCGTCCTTCGCAAGAAACTCGTCGTCAGCCACATCCCCAACTCGCAGAACATCGTCGTCCAGCTCACCGGCCCCGACGGCGAGCAACTCCGCGACATCGTTCGCGAGGTTCTGACCCAGTACATCGAGCAACTCGAGGCCGGTCAGGCCCAGACCGACGCCGACCGCCAGCAGGAACTCCGGGTCGAACGCGATGACCTCCGACGACAACTCGACGACCTGGCGCGCGGCCTCGCCCGGTATCGCGACGAATCGGCCATCACGGTGGCCGACGAGCGCGGCAGCGAGCAGATGGCCCGCCTCAACGAGCTCGTCCGCCAACTGACCGTGACGCAGGCCGCACTCGCCGAGACCAGCGCCGCCTGGGAACAGTTCCAGGAACTTCGCAAACAGGCCGAGGAAACCGGCGACCTCTCGCCCATCCTCATGGCGTTTCCCGACGTGACCGAGGGCCTGCGCCGCGACCAGACCGTTATTGGGCTCCGACGCCAACTCAGCATGGTCGAGCAGAACCTTCAGGGTGTTCAGCAGCGGTTCGGCGAGCAGCACGACCAGGTGCGACGGCTCTCCGTGCAACTCCAGGCCGCACGCAACGACCTCGAGGCCCAGCAGTCCGAAATCCTGAACCAACTCGTCCAGCAGCAGGAAGCCGTCCTTCAGAACCGGTACAGCCAGGCCCGCGTGCTCGAGGCCGACCTGCAGACCCGCGTCGGCGAGGCACGCGCCGCCGCCATCAGCGTCGCGAAACTCACCGCCGAGTACCGGGCCCGCGAGCAGAAGTACCAGCGCGTCCAGGAAATGCTGAACACCGTCGAGGATGGTCTGGAACGCATGCGCATCAATTCGGCCATCTCACGCGCGAACATCCAGGTCGTGTCCTGGCCCGACGTGCCCGTTGAGCCCTCCGAGCCGCGCCCCATCCTGTACTCCTTTGCCGCCATCCTCTTCAGCCTGGCTATGGGCATGGGCCTCAGCCTGCTCATCGAACTGATGGATACGCGGCTGCGGACGCCGGCCCAGGTGGTACGCCAGGTGGGTGTGCCGGTCCTGGCCAGCGTGCCGGACCTCAGCGAAGACGACCGCCTCTCGCTCCAGACGAACTTGGCGCTCGTCAGCCAGAGTGTGCCCGAGTCGCTGATCGCCGAGGCCTTCCGCCAGTTGCGGACCAGCCTCCTCTTTGCCTCCGACCGGCCCATCAAGAGCATCCTGATTTCCAGTGTTAGTCCCGGCGATGGCAAATCCACGGTGGCCGCCAACCTGGCCATTACCACGGCCCGATCCGGCCGCCGCGTCCTCCTGATCGAAAGCAACTTTCGCCGGCCGACCTTGGCCCGCGCCTTCGACGTACCCGACGGCGTTGGCCTCTCGAATGTTCTGGTTGGTCTGAACACGGCCTCCGAGGCGATTCAGGCCACCGCCATCGAGAATCTCGACCTCCTGGTTGCCGGCTTGCCGCCACCCAGCCCGGCCGAACTTCTCGGGTCGCCCAGCATGCGCCGCCTCGTCACCGAAATGGCCGACCGATACGACCAGATCCTCATCGACGGCGCCCCCATGCTCATCGTGGCCGACAACCATCTCCTCGTCGACAACGTTGACGGCGTGGTGCTCGTGTACCAGGCGGACCGGAACACGCGCGGCATGGCCACCCGCGCCGCCCGGCAGGTGCTTAGCCTTCGGGGCCAGTTGTTCGGCGCGGTTCTGAACCATGTCCGGGCCACCAAGGGCGGGTACTTCCGCGAGTCCTTCGATGCCTACTACGACTACGCCGGCAACCCGCGGCAGAGCGCGCCGGCTGCCGCGGCGGCGATGCCGGCCGCCAGACCCATCGTACGCGACGAACCGCCGCCCGCCGGGCCGGATGACGCCGACGCCTGATGTCGGCCCCGGACGAGCCCACCCGCCGGGCCGTGCACACGGACGGTTCTCAGGACGCCCCCGGCGGGGTGCTTATGCGTACGGTTCCTCGAGCGTCGTCTCCGGCCCCGCTTGGTCGGGCGGTGTGGTTCCTGTTTCGCTTGGCGCTCGGCGCGGCGCTCCTGCTGGCGCCCACCCTTCTGGCTGACCACCACCGATTCGGCACCTTCGGCCTCCTGTTTCTGGTGAGCCTGCTGCACGCCTTCTGGGTTGTGGGGGGGGTGCTGGGCAGGCCCCTACAACACTTGAAGTGTCTGGCCAACCTGGTGGTCTGGTGGCTGTTGGCCCTGGCCCTGCTGCAAACCCTGCCGCTGCCCCTGACGCGCGTGGTGGCAAATGCGGATCCCCCGATGGCCGTCAGGACCGGTCTCCTGATCGAGGCCGACCGCGGCGCCGGGGCGGCATCCACCCACCGTTTTCCGATGGCCCGCTATGCCCGCCGACCCGCCGCCGCCACGGGTGTCCTGATGCTGCTGGCCGGCGCCGCCGGCCTGTACTGGCTCGTTTCCTCGGCTCTGCCGGGACGCAAGGGCGTCCGCTGGGTCACGTGGGCCACCGTCCTGGGGATCGGCCTGCTGGCTTACTGGGTCGTGATGGGCGGCGTTGGGTGGGCCCGTTCGCCTCCGGGTGTCGGCCGGCTCGTGGGCCCTGCGCTCATCCTGGGCGGCGACAGCCTGACGCCGGCCCTGCTGGCGGGCCTTCCGATGGCCCTCCTCATTGTGCTTCGCCTGCTGGGCTGGATGCCCCGGCGGGCGCCGGCCCGGCGCGAGTCGCGGTGGGGATGGCTGGACCGGGCCGCCACCGTCCGCATCAGCATCGCCCTGGTCCTGGTGGCCCTGATGGCCGGGGCCCTGGGCCTCTCGAACGTGCCCCGGCACGTTCTGGCCGTCTGCGTGGTGCTGGCGGTGGGGTTTGCCCTGGGCGGCTACGTGCTGATGGCCCCCGCCCAACTGGGCCTGCGCAAGCCCCTGGGCGTGGCGCTGGGGCTCGCGCTATGGGTGGCGCTCGCACTCTGGATCGGCACGCTCGTGGCCGGCATGCCGCGGGCCGAGGACCGGGCCGACGCCCCGCTCCAAGTCGTCCTGGAGTCGCTGCCGACCCACCGGACGGTGTTGGGCCTGGGGCTGGGCGCGATCTCGCCGCGGGCGGTCTTCGGCCGGCCGGGATGGCCCGAGGCACCGGGCGACGACGTCGACGCAGACGGATTCCTTCTCCTGCGGGCCGAGGTCGGATGGGTTGGCCTGGGTCTGGTGTTGTTGGGAGCGGTGGCCATCGCCGTGCGCGTCCTGATGGCCTGGCGGCGCGACCGGGGACCCTGGGCCAAGACGGTGGTCCTGACAGCCTTTGGCGTGTTGGCGGCCAACCTCCTGTACTTCCGGTTCGACGCCTCGGCCCTGCTGGCGCCAAACATGCTGGCGCTGGCGGCCGTGCTCGGTGTCGTGACGGCGTGGACGGCCCACGGGGCGGCGTGGCATGCGGCCAGGTCGGCCCAACTGGCCGAGAGCCGGTGGCCCCTCGTGGCCGCCGCCGTCGGACTCCTCGGCGCCCTGGGCTTGGCGGAGAACCAGATGCTCGCCGCCACGGGCGGCAGCGGCCTTTCCGACAAGGTCCTCCACGCCGGCACGTTCAGCGTGGTCAGCCTGCTGCTCTGTTACGCCCTCGGCCCGAAGCCCACGACGCACCGCCTGGTCGTGCGCATCCTGCTGGCCGTTGCGGGCACGATGGCCCTCGGTGCGGCGATCGAGTTTGGCCAGGCCTTTCTGACCGAGGGCCGCTCGTTCGAGTGGCTCGACATGGCCGCCAACGCCGGCGGCGCCGTCCTGATGGCCATGCTCTGGTGGGTCGTCCGCCGCGGCCAGGCGGCCGCCCCAACCCCGTAAGCCGCGGCGTGCCGCAGCCTACGTGCGCTTCGGTTTGCCTTTCGCGCGGCTCTTACGCGTGCGGTCGAGGGCGCGCTGGTCCTCGTCGCCGAAGAGGGCCTTCCGGCGGAGCAGGTGGTGGTAGTGCTGGGCGAAGCGGTGGGCCTCGTCGCGGACGGTCTGGAGCACCTTCAGGGCGGGGCTGGTGCGCGGCAGGCGAAGCGGTTCGTCCTCGGCGCGCCCCAGGACGAACACCTCCTCCTCGCGTTTGGCAAGCGATAGCAGGTGGCCCGGGCGGGCGTCTGCGGCGTCGAGCGCCTCGGCGGCGGCGTGCAGTTGGGCCGGGCCGCCGTCGATGAGCAGAAGGTCCGGCAAGACCGCCAGTTCGTCCCGCAGCCGCCGGAACCGCCGGAACACGACCTCGCGAATCATGGCCACGTCGTTCGGCCCCGCCACCGTCTTGATGCGGAACCGCCTGTACCCCGGCTTGAACGGCCGGCCGTCGATGAACTGGACGAGTGCCCCGACGGCTTCGTCGGGCCCGAGGTTGGCAATGTCCACGGCCTCGATCGTCCGGACCGGCTCGTCGGCCTCGAGCAGGTCTGTCAGGGCCTGCAGGCCGTCCGCCGGGTCGAACGTCGGCAGGAACACCTCCGGCTGGGCGTGGTCGGTCAGGGTGCCGCGCCGGCCAAGGGCTTCGATGGCCTGATACTGGTCGCGGACGCGGGCGGCGTCCTCGAACCGCAGGTCTGCGGCGAGCGTCTCCATTTCGCGCGACAGGTCGCGCAGCACCCGCGATCGCTTGCCCTCCAGGAATCGCCGGAGGCGGGCGATGTCTTTCCGATACGCCTCGCGGTCAACGTGCCCCGCGCACGGGGCCGTGCACCGGTGGATGGCGTACAGGATGCACGGCCTGAAGAATCGGCGGTCGGCGTCGTCGGCCCGAATCTCCAGCGAGCAGGTTCGGAATCGGAAGATCTTCTGCAACTCGCCGATGGCCGCCCGCAGCGCCGCCGCACTCTCGAACGGGCCGTACAGTTTCGTGCCCTTGGCCTGCGGCGTGCGCGTGAAGTAGACGCCCGGAAAGTCGTCGCGGGTCGTAATCTCGAGGTACGGAAACGATTTGTCGTCCATCAGGCGGACGTTGTAGCGGGGATGAATGTCCTTGATGAGGCGGGCCTCGGTCAAGAGGGCGTCGACTTCGCTCTCGGCCGGCAGAAACTCAACGTCCGCGACCTCGGACACGAGTTGCCGATTCTTGGGGCCGAGGTCCGCCGACGGCTGAAAGTACTGGCCCACGCGGCTCCTGAGATCGACGGCCTTGCCGACGTAGATGACGCGGCCCTGGGCGTCTTTCATGAGGTACACGCCGGGCTGTTTGGGGAACGCCTTGATCTTCTCGATGAGCGCGTCGCGGTCCATGGCTCTGCTTTCAACCAACCGTCATAAGCATAGGCGGGGCGGGGTGGGAAATGCAACGGGGATTGCCTGCTTGTCGCCCGGCGGCCCGGCGGATATCATGGGGGTGCGTAAGGGGGCAAGATGTCGCTACTGACCGATATCCAGAAGAAGATTGACCAGCGGCAGTATGAGTTGCCAGGCACGCGGTTGACCAGAGTATCCATCGGGGGATCAGCGTCTCGGAAATGGATGAGGCGCTATTGGGCCCAGCCGAGATTATCGAGGACTACCCCGACGACAAGTACGGCCCAAGTTGCCTGATTCTCGGTTTCACGCGTCGTGGTCGGCCGCTTCATGTGCAGTGCAGTTACCCGAGCCGGCCGCTTGTCAAGATCGTGACGCTTTATGAGCCGGACGATGATCTCTGGACCGACTTCCGCAGACGGAAGTCGGGCTAGGAAGGACGAGGCCATGAAAGAGACAATGATTGATGCCAAAGTCACCTACACGGTCGAGCACGAAGGCAGGGTTTGCGTGATTAAGCACGTGCCGGCCCGCGTCTGCCGGGAGACGGGCGAGCAGTACTTCGCCCCTGAAACGGTCGAGCGCATTCACGAACTCATCAAGGGCGACCGGCAGCCTGACCGCGTGATTGAAACGCCTGTCTTTGAGTATGCATAGGCGCGGGCAAGGGTCCGAGGTCTGCAATGGGTGTTCAAGAAGCTGCTACGAATGTGCATTGGAACTACGTCCTCGCCGTAATTGAAGATGGGGCTTAACTTAAGCACGTCCTTAACGATGTACGATGTGTGACCAATTGCTGTGTTGTGGCAGCCCTCACCCGGCCGCCAAACGGACGCCCACGTAAATCCCCACGTACAGGCCCAGCAGCAGGACACCGAAGCCGGCCATCAGGCTGTAGAACTTGTGTTCGAACAGCCACCCCGCCCACGTGAAGTACAGGATCAGGGCCGACAGGGTGGCGAGGCCCATGGTCCAGTCGCCCAGGGTCCGGGCCTGCCGCCACACCTCCGCCCCGAACGTCGGCGATAGCGCCAGCGCCACGGCGAAACCGAACCCGATGAGGCCCAGGATGACCGAGCATGCCCGGGCCGGGGCGGCTAACTGAAAAATCTCGCCGCGGATCGCGTGGAGCCGGTTCCCGAATCCCAGCCACACCACCGCCGACACACTCATCACCAGCGCGTTCATCCCGAGCCGATGCGGGTTCCACTCCGGCGGATGGGCCGTGTTGTGCCAGATCGCCAGCACCGTCAGCGTGACCATGAGCACCGCCGGGTACAGCATCTCGCCGCGCAGCCACACGAACGACCAGGCGAGGTACACGACGGCCATCAGGCCAAGCATGATCATGGCCTCGGTGCTTTCCAGGCGGAAGAGGGCCAGGATGGCCGCGATGAACGTGGCGATGACCGCCAGCGTGAAGATCGTCGTCGAGGCCCGATTCTCGTCGCGGTACAGCGCGCACGTGTGCGAGAGCACGTCCATGAACCGCCGCTCGTACAGGTACACCAGCAGGTGGGCCGACCCATAGCCGCCCACGGCGAACACCAGGTACCGGTACAGGTCGTCCGTGTGATGGAACAGGCCGGCGTACAGGGTGGCCATGATGCCGAACACGTAGAAGAGGAACGTCCGCAACGTGTGGCGGAAGAGCCACATCGACATGAAGAACGCGACCAGCACCGCCACCCAGCCCAGCAGGCCCCAGTCCGGCCCCAGCAGGGCAAGGGTATTGCTCTGGCCAACGGTCAGGAACTCCGCGTACGCCCGGGCCTGTTGCACCGACAGGTACCCCGCCAACGTTACGGTGGCGGCGATGCCGAAGATGGCGAACGGCTCGATCTCGCGGCGGGCCTGGCGATCGGAGTGCGTCCGCTTCAGGATTTCGCGGAGCAGGATCGCCACCACGAGCCATCCGACCGACACGCCGGCGGTCACCTGGATGAACCGGTGATGCCAATCGGCGGCCGGGGTGCCTGGCGACACGGTGGCCAGGGTGGCCGTCCCGGCCGTCGCCAACACGGCCACCAGGTAGTTGATCCACCGGGGCATCCGCTGGGCGTGGGCCAGGGCGAGCACGGCCGCTGCCAGCAGCAGGTCCGTGCCCAGATACTTGGGGGTCGTGCCGAACGGTTCCAGCGCGAGCGCGCCGAGGGCGGTGGCCACACCCGCCAGATACAACGCCCGCGGGAACCCGTACGTCTTCCGGCGTCTCAGCACCAGGGCCAGCAGGGCGGCCAGCACGGCCGCGCCGAACGCCAGCAGCAACAGCACCGCCGGATACCGTCGCCACCAACCGTCTGCCTGGGCGCCGCCGAGAACGGCAAACGCCGTGGCGGCGGCCGCGGCGGCTCCCACACATGAAAAGCCGAACAGGTCCGGCTGTTTGAGCCCGATCGCCGAGACCAGCAGCACCGCCCACCACACCGCCAGCGCCCACACCGTGTGCCACGAGGCGCCGTACCAGACGCCCGCGCAGCCGGCGGCCAACGCCGCCAGACTCGACACGACGAGCGGCACAATGAGCAGCCCCTGCCGATACCATTTGACGTTTATCTCCTGCCGGGGATGGAGAGCGAGCAGGGCGGCCACCAGGACCATCAGCACCGACACGCCCGACGCCGTCGACGTGGCCCACTCCGTAGCCGCCGCCCCCGGCACGGTCACCAGGTAAGTTCGCGTGCCCAGGACCACGGTTACCGCCACGCCCAGTACCCCGAGGTAGACGAGGGGTTCGGCCCGGAACCGCCAGACGGTGGTGATGACGAGGGTGGCCAAGGGGGCCTGGATCCAGAAGGCGATCTCGGGTTGGTAGGCGGCCCGGAGGAAGGCGGCCGCCATGAGCGACACCCCCGCCAGCAGGCCCGTGGACCGCCGCCACCGCCGTTCGGCCGGCCGGAACCGCACCAGGCCGTGCATGTAGAAGGCTGCCCCGACGCCGGCTATAATCTCGGTTGGCAGGTGCCCCGTCAGCAGGTAATCGGTCAGGGAGTCGGCTTGGTCCGCCACCAGGTAGCCCAGGCAGACGGCGGTCCACGTGGCGGCCACCGCCCCCAGGAACCGCAGGGGCACGCCCTGCTTGCCCTGGAGCCGGCCGAGCAGCCACAGGATGAAGGTGAGGGCGGCCCCGCCGACGGTCCCACCCAGCGGCGCAAGCAGCCCCTCGCTATTAGCCAGGATCGTCGGGTCCAAGGCACTCCCCGAAGTTGGAAGGGCAAGGCGGCATGATAAGACGGTCGGCGAGAGGCTGTCCAGTGCAAAACGGAGTCCGCGGCCGCGGGGGGGGTGCGCCGCTCGGTCATTCAGCGGGTTTTCGACCCTGGCTCGCACCGTCGGTGCGGCAGAACGTATCGTGTCAAGAATTCGGTTGCATTAGGTCTAGGCGCTTCTACAATGCGCCAGTGGGTTGCGTGAGAGAGGGACGGGATGGCCCGCACAGCGAGGAGGGCGCCTTGAGCCTCCGCCGGACGTGGGCGATTGCACTGGCTGTCCTGGGCGCCGGCCTGGGAATGCTTGGCGTGGGGCTTGCCGTGGGCGAACGGGGCGACACGGCCGCTTGGGCCGCCGCGCTTACCGAGTCTGCCCCGACGGGCGACGTCCAGGTTACCACCACGCCGCTCGGCGGCGACCGCGTGGTCATCTGCATTGTGGATACCACCCGGAATCGGCTGATGGTATATTTGGCGGATGGTAAACGGAGCCGGCTGCGGCTTCTGGCCGTCCGCGACATCTCGGCCGACTGGGCCCTGAGCGATTACAACAACGAACGGCCGTATCCGAAAGATATCCGGCAACGCGTTGAGCAATGGGAAGGAACCGCCGGCGAGACGACCAGCGACGCACCCGATAAGCCGCAACCGTGAGAGACCTCGTATAACGACTGCGGGGGGTAACATCCAGGGCCGCTGCGGGCGGCCACGGGCTCAGGCAGGAGGTTGAGTCGTGGACTTCGTCAGCTTCGAAGATGCGAAAGAGCGGCTCGGCAAGAGCGACGAGGACCTTCAGGCACTCATCGACAGCGGGGACCTCCGTGTTTTCCGTGACGGTGGCGACCTGAAGTTCCGCCAACAGGACATCGATGCCTTTGCCGGCGGGCTTGCGCCCGACGCCGGCGCCGAGGGCGGCGACGAGGAGGAAAGCGCCGGCGATACCCTCATGAGTATCGATGCCGACATTCTCTTCGCCGAAGAAGAAGAACAGCCCGCCGACAGCGCGGCCGAAACCTGGATCGCCGCCGACACCGAGGGCGTGTTCCCCAGCGATCAACTCGGCGGCGTGGAAGAGGCGATGGCGGCGCCGGAAGCCGAACCCGCGCCGCTTGCCCTGAGCCCCGAGACCGATGAGTCGAGCCTCGGCGCGGTCCTCAGCGATGAGGAACTGGCCGGAGGCATCGAGGGCATGGGCGACGAACCCGTCATTGCCGTCGATGCCGAGAGCGGCGCCGCCTCCGTTGTTGGCGGGGTTCCCTCGGGGATGGCCCCCAGCCGGACACGCATTGTCACGCTGGTCGAGCCGCCCGCCCATCACGCCCAGTTCACCTTCATGCTGGGCTTGGCCGTGGTGGCGCTCGGCTTGGCGACGCTGGCCGTGATTGCCCTGCTTCGCGAGGCCGTGCCGGGTTTGCTGGCGTCTGCGGTTGACGGCAACACGCCCATGATTCTGATTATTGGCGGCGTGGTGGTGGTTGGTATCGCCGCCATGGTCGGCTACGTGTTGGACAAGCAGCGGGCGGCCCGGGAGGCCTTCGGCGGCTGAGGCGGCCGAACGCCGGCCTGCGCGCAGGCCAATCTGTTCGCAAGTGTCTGACCCAGGAAAGGAGCACGAGATGCAACGCGTTTCAGCGATCATCGTCTTGGTGCTGGCGGCCGTCGTTACCCTGGGGTCGGTCGGGTGCGTGGATGAGGCCAAGTACAACGCCGTTCTCCTCCGAAACCGCGAGCAGGAAAAACTGCTCCAGGAAAAGGAGGCGGAACTCGCGACCCTCAGCGAACGCGTCGACGCCCTCCAGGCACGGGCCACGGATGCCCAACGCATGCTTCAGGAGAAGGACGACCACCTCGCGTCCGTTATGCAGGAACGCGATGAGGTCCGAAAGGCCTTCGACGAACTCAAAGAGGCTTACATCAAACTTGCCGGACGCCCCTGGGGCGGCGGCGGCGTGTTGCCTGAAGAGGTGGCCCTCTCCATCCAGCAACTTGCCGACCAGTACCCCAACCTCTTCGAGTTCGATGCAGCAACGGGGCGCCTGCGGTTCGCCTCCGACATTACCTTCGACTTCGCGTCGATCCAGGTCAAAGCCACCGCCCGGACGGCCATCAGCAAACTCGGCCAGATCCTGGCGTCCGATGCCGCCAAGGCCGTTAAGGCCAACATCGCTGGGCATACCGACAGCGTGCCCGTGGCCAAGCCCGCCACGAAGGCCATGCTCAAGAACCTGGGAAAGGCCGCCAGCAACGTCGGCCTGAGCGAAGCCCGAGCCGAGGCGGTGGCCGACATCCTGACCACCTCCGGCGTGGCCGCTACCCGGATCACGACGAAAGGCGCCGGTGCCTCTCAGCCCATCGCCGACAACAACTCCAAGGCCGGGCAGGCCAAGAACCGGCGGGTTGAAATCTTCCTGAGCACCTAAAGCGGCGCTTGCGAATCGCTTGGGCGCGGTCCGGCCGGGCCGCGCCCTTTCTTTGCGCCCGGTCTCAGGCCGGTTGGGGGCGTGGGGTACCCGGTGGCCGGCATCACGGCCGGGAGCCGTGTGACTGGGCGTACGCCGTCGGCGGTTCCCGATCGGCGTTATCGGGCACCGCCCGAAGCGCCGCGTGCACCGCCGGCCAAAGGGGCGAGGCCTCGAACGGTGCCGCCGACGCCCACACAAGCGGGATGTCATACCCCATCAACCTCACGCCGACCAACGGAATCACGTCCTCTTGGCGCGGCCCCAGGAAGCGGGCCGTCTGGCCGTCGGCCTGAACCCGCACCGTGAACCGGTCCACCGTGACGCGCGGCGGGCAAACGGCGCCCCACCCGGCCAGCGGGCCGGGCAGACCCGCCAGCCAGTCCAACGTGTCGCCGTCAACCGTTGCGCCCGGGGCGTCCAGCCGAAACGCCACCGACGTGTCGCCGCTCGGGCCAAGCGTGTACGCGAGGTCCAGCGTGGCGGCGCCCGTGACGGGGCCGCCTGGCAGGCCGGTGGTCCAGGCGGCCAAATCCAGGTCGCGCGATGCCAGCAGGATGCGGCCGGCGCGGGCGTCCGCCTCCGGCCAGAACCAGTCCACCTTCAGGTCGACGGTATCGGATGCCACCGCTGCGGCATCGCTGACCGCCATGCCGAGCGCCCGACGCACCGCGCGGGCCGGCAAGTGGTTGACCTCCGCGTGCAGGCCGGCGAACACGCCCCCCGCATTCGTCGGCGCGACCCGCAACTGCGCCAGCGGCCGCAGCGCGTCGGCCTCCAGCGACTGCACGGGCCCGTCCGCGAGGTCGGGGTCCAGCAAATAAGCGTCCAACCCCTTGTCGTCCGGGAACAGCGCGAGGCGCACGCGGGTTTCGATCTGTAGCGGATCCATCGCCAGGGCAAGGTCCAGCCGCTGAACGTACAGGTAGTTGACCGGGATACTCGTATCCACCTGGACGAGGCGTTGGTTGATAGCCGCCAGCGTGGCGGCCGGGTCATCGCCGACCAGCGCCAGCCGGCCCTCGACGGCGCTGACCGTCCACGAAACGCCGTCGGGGTTGCGGGTGGCCCGGAGGGTGTGGAGGTCGAGCGTAAGGCGTCCGCCGCCGGCCGTCCATTCCAGGCGCACCGTGTCGGCGGCGGCGGTCGACAGGCCGGTGGGCCGGGCCCCGCGGACCGTGGCGTCGCACCGCAGCCGGCCGGCCAGCGCCCGCTCCAGGGCCGTGCCGAAGGCGCCCCCGCGCACGTGCAGGCCGTAAACGACCAGCGTGGTCACGAGGCCCAGCACGCCAACCATGATGACGGCAACGAGGGCGATGCGGACGTGTTTCTTTCTAAGCGGCATGGCATTCCGTGCAGAGGCTGTTGCAGATTGCCGCTCCCAGCGAGGGAGACGGCGTTACGCCGGCCCGGCTAGAGGTTCCGGGCGGCCCGGCGCCAGGCGTCGCAAGCCGCCTGCATGGCCGCGAGCGAATCGCCGCCGAACCGCTGGACGAGGGCGGCGGCAAGTTCCGTTGCCACGACCGCCTCGACCACCACGCTGGCAGCGGGCACGGCGCACACGTCGCTCCGTTCGTACGTGGCGTCCTCGGCCTGGCGCGTAGCCAGGTTGACCGAGGGCAGGGGGTTCTTGAGTGTGGCAATGGGTTTCATGGCGGCCGAGAGCACGATAGGTGCCCCGTTGGAGATGCCTCCCTCAATGCCCCCCGCGCGGTTCGTCGGGCGGACGAACCCGGCCGCCGGCCCCTCGGCCTGGCTCGCATCGTACGCAATGGCGTCGTGGACCGCGCTGCCCGGCCGGGCCGCCGCCTCGAACCCCAACCCGATCTCCACGCCCTTGATGGCCTGAATGCTCATGACGGCCCGGGCCAGGCGGCCGTCGAGTTTCCGTGTCCACTGGGTGTGGCTGCCCAGGCCGGCCGGTACACCCGTGGCCGTGCACCGGACGACCCCGCCGAGCGTGTCGCCGGCGTCGCGGGCGGCGTCGATGGCGGCCATCATGGCCTTCGTGGCGGCGGCGTCGGGGCAGGCGACCTCGCTGGCATCGCGCCCGCGAACAGCCTCGGCAACGGCTGCCGGTACGTCGGCGGCCGTCACGTTGCCGATGCGGGTGACCCAGGCGGCCACGTCGATGCCGAAGGCGGCCAGGAGCCCCTTGGCCAGGCCGCCGGCGGCCACACGGCCGGCCGTCTCGCGTGCGCTGGCACGCTCCAGGATGCTCCGCATGTCCGGGTCAAGGTACTTCAGGGCTCCCGCCAGGTCGGCGTGGCCGGGCCGCGGCCGCGTGACCTCGGGCGCTTCCTCGAGCCGCGAGTCGCGGTTCCGGACCACCAGGACCACCGGCCCGGGCAGTGTGTGGCCGCGGCGGACGCCCGCCAGAACCTCGACCGTGTCGGACTCGATTTGCATCCGTCCGCCGCGCCCGTACCCGCCCTGGCGGCGAGCGAGGTCGGCGTTGATGCGGTCGGTATCGACCGGCACGCCCGCCGGGAAGCCTTCGACGAGAGCCACGACGGCCGGGCCGTGCGACTCGCCGGCGGTTCGGACAATGAGTTCGGCCATGGGGAACCTCTTGCGTCCTGGCGGATGGCATGGTCACACGCCGTTGCGTGACCTTGCGCGACGCCCCGCCCATGCAGGCAAGCCGCCGGTGGCGCCCTCAGTCGCTACGCGAACGTCTGACCCGTCAGCCGCTCGTACGCTTCCACGTACTTGGCGCGGGTCTGGGCCACGATAGTGTCCGGCAGGTCGGGGCCGGGCGGCGTCTTATCCCAATCGAGCGTGTCGAGGTAGTTGCGGACGAACTGTTTGTCGAAACTCGGCTGGTCGTGCCCCGGCTCGTACGTGTCGGCCGGCCAGAAGCGCGACGAGTCCGGCGTCAGGACTTCGTCCACCAGGATGATGCGGTCGTCCACCCGACCCCACTCGAACTTCGTGTCGGCGATGATGATACCGCGCTCGCGGGCGTAGGCGGCGGCCTTCTGGTAAACCGCTATGCTGCGGTCGCGGAGTTCGTCGGCCACGTCGGCGCCCACGATATCGCCGGCCTGGGCCACCGAGATGTTTTCATCGTGGCCCGATTCGGCCTTCGTGGCCGGCGTGAAGAGCGGCTCCGGAAGGGCCTCGCACTGCGTCAGGCCCTCGGGCAACCGGTGCCCGCACACGGTGCCGCGGTCGCGGTACTCGCGCCAGCCGGAGCCCGCCAGGTACCCGCGGACGACACATTCCACGGGAAAGACGTCGGCCTTTCGGCACAGCATGGTGCGGCCGGCGAGGACCTCGGCCTGGGCCTGGGCCTCGGGCGGCATGTCGGCCACGTCGGCCGAAACCAGATGGTTCTCCGCCGCGTCCGACAGATAATCGAACCACCACAGGCTCAGGCCGGTGAGGATGCGGCCCTTGTCCGGAATGCCTGTCGGCATGATGACGTCGTAGGCGCTAATGCGGTCGCTGGCCACGATGAGCAACGCGTGGCCCAGGTCGTAGACGTCGCGGACCTTTCCGCGGCGAACCGCGAGGCCCGGCAGATGGGTTTCGTGCACAATGGTGCCCATGGGGTTACCTCCCGGAATCGCTCCCTTTGCGGACGTTTTAAGGGGGGGCGGCGCGCGCCGTCAAGAGTATTCGCGCGCCGCGGGCCGTGGCGCAGGGGCCGCAACGCCGGCCGGGCTGCGCGACTGGCGGGGATTTCAGTTGAGAGGCCGCCCGCGGACCCTATAATCGCCCACCAGAAGGTATTCTGGAACCCGGCGCAGGCCGCGACGCATGCCCGCGCAAACCGAGCGAGAACCCGCCCGTGCTAGCATTCGACGCGCTCGTACACGGCAAGCCGCCCGCCGATCTCGACCTCTCGCAGATGTATCTGACGAGTCAGGAGGGGCAACCCATCCGCGGCCGGTTTCGGTACAACGCCGAGGCGGGGCGGCTGTTCTGCGAACGGTCCGGCCAGGGGCTGGCGGCCGTGAACCTGTTCTGGCCCGTGGCCGGCGGTTCGCGCATCATGCTCCGCACGGCCCTGCTCCAGGATGCCGAGGACCCGTATCTGCTGGCGCTGGAGTTGGCCCGAGGCCGCGTGTCGGACCTCTGGCGCAAACGCGACGACTGGGGCTACGTGTTTGGCGGTCCTACGCCGCAGGTCGAGCAGGAGTTTCACGATATCCGCCTGCTGCTCGCCAAGGCCCAGACGGTCCGCAACACGCCGCGGGCGGCCAACGACCTGGCCGAGGAGGCCTTGGCCCGGACCGTGGCCCTCAGCGAGACGATGGCTCTGGCCGATGCCCGGCAGGGCATCGAAATCCGACGACGCGAGCACGGGCTCGCGACCGTCGATTTCGGCTGCCACTGGACCCTTGACGCCATCGACGATGACCTGTGCCAGCGGTTCGGACAGACGTTCAACTACGCCAGCATCCCGTTCACGTGGCGGACGATCGAGCCCCGCGAGCAGGAATACCAGTGGGACTGGCATGACCGGTGCGTCGAGTGGCTCGAGGGGGCCGGCATCGTCATCAAGGGAGCCAGCCCGCTACGGTTTGCCGAATCGGCCCTGCCGGACTGGGTCTGGATTTGGGAAAACGACTTCGAGACCATCCGCGACCTCGTCTTCGACCACGTCGAACGATGCGTTCAACGCTACCGCGGCCGCATTGATCACTGGGACGCCGTGACCGGCCTGCACGTTGACAATTGCATGGGCTTTACGCTGGACCGTATCATTGAACTCTCGCGGGTCTGCGCGCACGCCATCAAGCGGACGGACCCGTCCGCCACGGTCGGCCTCGACCTCATTTATCCGTGGGGCGAATACTACGCCACGAATCAGCGCTCCATCTGGCCGTACCATTATGCCGAAATGTGCATGAATGCCGGCGTGGCCTTCGACATGGTAGGCGTGCAGTTTTTCTTCGGGGCCGGCGGCCTCGATTACGCCACCCGCGACATGCTGGCCATCTCGAACCAGTTAGACCGGTTCGGCGGCCTCGGCAAGCCCGTCCACGTCACGGCGTGCGGCGTGCCGTCGGCCATGGAGCCCGATCCGGCGGCCACCGTCGGCGCCGACGGGGCCGGACCGGGCAAGTCCGGCGTCTGGCGTACCCCGTGGGACGAGGCCGTCCAATCCGACTGGATCGACGCCTTCTACCGCATTGCCATTTCGAAGCCGTTCGTCCGGGCCATCTCGTGGCGTGATTTCACGGACCAGGGGCCTCACCATTACCCGCACGGCGGCCTGCTGCGTGTCGATGGCAAGCCGAAGATCGCGTACCAGCGTCTGGCGGCGTTGCGGCAGGAGATCTGGCCGGCCGGCGGGCCCGCCGGCGATGCCGACGCCAACATCGTTTGGCCCGAGTAGCCTTTCGCCCGGTTCCGCGCAACGCTTGCCACCCCGCCGGGCACACGCCATAATGCCTGCATGACCAATTCGCCCCCGCTTCCGCCGACCCGCCGACAGGTGCTCATCGCACGTAGCGAGCAGGCGGTCCTGGTGGTCCTGGCCTTGGTCGTTGTGGCGGGGGTGGCGTACCGGGCCCTCTCGTACTGGCGGGTTGGCGCCGAGCCCCTGGCGCCCGTGCCCGAGGCGGCGCCCACCTATCGCGTGAACGTGAACGCGGCCGATTGGGTTACGCTGGCGCTGGTGCCGGGGCTGGGCGAGACGCTCGCGAAGCGGATCGTGGCCCAGCGCGAACGCAGCGGCGGCCGGTTCGACGCCCTGGACGATCTGCTGGCCGTCAAGGGCATCGGCGCCAAGACCTTGGCGTCCCTGAGGCCGTACCTTGTCGCCGGCGACCCCGCCGCCCCCGGCGAACCCGTCGAGATGCTCGAGGGGCCGTGACCGTGCCGCCCGCCCGGCTCGAATGAAGCGGCCGCCGAACCGTTGCCCGCCCATCCACCCTGTGCTAAAATGTGGCGTTCGCGGTGACGTCGGAGCGTGTGCATGCCGCCGTTCGACCTGGTTTCGGAGTTCGACCCGAAGGGCGACCAGCCCGCGGCCATCGATGCGCTCGTAGCCGGGATCCAGGCCGGCCAATCCTGGCAGACACTCCTGGGCGTAACGGGGTCCGGCAAGACGTTCGCGATGGCCAGCGTCATCCAGCGGGTGCAGCGGCCGGCGCTCGTCATCAGCCACAACAAGACGCTGGCGGCCCAGTTGTACGGCGAGTTCCGCGAGTTTTTCCCGCACAACGCCGTCGCGTACTTCGTGTCGTACTACGACTACTACCAGCCGGAGGCGTACATCCCGGCGCGCGACATCTACATCGAGAAGGATGCGTCGATCAACGACGACATCGACCGCCTTCGCCTCCAGGCCACCAGCGCCCTGATGCACCGGCGCGACGTCGTTATCGTGGCGAGCGTCTCGTGCATCTATGGCCTGGGCGACCCGGAGGACTACGAGCGGATGGTCGTGGACCTGGAGGTGGGCCGACGCATCGAACGCGATGACCTCTTGCGACGGCTCGTGGACCTCCAGTACGAGCGCGACGACCTGGGGTTCGGGCGCGGCAAGTTCCGCGTGCGGGGCGACTGCGTGGACGTGCAGCCGGCGTACGAGGAGTTCGCCTACCGTGTCGAGTTCTTCGGCGACGAGATCGACCGCCTGGTCCTGGTGAACCCGACGACCGGCGAAATCCTCGGCGCCGACGAGCAGGCGTTCATTTACCCGGCCAAGCACTTCGTCATGCCCGAGGACCGTATCGAGCGGGCCTGCCTCGGCATCGAGGAGGAACTGGGCCAACGCCTCACGGAACTCCGGAACCAGGGCCACATGCTCGAAGCCCAGCGCCTCCAGGCCCGCACCCGGTACGACCTCGAGATGCTGCGCGAGGTCGGGTACTGTTCGGGCATCGAGAACTACAGCCGGCACCTGTCGGGCCGGGCGCCCGGCGAGCGGCCGTACTGCCTCATCGACTACTTTCCGGACGATTACCTGCTGTTTGTCGACGAGAGCCACGCCACCCTGCCGCAGATACGGGCCATGTACGCCGGCGACCGCAGCCGCAAGAGCACCCTGGTCGAGCACGGGTTCCGGCTGCCGTCGGCGCTGGACAACCGGCCGCTCACGTTCGAGGAGTGGGAGGCCGTGGCCGGCCAGGGCGTGTTCGTGTCGGCCACGCCGGGCGACTGGGAACTCGAAACGTCCGGAGGCGAGGTCGTTGAGATGGTTATCCGGCCCACGGGCCTCGTGGACCCCGCCATCCGCCTCGAGCCGGCCACCGACCAGGTTCGCCACAGCCTGGGCGAGGTGCGCCAGCGCATCGCGCGCGGCGAGCGGACCCTCGTCACCACGCTCACGAAACGCCTGGCGGAGGACCTCTCGGAGTACTTCCGCCGCGAGGGCGTCCGCTGCGAGTACCTGCACAGCGAGGTCGAGGTGTTCGAGCGGAGCGACATCCTGCGCGACCTCCGGGCAGGCGCCTTCGACGTCGTCGTGGGCGTGAACCTGTTACGCGAAGGGCTCGACCTGCCCGAGGTCAGCCTCGTCTGCATCCTCGACGCCGACCGCGAGGGGTTCCTGCGGTCCGAAACGAGCCTCCTGCAAACCATCGGCCGCTGTGCCCGTCATGCCTCCGCCGAGGTTATCCTGTACGCCGACACGATGACCGGCAGCATGGAGCGGGCCATCCGCGAAACCGAACGCCGACGCGTGAAGCAACGCGCCTACAACGCCGAGCACGGCATCGAGCCGCAGACCATCCGCAAGGCCATCCGCCAGGGCATCGAGGCCCAGGTCCAGAGCCGGCGGACGGCCCGCGACGCCGTGCGCCTTGGCCGGCAGGACTTCGCCCGGACGGAATTGCTCCGCGAACTGGAGGGCGAAATGCACCGCGCCGCCGAACGCCTCGATTTTGAACGTGCCGCCGAACTCCGCGACCGTATTCAGGAACTCAACCATGCAACCGAAGCGACCGGTTAAAACCATCCCGCTCCCGCGCCTGAAGGACCGGGCCCTCGAAAGCCTGATGCCGCTCCTGACGCTTGCCCTGGACGAGGACATCGGTCCCGGCGACCTGACGAGCGACGTCCTCATCGACACCGAGGTCACGGCCGAGGCCGAGTTGGTTGCCAAAGACCTCGGCACGGTGGCCGGCCTCCTCTTTGTCGAGCCGATTTGCCATCGCGTGGACCCCCGGTTGTCGGTCGTACCCCAAGTCAGGGACGGCGCGCGGGTGCCGAGCGGCACGGTGCTATGCCAGGTGGCCGGCCCCGTCCGGCCGCTGCTGACCGTCGAGCGGACGCTGCTGAACTTCGTGCAGGCCCTGTCGGGCATTGCCACCCTGACGGCCCGGTTCGTCCGGGCCACGGACCACACGGGGGCCGTTATCCTCGATACCCGCAAAACGACGCCCGGTTGGCGGTTCCTCGAAAAGTACGCCGTCCGGATGGGCGGCGGCACCAACCACCGGACCGGCCTGCACGACGGCGTCCTCATCAAGGACAACCATATGGCCGTCCGGGCACGCGAACACGTTGGCGAGACGATGGCCGGCCTCGTCCACGAGGCCCGGCAGCGCGTCCGCGACGGGATGCCCATCACCGTGGAGGTCGAACGCCTGGCTTACCTCGACAGCGTTCTCGGGGCCGAGCCCGACGTCGTCTTGCTCGATAACATGAGGCTGGCCCAGTTGCGCGAGGCTGTACGCCGGCGCGACGGGCTGTTCGGCGATGCCGGCCCGGCCCTGGAGGCGTCGGGCGGCATCACGCTGCGCAACGTCCGAACGGTGGCCGAGACGGGCGTCGACCGCATCAGCGTTGGGGCCCTGACGCACAGCGCCCCGGTCCTGGACATTTCGCTCGATATCCACCGCGTCTGAGCCGAAGCGGCGGGGACACGGTGCCCGCCGGCCGAGGCCCGGCGCACGAGCCGGTGTGGCCCGGAGGAGCCGTCTGTGTATCCACGCGTGTCGCTGGCGTTGCGTCGTGCCCGGGGCCAGGCGGTCGCCGTCGAGGTTCTCGCGCAGCGGGTGGGCCTGGGGCCGGAGCGGGTGGCGGAGGCGGTAGCGGCCCTCGTGGCGGGTGGATTTGCCATCGAATCGCACCCCCTCCAGGGTGTCCGGCTGCTCGACCCGCCCCCTGGTCTGCTGGCCGACGAACTGGCCTCCGACCTGGATGCGGCCCGCGTCGGCCATGCCGTCCGGTGCCTGGATGAGGCATCCTCCACGAACGACCTGGCTTGGCAGGCTGCCGACCAGGGCCGGGAGACGGCCGACGGTCTGGCCATCTTCGCCGAGTACCAGACGGCGGGTCGTGGCCGCCGTGGCAACCGGTGGCTGGCCCCGCCGCATTCCTCCCTTCTGTGCTCGGTGGTGCTTTGGGTGCCGCACGGCCCGGCCCTTGCGGGCGTGCTGACACGGGCGGTGTCGCTGGCCGCCGCTGAGGCCATCGAGGCCGAAACCGACCTCCAGGTCGGCATCCGTTGGCCAAACGACCTCGTCATTGAGGACCGCAAGGTCGGCGGCGTCCTGGTGGAGGCTCGGGCCGGGCGGGGCGAGGAGGCCGTGGCGGTCCTCGGGATCGGCATCAACGTGACACAACGGGCCGAGGCGTTTCCGGCGGACATCCGGCCGGGGGTCCTGAGCCTCGCGATGGCCGGTGCCTCGCCGGACCGGACCCTGCTCGGGCGGCGGCTCCTGGAGCGGCTGGACGCGGTTTGTGGGCAAATGGGCCAACAAACCGGCGCCGAGGCCGTGTGCCAAGCCGTTGCCCGCAGGAGCCGAACCCTTGGCCGGCACATTACCGTCAGCGACGGCCCCGACCAGGTAACCGGCGAAGTCGTGGCCCTGGACCCGGATTACGGCCTGCTGCTGCGGCTTGAGACGGGGGCGATTCGGCGTTTTCCACCTATGACGACGCACGTCGTGTCACAGGGCGGGGGTTGAGCCTGCCAGGAAAAACCGTCCGAAATCTTGCGGGGTCGCACGTGCAAACAGGCGATGAACGGGCAAGACCAGTGCACCGGCCATGTGATCTGTAAGTCATTATTAGGATGGGGTTTATAGCATACGCCTTCGGGTCGGATCGCCGGCGGCGGGCGGCGGTCACTTGACATCCGCGTGTATAGCGTTAGGATTCAGGGCAATGGAGGTTCCGAACGGCGGCTGGCGTGGCCGCCCCTCTTTATGGCCTTGTGTGTTAAGATGGGGGCTTTGGAAATCCTAGAAAATCCAGTGAAGGTGGATAGACAAAGCGCCGATACAAGTATCACCTTCAAGGGCACTGAAGGCCAGAAATGAGACAAAACCACACGAATCATGGTTGGCAGACGGCAGCAGTAATGTTCGGCCTGTCGTGCCGCTGCCCGGTTGCGTCCGCCCACAGAAGGGGGTGACAAGGTCCAGGGCGTGCTGGCGCACCAGACGCATTGGCCGTCGGCCTGTGGCGGGCGGCGAGACGAAGGGCCGAACTTCACCGGATACTGAGGGGTACGTTACACACGGATTTTGCCCAATCGGGCAACGCAGGACAGAAGGAGACTGAACGATGAAGCGTGCGGCAAAGCAGGGCTTTACCTTGGTTGAGATTCTGATCGTGGTCATCATTCTCGGCATTCTGGCGGCGATTGTCATCCCGCAGTTTACCGAGGCCTCCAGCGAGGCGCGGGTCAGCAACCTCATGACCAACCTCCAGACGATCCGCAGTCAACTGCTCCTCTATAAGACCCAGCACCTGGAGAGTTACCCGGCCGACGGCGACGGCGAGGGCCATGACGAGTTCGAAGATGAGATGTGCAACTACAGCGATGAGGACGGCGTCACCCAGGCCACGCCTGATTCCGACCACCCGTATGGCCCGTACCTGACGACCATCCCGATCAACCCGCTATCCAACGACAACACCGTCCGCGTGGTCGACGATGGGGATACGGTGTTCGCGGCCCCGGATGACGACGGTGGATGGTACTTCAACGCTGCCACCGGTGAGTTTCGTGCCGACCTGACCGACGACCACGAAACCGCCGACGGCACCGATCTGAACGATCTGTAAAACGCTGTGGGTGCGCAGCGGTGACCGCCAGCCTCTTCGTGTAGGGGCGAAGAGGCCCGGAACCGGAGGCAGGGGTGCTTGGAGCACCTGCTGCCTCCGGTCGTTTTTTTTTGACGCGCCGGCGCCCCGCCGAATGGCTGAAGGCCGGCCGGGGCCCCTGCCGATAAACCCCATGACTGGCGAGGATTACGCGCGCCGGGCGAACGGTCTGCACCCATACACGGGGCCGGCCTCGCCCTGATGGGAGAACGGGAATGGTTTCACGAGAATTACGTACGATTGGCCATGCGTTGGTTTTGGTAGCGGCAGTGCTGGCGGTGATGGCGCTGGCGCTGTGGCTGCGCAGCGGGCCGCTCGAATCGCAAGCCTCTGCCCGGGCGCCCGCCATCGCCCCCGGCGTGACCGGTGTCCCGGATTCCGGCCGCCAACGCCAGCTCATGATCGAGGAACTCCAGAAACTCAACACCCGGCTCCAGGCAATGGACACGGCCTTGCGCGACGGGAAGTACGTTGTTCAGACGCAGGCCGTGGAGGACGGAGACGCGGCGAAAGGAAACGAGTGATGGATACCCATGACATCGCTTGCCGGCGGGCCTTCACCCTGGTGGAGGTGCTGATGGTGGTCATCGTGTTGATCATCGCGGCGGCGGTTGTGCTTCCGAACTTCGGGTCGGCGGCCGACGCCCAGGCCCTGAGCGCCGCACGCGTCCTGGCGGCCGACCTCGAAGTGGCCCGGAGCAGCGCCCTGAAGACCCAGCGGCCGCACACGCTCCTGTTCCGTGACGACCTGGCGGCCTACAAGGTCGTGGCCGACTACGATGGCGGGGCATACGCCGGGGCCGAGGCCGTGGACCACCCGGTCGTGAGTGGCCGCCCGTTCGAGGTCCACTTGGCCACCCGAAACGGGATGCGGGCCGTCGAGGTCCAGAGCGTGGTATTCGGCGGCGAAACGTACGTGACCTTTAACGAACTGGGCGAGCCGGCCGCGCCCGGCACGATCGTGTTAGGGGCCGGCGATGTCCGGATGCAGATCGCGGTGGCCGGCCTGACGGGAAGCGTAAGTACGACCCGGATGACGGACTGACGGACGAAGGAGGGCGGGCGTGTCGCAGTTGCCGATTGGCTTGGACGTTGGCACCGTGGCGTTGCGGTTGCTGCAGTTGGGTGGCAGCGAGCGCGACCTGCGCGTGGTGAACGCGGCCAAGGTGGTGATTCCGCGCGAAGTCCGCGAAGACGAAGCCAGACGCCACGAGTTCATCGTGGCCGAGGTCGGCCGCATTCTGAAGGAGCGGCGATTCCGGACACGCGAGGTCGTCATGGCGCTGGCGCCCCGGCAACTGGCCGTCCGCAACGTCCGCATGCCCGAGGTGGAGCCGAAAGACCTGGCCAGCGCCGTTGACTGGGAGGTCCAGAACAAGTTTCCGTTCGACACGGCGACGGCGGTCATCCAATACCTGCGGGCGGGCGCCGTCCGGCAGGGCAACGAGGTGCTCGACGAAATCATCGTGTTTGCCGCTCCGCGAACCGAGGTCGAGACCCAGATTCAACTGGCCGGGGGCGTTGGCCTGACCCTCGTCAGCCTCGATGCGGAACCGTGCAGCGTGTTCCGCGGGGCCGAGCGGTTTCTGCAGCGGCGGGAGGACGAGGGCGTGAGCAGCGTGGTGGCCAACATCGGGGCCCACACGACCGTCGTCATCGCCCGCGGCCGCGACATCGTGTTCGTCAAGACGATTCCCATCGGCGGGGCCGTGTTCAACCGGGCGGTCAGTGAATGCCTGGACCTGGAGCCGGGCGAGGCCGAGGCCCTTCGCCGGCGCATCGCCGCCCGGGAAGACGCCGGCGAGGCCGACGTCCACGACCGGGCCGTCCGGGCGGTCGACGACGCCATCCGGCCTCACCTGGACGACCTGGCCAACGAAATCGGGCTGTGCCTGCGTTACCACGGGGTCACGTTCCGGGGCCCGCGGCCCGAGGTGCTGCAGGTGTCGGGCGGCGAGGCCCACCATCCGCATATTCCGACGGCGCTGGGCGAGCGGCTTGGCATGGCGGTTCACGTGTCCGATCCGTTCCGCCGGGTGCGGACCGACCACCTCGACCACATTCTGGACCGCCGGGGTGTGCGGTCGGAGTGGGCAACCGCCTTCGGCCTGAGTTTGAAAGGGTTCCGTCTGGCCGAGGGCCTCTCGACCCACGACGCTGCCTGACCTGAGGAGACCGTGCTGTGCGTGAACTGGAATTCCTGCCCGAGGATTACCTCAGGGCCCGCTTCCAGCGGCGAATCGGCTTTATCCGGTCGTGGCTGCTGTTGGCCATCGGCCTGGTGATGGTGCTTTACAGTTTTCAGATGGGCATGTGGGTGCGTGAGTCGCGGGCCGAGTTGCAGGCCCTCCGGGGGACCGGGTCGGCCGTCGAGCCGGACGTCAAGAAGGTCCGCCAGTTGCGCGAGGAAGCGCGCGGCTATAACCACCGGATCACCTACAGCCAGCGCCTGCAGCCCGGCATCCTCATGAGCGACGTTCTGGCCGACATCGTGGCCTCGCTGCCCGAGGCCGTCGTCCTGACGGAGCTGGACGTGCAGTCGCCGGCGGACACGTGCGCGGCCACGGCCACGTTGCGGCTGGAGGGTATGGCCGAGGGCGAACAGGACGTGACGCGGACCGTGGCGGGCCTCGACGACTTGCCGCGGTTCAGCCGGACGCTTCTCGTGGAATCGAAGTTGGCGGCCGGCGCCACGGGCGGGAGCCGGACCTTTGTTATCGAAGCCAACATCATGTCGAACGACCGGGCCCCGAAGGAGTAGCCGTGCCGGACGAGGCTAAAACCCGCAAACGCTGGGCGGTGGACCGTCAGCAACTGATGATCCTCCTGGCGGCGGCCGTCATGCTCGGCAGTTTCACGTTTTTTGTCCTCGTGCCGAAACACGGCCAACTCTCTCAGCTGGACAACGCCGTTCGGCAGGAGCGGCGCCTGCTGAGCCAGCGTGTGTCGGCCAGCCACGAAGGCGTGTTCGTGGCGGCGCGCATCCCGATGCTTCGCAAGGGATGTGCCGCCATGCAACGGCGGCTGCCCACCGAGCCGCGCGTTGCCGAGTTCCTCGAAATGCTCCAGGACTGCCTGGCTGAGACACCCGGCGTGGTTCACGAGGTGGCCCGCTCGGCCACGCCGTGGACCGGCGCCATGCCGGCCGTGCCACTGTGCCTGCGTCTGAGCGGTCCGTTCGAGGCCGTGTACCGCGGGTTGGCCGGTGTGGAGCGGCTGCAGCGCCTGAACCACTTCCGCCGCGTGCACTTCCGCCGCGCGGAAACGGCCGGCCACGTCGTGGCCGAGGCCGAACTCCTGATTTACTACCTGCCCACCGACCCGACGCACGATGCCTCGGGGCCGGCGGAAACGGCCGCATGGAACCTCGAACCGGCATCGTCCGGCGCCCCGGAAGGCGAGGCGTGATGAACGCGGGCAAAACGCATCCAGGTATCGGCACGCGAGCCAGCAACTGGCTCCGGGCAGGCCGCCGCACCTCTTGGCGGTCGAAGCGGAGCCGATGGCTCCAGGCCGGCCTGACGGCGGCGCTTGTGCTGGCCGGCCTGGCTACCTGGGCCCTGGCCATCGTTCAGCCCTGGAAGGTCCAGCCCGTGGACCCGGGCATCGTGCCGATCAAGGACCTGCTGTCGCCGGACCGGGTCCGGGACCTGGCGAAGGCCACCGACGAACGGGTCGGGCCGGCGGTGGTGTGCGCGGTCCGGCCGGTAACGCGGAACCCGTTCCAGGGGGCGGGCGCGGCTCCGGCGGCCATGCAGCCGGCGCGGACGCCTGTTCTGGAAGCGGGCGACGAGCCGGCCGAAACCTGGACCGCCGGCCGCGTGGCCGAGGTGGCCCAGGCCCTGTCGTTCAAAGCAACCGTTTCCTCGCCCGGTGGCGAGCGGTTGGCCGTCATTAATGGCAAAACCTATCGAGAGGGGGACGATGTGGCCGGGCTGACGCTGGTCGAGATCCAGGAGGATCAGGCCAGACTGCAGCGGGCCGACATCCAGTGCATTCTAACAATGGACTGAGAAGGGAGAGCGTCATGGGGAGGGAGAAAGCCCGAATTCCCGGGAGCCGGCTGCTGCTCGTTGCCGGTCTCATCCTGGGGTGGTTGGTGGGCCCCGCGCCCGCCGCCGAGTCGGCCACAGCGCCCGCCGTCGGGGCGGCTGGGGCCGTGGAGCAACCCCCGCCGGCGGTCGGCGGCGGCCCGGCCAAGAGCACCCTTGGCCCAACCGGGGCCACCAACGGCCATAACGGCAAGAACGGCAAGAACGGCACGATTGAGCTTCACATCAAGGACGACCAACTGGCCAACGTGCTGGAACTGCTGTCGCAGCAGTACCGGTTGAACATCGTGGCCAGCAAGAGCGCTACGGGACGCGTGACGGCCGACCTCTACGACGTGACCATCGAGGAGGCCCTCGACGCCATCTGTCGCGGCGCCGGCCTTGGCTGGAAACGCGAGGGAAAGGTCATTTACATCTACAGCCAGGACGAACTCAAGAGCATGGCGTCCGACGAGTCGCGCCTCGAGACCGAAGTCTTCCAGCTCAACTACCTCTCCGCCAAAGAGGCCGTTGCACTGCTCGCATCCGCCACGTCCGAAAAGGGCACCGTGACCGCCAGCAGCGAGCCGGAGGAGGGCATCCCCTCGGGGTCCGGGGGCGGCACGGGCGGCAACACCTTCTGCCTGCCCGACACCGTTGTCGTCCGCGACTTCCCGGAAAACATCGAGCAGATGCGCGACGTGCTGAGCCATATGGACCGGCGGCCGCGGCAGGTGCTCATCGAGGCCACGATTCTCCAGGTCAGCCTTGACGACAACACCAGCCTCGGCGTCGACTTCAACGTTTTGGCCGGCGTCGACTTCCGCGACCTCTCGAACGTGGCCACACCCGTCACCGACCCCACGGCCCTGGCCAACGACGCCACCGTAACCCTCGGCGCCGACCAGGCGCCTTACGGTACGGTGGGCCAGAACGGCTTTGCGACGCCCGGCAACGGCCTGAACATCGGCGTCATGACCAACAACGTGTCGGTCTTCATCAACGCCCTGGAGACCGTAACCGACACCACCATCCTCTCGAACCCGAAGGTGCTGGCCCTGAACAAGCAGCGGGCCGAAGTCATGGTTGGCGAGCGGCTT
>Ga0272441_10003360_pt1 | contig 30500 bp, 40 predicted proteins | sample SSMProp6N_FD_193582 | JGI IMG/M metagenome (GOLD analysis project Ga0272441, IMG submission 193582) | Marine sediment archaeal communities from Little Sippewissett salt marsh, Falmouth, MA, United States - SSM-Prop-6N | ecosystem: Environmental > Aquatic > Marine > Wetlands > Sediment ... | reverse complement strand
CGTGCAGGGCCCGGACGCCTACGCGCTCGAACGCAGGCACATCCACGCCGTACTTCCCTACCCGCGGCCCACCTTTATGATCACGATGGGCAAGAATCCCTTCCCTGCCAGTGTGGATATCCATCACAAGGAATCAGACACGCTGGCCTTGCCGGCGGATCTCTCCGGCCAGAAAGCCGCCCGCGATGGGGCTGAGCAGGGCAAGGGTGTTCTTTACGAGCGTCGTCTTGCCAACGCCGGGTCGACCGGTGATAAGGACTTTCTGGGCCATGGCCTCACCTGCCGGCCGCATGATAGCACCGACGCGTCACAGGCTGAAGCCCTACACTGCCGGGTGGCGGATGAATGGGCGGCAAGAGCAGTCTGGGGGTGGCCGCAAGCCCTCGGGCGGGCTATGATGACGACCCCAGGTGGGTCCATTTTGCTCGCCGAGGTGGGCCCGTTTTACATGCCGATCACCAACCCAGAGAAGGCCCAAAGCGAAAGGTTTATAAGGACCTGGCGGGTTCCCTTTGGCGGAGGTGATGAACGTGAACCCAACCCAAGACCTGATCCTGGAGGCGGTCCGACAACGGGCGGAAAAGGAGGCCCGATATCTGGCCGGCGAGTTTGTCCGGGCTGCGGCCAAGGAAAAGGAAGCCATCCTGACGGCCCTCCACTTCGAGCAGTGGCTGGCAGCCAGTTCCGAGGCCTGCCTTCAGAGGCCAAGAGAGCCGTCTTGAGGCTCGGACTCGGGGTCGGATTTATCCTTTTCTACCCCTAGTCCCACCTTCTTCTCTTTCATAAGTCCTTTATTCTCAACCACTTTTCAGACTCTCACCCTCCTGATTCCCACCTCTCTCTCAATTCCCATACCTTGTACCTCTCTTCTCCCCGCACCACACCCGGGCCGCAGGCCCGACCGGCAGGGAGGGCCTGCGACGCACCCCTGTACGAAGCGAACGCCGCACGCCGACGCGCGTCGCAAGCCGTCCGTCCACGCCCTCGCACCATAGCGACCGGCCTTCACATCAACTCCATACACACGCACGCCACTCCCTTCCCCTCTTCTCCTCTCTACTCCCTTTATGTGCCGGTCGCCTTCACTCGCTTTCTTTCTGGCTTCCTCTGTTTCCGTTCCTGCTGTCCTCCTGCCCTGTCCTTTTCCGATCCCTTTCCCGTCCCTTTCCCGTACCTCGCGCCGACTTGCTGTACTCACCGTACTGCGCTCCCGTACCCGGGCCCTCGGCCCCTGCGCCCTGTGACAGTCAGTCTTCAGACTGCCGCGTCTTCAAGGGCCAGACATCCTGCAAGCATCGCGTCTCTTCCAGTCCTGCCGCGCAGCCGGATGAGGCTGCGCGGGCTTCCCCCGCAATTAAAAGCCTACGACTCCAGCCACGCTTTCACCTTGGCTTCTCGCCTCCGCCTACTGGCCTCCTCAAGCGCCCGAATCTCCTTCTGGAGCCGCCTGGCCTTCTCGTACAGGCTAGCCAAAGCCCTCATGTCGCCGTTCACGACATCCTCTGGCCCAATGATGCCCATCCTGAGATATTTCAGGACAAGATACTTGGCCCTGCCAGGCAGCCGCTCCTTGACGATGCTCACCATGATGAGTACGTCCTTGAGCCTCTCTCTTATCTTCTCGGCCTTGTACCTTGCCTTATCGAACTCAGGCTGATGCTTGTCGAAGTCAACGCTCCCGAAGGCCCCCACCACGATACCGTCCTCGATATCTGGCCTGAAGCCGCTGTGCTTGGGCCTCGGCAATGCCAACACAGGCCCCCACTCTTCTCGGAGCACCTGCCGCTCCAACTCATCTGGCTCTGCCAACTCGTCGTCACCGAGCCCTGGCACCATCCCGTAAGGGTTCTCTCGTTCGCGCCGGAGCAAGGCCGATTCAGGCACGACGACGCCCTCGTACACGATGAAACTTGTTTCCTCGGTCATGTTGACCACCTCCGTCTTTCGACACTCCCTACTCGAAAGACGGAGTTCCACTCTGAAGCGAAGGGCCTCCCAGCGGACCCTTCGATAAACCTTTAGGCCGTGAGGCCGGCCCGGAGGGAAAAGGTTTACGATAGAGGGTCTGCGTGGCCCGAAGCATCTCTACGCTGACTCAATCTCCGCCAGACACCGCACACACCCCAGCCTTCTCTTGGCTAGCCACCCCGAGACAATGAAACACGTCCCGCACCGCGGGCATCGTACAACATTCGCCAGCCGACACAGCCTCTTGCCCCTATCCGTGTCAAAGCCCACGAATTCCAGCGGCCCCTCCATGCTCCGAAACTCCCCAAGCCGGAGGTCAATCCAGTAACGTTTCTCGCCCATCCATAGCACGGGCAAGACCTTTGGCCCCTCCTCCTCTTGACAGTTGGCGTCCATCTTCGCACCTCAGCCAACCGCTCTTCTGGCGGTTCGCCCGTATCCCGTGAACCGCCTATGGCGCCTCAGCGAACGTCCACCTCCATATAGCCCGCGATGCTCCGACAGTTCGCTTCCCAGACAGCCTCATCCTCCTGCCGCCAGCAACTGGTCAGGTTGCTCCCCAGGAAGATGAACGCCCGGCACACATCACAGGCCAGGTAATGGCCTCTGCCGATATTGAAGAACCGCGTCTTATGGCCGTAGCGGCACCTTGCTTCACAGAAGCACTCGCCTAGGTCGAAGTTCCCGGCAACATGCTCTGCCTCCGAGGCCGAGTCTTTGGCCGTCATTTTGCACCGCCCTGCTCCGGCCACTCCTGCTCCAGGAAGTCCTCGTCCGGATAGAGCTCCTGCTGAATCGTGATGACCTGGCCGTCCTTCAGCAGGTTGCTCCCGACCGTTCCATTCGTATAGCACGTCCCAGACTGCTGCTCCTTCCAGCCCTCAGCCTTGAGCTGCTCAATCAGCTGCTCGGCCGTGCTCCTTTTTTCTGCCATCCTGGCACCTCCAGCTTGCCGCATACAGGCGGTTCGCCCTGAAAAAAGCGAACCGCCTGGGAGACCAATCAACATCATGTCCCGTCCGCCGAGATGCTGAACATCTGGCTGAAGTGATTGCCCTCAGGCAGGTCGCCCAGCGGTCGCGGGGCTCTCTCCTTGCCGGCCCAAAGGCATCCCACCGGGCCGCGACCCCTGTCTCATTGGCCCGCAATGATGGTGCCGTCAGCACTGACGGGCACCGTATTGCTCCGATCGGGAAGGCCCGGCAGGTCAGCAAGAGGCTGAAGGCCCTCCGATTGTGTCCAGCAGAAGCCGCACCCCTTGAGCGGAGACCCAGGAACCATATCGCCGTGACCAAAGACCACGGTGCCGTCCGCCGAAACCCCCAGAGCGTGGCTCATCGTGGGACCGCCAGGTGAATCCCCGAGTCCTACCATTCCCGAGACAGCTGTCCAGCGGGAGGCCTCATGCGACATCTCGGAACTTGACCCGAAACCCACCACGACCTTGCCGTCCGGCGTGACGGCGCGCGCGGCACTCGCGAAGCCGCTTCGGGCAGGTCCCCGATCAGCGCCATACCTGTCTCGGCTGACCAGAGAAACGCCTCCCGTTCCCGCGACGACACACTGTCACCGACCACGAAGCGGCCGTTCGCCGACACGCCATAGGCGTAGCTCTTGGCAGCCCCGCGCGGTAGGTCGCCCAGACCGCCGAAGGACGCGGCCCGACGAGCCGTTTCCGACGTGGCCGTGGCCGCCGTGGCCGCCGCCGGACGTCTGTGAAGCAGCCGGATCTGCTCATCGCTCAAAGCCACACTATAGATCCGCACATCATCCATGATGGACGCGCGCGTGTCATGCCAGGACCCCGCGACAAAGATGTTAGGCGGCCGTGACGTCCGCATGGGGCCCGGCATCTTCTGTTCGCCCACAGACCGCCCGTTGACGTAGAGCCGGTAACAGGGACCGTTCGGATCGTAAACACCCACCAGGTGAACCCACCCCTTGCGCTCCGACTCCGGGGCGGAAACGACGATCTGGGGGGGATTCGTGAAGTCGTGGCGGACCATGAAGACGGCTTGGGGCTTGCCTTTGGTCCCGTAGCCATCGCGGCGGTAGAAGAGGCCGAAGGTTTCACCCCCTGCCCGGTGTTGCCAGTAGTCGCTGACGCCGCCGAACCCGGCCTCCCCCTTCACCCAGCAGGACACTGTGAACCCTCGCGCCGTTGGATACACCATCCCCCCGGTGGACGCATGGGGCCCTTCCGGAGCCCTTCCCCAGTTCGTGGAACCGGGCGAGTGGTCCTCGAAGCGGATGGCCTTGCCGGCAACACCGGGCACCGTAGACCATTTCCCCGGGACCTCCAGATCGTGGCCGTTACCGGAGACATCCCGCAGCACGTTCGCCGGGTCGTCGAAGGACCAGTGCACTATGGGCTTCGGCAATGCGGTTTTCGATATCCCCGGAGGCGCCGGCGCCCCGACCGGGAGAGACGCGGCGTAGCGCGCCAGAACATCGATCGCGTCGGCAGGCTTGCCCTGCTCCAGGTACAGGTCGGCCATCGCGAACACCGCGTGCTTCGCCAAGAGTGGGTCCGGCGTTCGCTCGGCAATGAGCGTCAGACCGTCCACAGCAGCCTTGAATTGACCGTGCTCCAGCGCAATGACCTTGATCCGCTCAATGGTCTCCAGAGCAGCTTGGGCACCCCGGGTCTGTCGATGCGCCTCTGCCGACTGCCCGGCCGCCAGCGGAAACAGCAGAGCCGCGAGCGAAATGACCAGAGTGAAACCCAGCCACGGCTTCCAGGACTTGAATGCCTGTTTGGCGGTTCCCATGGCCGTCCCCTTTCATAGCCGCTCCCCCTAAAGAAGACGAGGCTGCGGCGGGAACGTTTCCCCCGAAGCCTAACGCTGTTCTCCGACCAGATTGAGGGAACGTGCCCGGCCGGGGACAACCGGGCCACACCGATTACGGACAGCAGGCCTCAGCGACACGAGTGCTCGCTGTTTTTCCTTGACTCCGTTGGCGACCAAGGCTGACAATCGGTAGTAGACCTCCTCAGCGACCATATCGAGTTTGTGGCAACAGCCGTTCACCTCTTTCGCCGCGAGGGGTAAACGATGGATGCGGGCCTGAAACGCTGCGCGCGCGAGGTGCGTCGCCTACCACCGCTCTCGCCGCAACAGGAGAAGACGCTACTGCATCACATCCAGCGAGGCGACCGAGAGGCCCGCGAGATACTGATCCGGCGCCATCTCAGTCTCGTCATTCCCATCGCCGAGGCCTACCAAGGTAGCAGCCCGAACCTCTTGGGACTGATCGAGCAGGGCAACCTGGGACTGCTCAAAGCAGTGGACACCTTTGACGAGTCCTGCAGACAGCGGTTTGCGAGATACGCCCGGCGTTGCATCCGGGAGAAGATCAAGCAAAGCCTGATGGGCCCGCTGGACAGCGTAAGAGAAACGCAGCGGGGCCTGCGGACCCAGAGGACAAGGTAGGGGGGATAGCCTTCGTCCCCTGTGTTTGCCGCATCTGACGGCACGCGCCGCCAGCAGAGCCCCGCTGCGTATCTACGCTCGCACAGCGCACGCTCTTACGGAAGCTGGGTGGAGGTGATCTCGACCAGAAGATGAACGCGCTATGAATCCGCCCCCGTTTCTCACCAACTATTATAGGTCAGCTCGGATTCGGGGGGCAACCACGGAGAGAAAAGCCTCAGCTTGACTCCTTAAGGCCAGGCCGGATGGGACGATAATCCGAGTAGAACCCATCCCAGCGCAAGGGCCGCCCTTGCCTTCGGGCGGGGCGGCCCGCTTCTCTTGTGGACGCCGGCCGCCAACCCTCAAACAGCGGGCGTCTCCCAAAGCCCCGCTCCGGACACGAGAGACTTGCTTCTCCTCGCCGGGGCTCTCAGCCCTCTGAGATTCTCGGCCAAGAAAGTGCCTGTATTCCCTGCGTGTTATAGGGGACCCGCGCTTCGACCGTTCGCCTGAAGCGGAGACCGGGCATGCCAAGCACCCTCAGCGGACGCAGATCGTCGCCTCGTACCTGGTGATCGTGTCGCCGGCCTTGAAAGCGCGCTCGCCATCCAACCAGTTGAGATGGAGCTGATCGGTGGCCCGGCCGCGGTTCGGCCCTTTGGCCGCCTCGTAATGCACCCGGAGCAGCGCCGGAGAGGTGATGGCGACCGTGTCGTCGATCCCGACACGCTTCACGGTCCCGGTGAGGACCTTCCCCGAATGGGCGGGGACGACGGTCGCCTTGTCGCCGAGCGTGATGGTCCGCTTGCCTGTCTCGTAGATCCAGCGGGGGTTGTTGAGCACACCGATCAGGCCGGTCGCGACGCGCGTGAGGGTCATGTCCTTGACGGCCGTCAGGGTCTCCCGGACGTGCAGCGTGCCATCGGGCTCGGTGCGAAACATGAGGTCGGCCCGGACCGCCGGGCCGTGCGCAAGGCTGAGTCTCGCGGTGAAACGGTCGGGTTGCACGTCCACGTCGACGCCGGTGGCTTTCACGGGCTTCGGGCCTTTCTCGCCGGCCACCCAGACGCTGCCGACGAGCGACCGCTGGGCCGGGCTGACGATGCGGTCTAGACGCATCGCGGCCACCTGGGCCATCACCTTCGCACCGTACGAGAGCGTGACGAACGCGCGGGGCGTCCGCTGCAACACGATGCCGCCCACCTCCAGGTGCCGCGTGCCGATCCGAGGGACGGGCCGGTCGGTGATAAGGTCGGCCACGTGCAGGACCATCCATTGGAGGCCGATCATCGCGATGGTGTCGTGCTGCGTGGACGGAAAGCGGTATTCGCTCGGCAGGAACACACGGCCGTCGTCGCTGCGGGCCTGCATCTCCGTCATGGCGCGCCAGCCCTGCTCGGCGAGCGACCAGCCGTCCGGGTCGCCCTCGAACGCCGCCATCAACAGGTGCAGGTGGGCCTTCTGCGGGTTGCGGAAGAGGCTCCAATCCTGACCCGAGGGATAGATGTACCCGCCGTCGGGCGTGGCCATCCACTTCAGGTTCTCGTAGACGCCGGCGGCGTTCCACGCCACGGCCCGGGGCGCAGCCCGGCCAGTGAGACGGAAGTCCAGGTGACAACTCAACGGGATCCCGATGCACCCCATGTACCCGGGATGCACGAACCCGTGGTTCTCGCACGTGAAATCGTTGAAGATGCACGGCCCGTTGAACCACTCGGAGACGGGGCGGCCGTCGAGGACGGTCGGGTTGTCGGCATCGGCCGGCCGCATAAACGAGGAGATCGCCCACCGGACAAATGCCTTCTCCCATGCGTCGCGCCGCGGGTCGTTCGGCATGAGGAGGACGGCGGCCGAGAAGATGCGGCTGTTCCAGGCGTTCTCCTCCGCCTTGGTGTCGCCCTTCATACCGTGCGGCGGCGTGGCGTCGACGAACCGGCCGGCCTCGTGCGCGATGACACGCCGCACGCCGGCCCGCACATCAGGCGGCAGATCGTCCCACACCAACCAGGCCGCCCGGCCGAGGGCATACGCCCAGTGCGCCGACTGCCAAGCATCGCCCCACGGCTTGCCGTCGCCCGTGGCGCGGTCGCCCGTCCGGTGCGTCGCCACGAGGTACCGCATCATCGGCACGATGGTGTCTCTGAGAAGTGCGTCGCGCGAGACCCCCACCACCCGCGCATCGTACGGGCCGAAGCGCCGCAGCACGGCCAGGCCGACCAGCGTGCCGGTGTTCGGTCGGATCCAGTGCTCGCTCGACCGGCTGTCGGTCAGCAACTTCATCGACGCATCCTTCGCCCATGGGTGGACCGTGGTAAGCAGGTAATTGGCCTGCCGCATGAGGGCCTGGTACAGGCGGTCGGCGGCGGTTTGGCGTTCGGGACGTAGCAGGGGCAACGTCAGGGGCAGGACCTCGAGGTCCTCGACGTTCGCCGATTCGCGGCCTGCGCCGGCGGCGGTCAGCATGAGTCCGGCCAGCATCAGCGCGAGGACGAGCATACCAGCGATCCGCCGGAAGCCAGGCGCCGCAAAAGCCCGGTGGGTCCTGTGCATGGAGAATCTCCCCTGAAGGCTACCGCACGGCGCTCTTGTCGGGCGCCTCGGACACCATTGTGTCCGCCGCGGGCCTTTTCGGCGATTCTATCACGCCCCGTGGGATCAACAAGCCCATCTTCTCCCTGCTGGTGGGCCGGGCCCGTCACCCTCACCCGGGCGAGACCTTTCTGCAGCCCCCTTCCCCAAAACCCCACCGTCTAATCCGCCAAAATCTCCAGCCCAGAGAGCCTCTACCCCCGAAATCGCTCACCAGTGGGAGTAAATTTCCAGTGGAGATCGCGGGTAGTAGTAGTAATAGTCCTTCTCTTTTATTATTTTCAATATTGAAGCCCAATATGCCGGAAAGGAATTACCACCCGGCAGTGACGAAAACGGCCCAAAAAACCGGCCTGAACACACCTCCCAAATCTCTCTTTCAAGTTCCACTGGAAAACTACTCTCACTGACAACCGAAAGCTTTATAAACCACCGCTTCCAGTGGAGCATCTGGAGGTGATTTTCCAATGGAACCCAGCAAAGTAAGAACGAAGATCCTGCATGAGATCCAGCACATGCTCCGCTCTGCCGTGATCCGTGACAGACGTTTCCTGGATGACGAGCAGCTCATCCGGGCAGAGCAGCTGGCAGTCCTGGAGGAGATCTTCAACGCCAATGTCCGCGACTCCGAGATCCGGGAACTCAGCAGCCATTTCGCGCCAATTCTGCGTTCTGATCACCCCGTGCACCTTGCCGTATGGGGGAAGACTGGAACAGGCAAGACCCTCACGCTCTGCTATTTTCTCAACCTCCTGGCCGAGATGTGCCGCAAGAAGAAGGTCCCAATGCGTTACGAACACCTCGACCTTTCCACTCCGCGGCCTTGCTTCCGGGCCCTGAACGATTTGGCCTGCTTGCTGGACGCGAGCAAGCACTACCGCAAAGGCATCTCTCTGGAAGAACTGATGCAGCGCATCGAGGCCCGCCTCGCCGGCTACAAAGGCTACCTCGTGCTGTTCATCGATGAAATCGACAACGTACGCCGCGACAAAGACGCCTTCTTAACGTTCCTCGTGCGAAGGCTGCCCCAGCGTATTCCTGCTCGCGTGATGCTGGTCTTTGCCTCGAACAGGCTGGACTGGCCCGACCACCTTGACCCCCGCGTGAAGTCCTTCCTCAAACTCAACGAGCTGATCTTCAAGCCCTACGATGCCCTGGACCTGCAGCGTATCCTGAGGATCCGTGTGGAGAAGGCCCTCCAGCCAGGCAGCATCGGAAAGGGCGTGATTGAGAAGATCGCTGCACTGGCCAGCCAAGACCACGGAGATGCAAGGCAGGCTGTAGCCCTCTTGGCCAAGAGCGCCTACCTCGCCGAGAAAGCCGGCAGCAAGGTCTCGCTGCAGCTTGTCGATAAGGCAGCCTGCCAGATCGAACGTGACAAGTACGTGGCCATGATCCGCACTGCTCCAAAGCAGCTGCAGGCTGCTATGGCAGCCGTGATTCAAGCCACCAAACAGAGCCAAGGAAAACCCCTGGCCACTGGCGAGGCCTATGCCACCTACACGGCTTTCTGCAAGAGCACGAGCCTCAGGCCTCTCAGTGCGAGGGCGTTCAGCGACCTCATTGCCGAGCTGGACATGTACTCTTTTTTGCGGAGCCGCGTGCTCTCAAGAGGCCGCTATGGCCGCACCCGCGAGATCAGCCTGGAGCTTCCAACACAGCTTGTGTCCAAGATCGAGGAGGCCATCCTGATGAATTTCGAGTTGCGGAAGCAGACCACCCTCGCCGAGAGCTAATACTGCACCGCAAGGTTCGGACAGCTGCACACCGCCTCGTATAAAGCAGATCTGACCTCGCCGTCTTGCCGAATCAACTCGGCAACCGCCTTGGCCAATGCCGCCTTTTCCTTTTCGCTCATCTGTATCACCTCCATCAGTCTGAGCTCCCGCAAAACGCCCCCAGGCTCTCTGAGTACGCGATCCTGTTCTGCCACAGGAACTGCCGGAAATCCTCCAGGAACCGCACCGGGACATCAATCTTGCCGTCCTTGCTCCAGACCGAGAAGAAGTTGCCCTCGTCCTTGATGCGCACCGGCTTGACCAGGTCTCGGGCCAGGATATGGCACTCGTCATAATCAAACACCCTCTTCTCGTCCTCATCCAGCTCGATAGAGAAGCACGGCTCCAAAAGCATCTTGAGTTCCTCGATGGTAAACGGAGCATCATCGCCAGCATTGGCCTCCAGGTACTCAAGATAGCCTCGGTACTTGGTGCCGATCTTGGCGTTCATCGCCCTCACTATGTCGTCCTGCTTCTGCAGGAACCTACGGATGTTCGGATGCCCCCTGTGAGCCCCCAGAAACACCAGCACTGCTTCGTTATGGACGTGTCCGATCTCAATCACCCCCTGCCAGAGTCCGCTACAAGACCAAGCACAACGTCCGTGCTGATCTTCTCGCACCGCAGGCAGTACCTGCCTTCGAGCTCCTCGTCTCGCTTGATTGCTCCACACAACTTGCACCTTCGCATGTGCATCACCTCCGATTACTTGACCTCGTTCGTCGAGGCCGCTTTGAGCGCCGCCATTGTCCGTACCTGCCGTGCTTCCTGGCTATGGTCGCGGTCGCCCTGTACCATTCACGCCTGAACCACTTGTCCCAGGCTGAGCGCTTCACATTGTTGATGGCCCGCTCGATCTCGTCCTTCCAGGCCTGCTGGGCTGACTGGGCTGCAAGTTTCTCAACCTTCATTTTGACCTCCACGAGAGCCAGAAGGCGGCTCTCCGAAAACCAAGAGCCGCCTTTCAAGCAAACTCGTGCCGGAAGCATGTCCTTTTCACCCATCATGATCCTCATACTCCGGGTACTGCTCTGGGTAGGTACACCTTACGCAGTTCCTGTTCGTGATATCGCCGTCATAGCGCTTGACGAACTCCCGTCCGACGCAGACCAGCGTGTCAGTGACGCCCGCGAACGAGACCCTGCTCCCGCACTTGAGGCACCGCCCTTCGTCGTCGAACGCCGGCTTCTGCTCCGCATCTGCAGGAGTGGCGGCTTCCCACAGCCAGTGCAGGGCTGAGTAAACAAGGCTGGGTGTATCCGGGTCTCTGTCCAGGTGCTGCTCCAGGATCTCCATTGCCTCTTCGACAGTCATGGCACCGTGGCTCTTCAGCCACTCGTCCAGCACCACTGCCTGCCTGTGGTGGCCTGCAAGATTCTCCTGGTCGTTCAGGTGGATCTCGTTGGCGTCGCGAATCAATGTCAAGTCCAACTCCGTCAACTGCTCGCCAGCCTCGACCTTCTTGATAATCCGCTCGTGTTCCTTGATCAGAGCGCGGTTCATCTCCTTGTTCTCTTTGTCGAGGTCGCTGTCCAGGGCTGCCCTCATGACCTCGTTGTCGTCCTCGAGCACAAAGAGGATCTGCTCCCTGATTGCCTTCTTCATTTTCCATCACCGTCCTTCGGCATGGCATCTGCCGTGCACTCGTAGATGATGTCCCAGTCAATGTGGCCGTTCAGCAGCCCCTTCTCAGCCAGCCTGGCCCATTCGTCGGACTCCTCCTGGTCTTTTGGCTGTCTGCCCATCGAGGCCTCAAAGTCTTCAGAGCAGAGCTCCAGTACAATCTTGTGCTGCTTGATTCTGTCATCCATGTTTCCACCTCCAAGCGGTTGGCTCATCCGAAAGCCGACCGCTTGCTCAGCCCATCACCACGACCTTGCCCTCGTCCACGATACACCGCTTCAGGTCGCGGTTCAGCCAGTACCTCTGCATCTCAATGAGGTCGTACCGCCTGAAAAACAGGAAGCGCCCAACCTCGTTCTGCAGGCACTCAAGGGCTTCGTCGATGGTCTTGCCTGCTGCGACCGAGTCTTCGATCGGCGTCAGCTCTTCATGCAAATCCGGGTACCAGAAGAATCTGTCGACGAAGAACTGCCTCTTGGTCTGCTTCTCCCGCTTGCTCCATTTCTCGTGGATCCTGCCGCGCAGCCTTACCTCGAACTCGCCTACTTTGTAGGTCTCGGGCATCAGGAAAGGAACGCCAGGGATGCGGTAGGCTTCCCGCTCGAAGGCCTTCATCTTCGCGAAATCAGGGCTGTGGTCAAAGTCCACGCCATCCTTGGCCTTGATGTCGTTCTTGCGGATGAACTCAACCAGGTTCATGCTGCATCACCCCATGAAATAGAAGAAGCGGCTCCAAAACACGGAGCCGCCCGAAAGCATGTAGGCAGAGTCTGCCTACATGATCACCTCTTCCTCGACCTCGCCGTTGCTGCCCTGCTCGCCGACCATCACGTGGAATGCGTGGGCCAGGCAGTAGATCGCCAGCGCTATTTCATTCCTTCCGAAACTAGCCGATGACTTCCACTCGTTGTTCTGGTCCTTGTACCTTCTATCTAAGGTCGCTTTGAGCACCATTTTCTTGGTGCCATTCACATTGATCTCGTTTTCCCACAGAGCGCAGGAAACGCTTCCGGCTCTGATCTTCTTCACTGGCTTTTGTCCTACCATTTGCTTCACCTTGGGCTTGTCATCTGACGTGACAGGCCCTCTCTCTCATGGAGTGGGGAGAGGGCCGAATAAGGAAAGCAGCCACTAATCCCATGCGACTCACTACCTGTTTGATGGCCCGACCAACGTCATGGCAGCGATGTCTTATCACTTGATCCCTTGTTTTGCTGTGATCGCCGATCGTGCCGGCGCCTATTCGTACGGCGGACCCTGAGCCTCGCAATCTCATGCCAACGACTGTCACCCGCCGCTTCCAGCGCCGCCTCACACCGCTCACGTACGGCATCATCTAAGTCGCTTCCGACGCCACCTAGTACGAGTCCCCAGTTGAGTCGGTTGGTCACTTCCCGCGCACGGCTCGGTGCCAGTCTCGCCAAATAGAACAGCAAATCCCACTGTTCGGCCCAACAGGACCTAAGCGAGATTCCTGAAGCACACTTCGCGGCATCCAGCCTTTGAGCCACATCACGCGCTATAGGTTTGCTCGCCCTAGCAACTGCACGGAGAAGCTGAAGCACCGCCTTGGCATGGCCAACTTCCACCCGCCCAGAGAGATTATCACTCAGTAACTGCCTGTTCAGATTTGCACACAACGCTCGGCCCTTGGACCGGTCGTGGCCAAGAACAAGCCGTATGAATTCCGCATCCTCCAAAGGAGAGCTCTGCTCCAAGAGGCGAGCAACACTTGGCAGGTCCAATCTCTCCATAACTCGTGCAAATACCCCTGGGCTGTGAGACCGGATCGCCGTCAGTATCGTGGCGAGCTTCGCGATATTGTCAATCCCACGGAGTCTTCGTTCCAGCGCGATGACGTTGATGCCTTCTACAACCTTGTGTCCCAAACTGGGATCCCACTCAACCATCTCCTTCACCAGTTCCCCCAGAAGGACATAGGCGCAACTTATGTCTCCACCATCGATGGCCTCTGTCACTGACTCCTGGTCAAGGCCTCGGCAGATACTTCTTCCAACGTGCTGATACGCCTGGTCGCCAGCGAGTTTGAGTATTCCGAGTAAGGGCTCTCCAGGCGTCAAATGCTTCGCCGCCAAGACGTTTCGCCCGAAACTCTTGAAATCCACCTTCCGCCAAACACGTTCACCCCCGAAAACCATGCACCACACGGCTTGCACTACATCCGCATCGGAAGAGACTCTTGCGGCGATCGCGTGCTGCAACTCGGCACTCATACGAGAACACAGCCCCTCTCCGGCAAGGAACATCTGCACCGCCGTGAGTGAGCGCTCCTCGCTAATAGCCAGTGGCAGCACACCCATTTTATCTAAGCGCTTTAGAATGACGTGGCCTTCGCCTTTGTCATCGTTCATGACTGCCGAGAGTCCGTTCGGCATGCCGGCGGAGGCGTAGGCATAAAGAAACTCAGAATACGAAACGATACCCCGTCTGCATTTATATCGTGACCCATGCTTCCAATACGCACTGGCCACACTCGAGTGCCAAAGGCCATAGAACACGACGCCCTCATGAACCTCATCACAGGAGATCTCCCCCAAGGCAACAAGGTCATTAAGGCATTTCATGTCGAAGCCCAAGGTCTTTCGAAGGAACGGCTCGGCCATCGGCGTTCCACATTGGGATAGCCCCGACAGTGCAACCAATACCTCTGGAAAATATGGGTTGAGCTTTTCCAGATCGGCTAACTCCTGTTTTACGCCTTCGCCTGCCCAGTCCCTCGCTTCACCACAGCCTTCGCTTAGAACAAACCCTTTCAGGATATAGGCAAGGAGCCACAGACTGCCACGCGATGCCCGCCGAATCTCATACTCTAAGCGAGCGTCCATAGGCGGCGAATCGTGCGTAGCTGCAAACCGTCTGATGATCTCGCCCATCTCGAGGTCAGAAACGGCCAGTGACATACTCGGCAGTGTGTCCAGCCGATCGAATCTCGAGTCTTGCAGCTTGCGCCAGTTCGATCTCGCCGTGAACAGAACATGCCTCTGAGGGTGCCTTCTCAGAAGCGAGAAGAGCCTCTGGAAGGTTAGCACACCTTCATGCATATCCTCAAGAACCACCACTCCCCTAATGCTGTTGATTGCCCGCGCCAACCTGTCCACGTCAAAAGGCCTGTACGCGAAGTAGTAGACCCGCGGGTGATTCTCCTTGAGAAGGTCATACAGCAAGTTGCGGACCAGGACGGTCTTTCCAGTTGCCGCCTTCCCTTCAAGTACTGAGAACGGGTGCCCGAGGAGAAGTTCCTTGAGTTCGTCGAGCCTATTCTCTCTCGGGTGAACGACGTTCTTGTCGAAGTCGATGGCGTATGGCCCCTGTTTTCTGAACCATTTCGCCATCTTGACTTGACCGACTTTGAGAACGCGCCGCCCATGCTGCAGGTAGTCCAACTCCTCATCGGGCATGACCTCGTCCGGAGAGAGCACACAGAAGTCGGACGCGTTGATCTTCAGGAAGGCTTTATCACTGTCCTTCTCAAGGACCTCGGCCTTAAACGTATCGAAGTCGTGAAGAAAGGCCTTAAGAGCAGAACCGCGGCCTTCGTCGCTGAGACCTCGTTGTGCGTATCGTGTGAACTTCCCGCTCTCTGGTGTCACGCTGGATTCAAGCACTCTCTCGGGAAGCGATTGCACTCCGTCAAACAACTCAGCGCAGTTCTTTAGCAAGTACATTATGCGGGCTTCAGGTTCGCTCGCGTACAGACCGTGTATACCTTCCTTCCCACATGCCCTAAGCACGTGCTCATTAGCCGGCAGGCCTTCACCTCGCTTGCTATCCGTGCTGAAGTAGAAGTAACCACGCTCGAAAGGCGCACCGGGGCTGCGCTGCCGTTCCAGCAGCAACCCGAACCTCTCCCCGCTTTTCACAACAGAGACCCGGAACATGCGCCCAAAAACCCACCTTCCTTGATTTCCCCGGCTGTCGGGGAAATCACTGCAAGTCCTTGACTGACAGGCAGGTGTCGTCCCCGCCCGCGCCGTAAGTCCTTTATTGGCAAATGGTTACGGCTTGCTTTCCCTGGAATCCGTGCTATCTTTCCACCGGGGAATCGAGGAGCAAGCCAATGGCAAGCCACGCGAATAGTCAGACGGCAGCAGCCCGAAATCCCCTCCACCAGATCCTCGCCGCTGCCTCGAAATCACCTTTCTGGTCTCCGTCGCCCTTCGGTCCTGAAAGTCGCATTGTCCAGGGCGCCATCCACACTCAAGACGGCCGGTGCCATATGGCCCGCCTGTCCTGCGACAACCGCCGTCATCTCTTCGACCTCAGGGTCAGGGCCTGGACCAATGGTTCTCCCATGCCCCTTTTATACGAGGAACTGCTTCGCGCCCACGCCCAAACGAAACATACACGCGCCATCTGCCGTGTCAACGAGAACTGTGTGGAATTCGCCGCGACCGCTTCGTACTGCCCCAGTTGCGGCCCAAACGTGCAATCGGTCCGGCGCGTGTTTCGTGATTTGCGTTCCTACCTTAGCGCTATTCCCTGGGACTCGATTCAGAGGAGCCACTGATGACCGCCACCAAGACCGCCCACAGACTTGACCGCGCACGTGAACCACAGGGGGAAAAAGGAGAGAGGGTAATGGAAGACGTGGATGACCGGGGCCCGGATCCGCAACACTTCCGCAAGGTGACGATCTACAAAGGGCGCAAGAAGACCATCACTGAGAAGATGCCGGTTGAGGAGGCCGACAAGCTGAAAGCCAACGGCTTTGACTTCTACTGGGACCTCGTCCGCCATGAAGCCAAGGTACGAACCCGTACCAGCAAGGTTATCCCTTATCTCGGCGACATCAAAGGCCTCGGCCCCGTGAAGGAAGCGTTGCTTCATACGCTGATGAGGGCTCCGGGCTTCTTCTGGCTGCACTCGGAGATTGGCAGGGCCAACGGGAACATCGACAGCCTGTATGTCAAGGATTGCGTCGTTGCCTACGTGTGCCGCATCCGAAAGGCCTTCGGCGAAGATGGCAAACGCCCCTGGTTCATCCTGACCCGCACGCCCTTCGCCGTCGCCTGGCATCCTGATAGGAGCTACTGCCTCATTGAGCGTCCTGATAGCAACCACGCGAAAAGCAAGTGACACTCGGAGCACATAGAAGCCCAGCAGCTGAACTCTCCAGTCTTGGCTGGTGACTACGGGCATAGCACAACAGTTGCTGGGCAGGCTGTTCCGGCCTCGCCACAAGAGCCCGTTCCAAGCCCTCCTCCTGCCATCCCCGGCGCAGCCCCTGAGTCATTTCTGAGTGCGCTCCTTACAAGGCTGCCGGCCACATCCGTGCGACAATACCTGCAGGAAGACCCTGCGCATGGAAAAGGAGCCCCGCATGCCCCGCAAATGGACACTGAGGGTGGAAGACTGGCCGGCCCTGGCCGTGGCCTTCTACCCCATGAAGGTGCTCAGTGTCAGCAAGAGCAAGTCACCAGCCGGTCTGCTGATTGAACTCGAGCATCTCGACAAGAAGCACGCTGGTAGAAGGCAATCAATCGTTCTGCCTTTGCCCTGTCGTCCGGGCAGCCTGGCCGCCGCCTTCTTCAGTGCCGCACGACTGGACGTCCGTGTCTGCAACACTGTCACGCCTGCTGACGCGGTTGGCGCAACGCTGAAGGTCCGCCTTGAACCCTCGCCTGATGGCCAGGGCTATCAAGCCACCGCCTTTGAACCCCTGAAGAAGGAGACCCAAAATGAGCACAAATCCGAATAGCCCGCCTCAGCTCACTGGTGGCCGCCAGAGGATCACGCCGGCCGATGTCGCGAGAACCTTCACTGACTATGTCGTGGCCGCGTGCAGACTCATCCTCTCCGGCCTTCTCGGCGCAACCGCCCTAGCACTCGGGTACTGCGGGGTGCGTTTGCTGCTTTGGCTGTGCGGCCTTGTGACCGAAGCCCTGAACTTGACCCTTTGAGGAGAACTGCCATGGCACGCCACCAGCCCAACACCGACGTCACGCAGACCATCGTCACGATCTATCGGGACGAGGAAGGCAACGAGATCCACAGGGCCCAGTATCGGAAGAAGGTCCGGCGGCAGCCGAACGGATCGCTCGTCGTCGAGACGAGCGCTGAGAACTTCGCCTTGAGCTCGGGCGAAATCACCAATCCCAACGAAGCAGCGAACCGCCCCGTAGCCGTCTGCGCCTTCTGCGGTACCACGCCCTCCATCTGGCCATGGCGGCGGAGGCCCACGACGAGGCTCTGCAGCGTGGAGCACCTCAAGTACTGCTCTGATTGTGGCATTCCCGTCTGCCCGCGTCATCGTCGGAGAAGCGCCAAGGATTCCAGATGGAGATGTACGCGCTGCTACAAGAAACACTGGTGGGCCTGCCTGTTCAGCCCACTGTTCCTTAAGGAGATCGAGGGATGAAACACAAGTCTTTCGTCGCCGAGTTGATCGCCAAGATCAAATACTACCACCTCCACGAGCGCTACGCCGAGGTCGCGGACGTCCTCTTCATGGCCGAGCAAGGCATGCTCAGCGAGAGCACGGCACAGGCCTATCTGTTCTCGTTGGAGGAAACGATCGACCGCGCCACGGACTTTCCGAACTTCCTGCATCGACCGCCAACGGAGGAGCAGTTCTACGCAGACGGCGCGCCCGACATCGAGGTCGGTCACCTGGTGGAAGCCGAAGACATCCGCCTTGGCATCCGCCTGCTCGACGGGCCCTCTCATTGCCTAATCGCGGGCCGAACGAAGGGCGGGAAGACGACGCTGATGCGCGTCATGATCGATGCCGTGGAGGCCCTCAATGACCGACGCAAACGAGAGGCGAATCAGCCAGATCCTGTTTGACCGCAAGATCGATCACCGGGATACGACGCGGCGGCACGGCAAGGAACACTGGGTCCACCTGAATGTCCGGGACCCGGGCACAAGGATCGCGCTGCAGCCTCCCGACGGAATGGACGTGGGCCTATGGATCAGCGTCGTCAGCACCGTCATTGCAGTCCGCGGCGGCCTGATCTTCGCAGCCAATGTCCTCGCGAACATCCTCTCCTGGGCGGTACCGGTTCTGAGCCAGGTTCAGGGCGGCTCCCTTGTCCTGTTCCCCGATCCACAACTGCTTCTCGACCTCGCGATCAAGGGGGGATTGGACCTATGGGCCTACAAGCCCGACTACGCCAAAGCCCTGGCCACGGTTCTTCAAGCCATGGCTCAGGCCTGCCCTGCCCTGTCGGCCTTCTCGGGACTCGACATGGAACGGGACATCATCAGCCAAGGCAAGAGCTGCATCATCGAGATCCCCACCATCAACCCGCCCTGGATACGCCTCTTCATCATCGACCTCCTCATCGCCCAGATCCTGTACGGTAGGATCCACCGCCACCAGAAGATGGATCGTACCGAGGTGATCATCTACCTCGACGAGGCCGACGCCGATCTGAGCGTCATCGCCTCGGACGCGGCGTACGCTGACATGTATTCGATTCTGGCCCAATTACTGAGGATGGGTCGGGAATACGGCATCATGGTCGTGGTCGGCGTCGGCGTCTTGGGAGACATCTCGCGTTTCGTGAGCAGCAGCTTCCAGGACATCTTCGTCTTCAATGTCTCTGGCGGCGACCAATCCGCCGAGGCCCAGCGCGTCCTCCAGCTGCCACCCGGCGCCGAGCAGATGTGTCCGACGCTCAAGCCCGGTCACTGCCTGTTCCTGGAAAACCAGGGCGCGTGGCCCCACGCGGTCTGGGCCAAGGTCGACTACCTGGCTCCGGACCGTTGCCGGGACCCGGTGCAGTACGACACGGTTCCCTTTATCCCGAGCAGGCCCTTGAGCGAGATGCCGGGCGTCGAGGAGGCCTTGAAGAAGAGGATCGACGACTACAACCGGCGTAAGCTGGAGCGCCATCAGGCCAAGGCAGGCACCCTCGGCAAGAATGCCGCCAACCTCCTCTACACCGCCATCCCCCATCCCTGGGTTCCCGTGGCCCGGTTGTGGGAGATGATCGGCACCGTCCCTTCACCGACTGCGCAGAAAACGGCGCAGCGCCAACTCGAGAACAATAAGTTGGCCGAATTCGCTGTACTCCGCGCAGGAAAGCGGAACACGCTGCTCATCGAGGTCACGGACACCGGCTACAGGGCCGCACGCCAGGAGCCCCCGAAGGACCGTGGCAAGGGAAAACGCGAGCACCGCCACATGGCTCACTGGGTCGTATGGCGGGGTGAACGCCGCGGGTACAAGACAGCCATCGAATGGACCGTCCCCGGCACCACACACCCCGCAGATGCCGCGTACTTCCATGATGGTCTGGTCGAGCTCTTTGAAATCGTCTCCACGTGCGACAAGAACCTCTTGAGCCACCTTGAAGCCTGTTTCAGCGCCGAGGACGTGGCGAGCGTCACGATCGTCGCCGGCAAGAAGACAACCCTGAAGGCCATCAAGAAGAACCTGGATTCGCAGCTCGACCTTGCGCCCTACCTGGACCGCATCTTCTATCTGGCCGCTGAAAACCTCATTAAGGAGCTGTGGCCGTGAAAGCCGCCAAAGTTACTATTGTACTCTTGCTCATTCTCACCCTCATGATCTGGGTCCGCTCCTCCGGCCAGGATCTCGGCCACATTGCCAAGATCATCCCGTTCTGCTCAGGCAACCCGCCTGGCCTATACGACTTCGCCTCTCTTATTCTCATTGCCATGTGCTTCTTTGGCCTGCGCCGCCTCAAACAGGCCCAGGCAGCAGAGCGTGCAGCCGAGCAAAGGCAGCATGATGTCGAGGACAACTACCCAACGCAGCCGTAGCCCGTTCTTAAGGCCCTGGCCTTCTCTGGGGCCTCTCGCCGCTTCGCAGAGCCACGTCATCCACAGGGCAGCGGCCAGTAAGGTAAGAATCCTTGAGTTGGCATCCGCCCCAAGTCCCTCGCCCTTACCCTATAGCCGTCGGAGGACAAACATGACCCAACTACCACAACCCCAAGGACCGCGACGGCCTTACCCGCAAGGGCCACAACCGCCACAGCCCAGGCCGCAACGTCCTCGCCGCCGGTGGCTCAACTTTTGGCAACGGATGCACTGGGGTTGGGTGCTCGTACCGCTGGTGATCATTCTCGCGGCGTGGCTGGCCACAGGCATCGAGGCAAGCTTCTCGTGGGACGCGGTCATGGACATGCTCAAGGTCGAGAACAAGGAAGCCTACACCCGCCTCGCCCTGCTTGGCCTTCTTGTGGTCGCCATCGTGGCGGTCGCGAGGATCCTAAGGGAACCAAGGAACCCCCGATGAAAGGAGCCTGACATGTGCGCGTACCAACAGAAGATCAGCCGTGCGAATCCGGGACTCATCGGCATGTCGCTGGACGACAGCGGAAGCGAAGCCGACTACCTCGCCGGCACCACCGACCCGAGGTACGAGTGGGTCGAGAGGTACACAGGCATCATCCTCAAGGAACTCCTCAGCCGCAGCAGCGAGGTTAGCGGCCAGGGAGTCGTCATCAAACCGCGGTACTTCGTCCACGTGATCGAGTACGGCAGTCAGCCCCAGCTCTGGGGCGAGCCCATGATGGACATCGAGGCAGCTGTCCAGAAGTACACTGAAGCCGGCAATTCTCTCGGGCTCAGCGGGCGGCTGGGCGGAACGGATGCGGCTGCGGCTTTGCAGATGGCTCATGCCGACCTGCAGAAGGCCCTGGCCGATGAGCGGTTCAAGGACTCATTTCCTCCGCTGTTGCTCCACATCACCGACGGCGAAAGCCAGACCGACGCCACGGCCATCGCAGAGCAAATCAAGCAGCTCAGCACAAACGACGGCAATGTCCTCGTAGCCAACGCCTACATCGGAACGCAGACCAGCCTCGCCTACAAAGGTCCGGAGGACTTCCCCGGCTACGTCACCCGCGATGAAGCAGGTCCCAGCCCCGACAATCTGCGCCTGTTCGAGATGAGCAGCGACGTGCCGGACACGATCCGCCAGAACCTTATCGACGACGGCATCTTCCCGGATCTTCGGGAGGGGGCGAAGCTGTTCTTTGATGTCCGCACCAAGGAGATGCTCAAACACGTCATCCAGGTTGTGGGCAGCATCGGCTCCCGGCACGACCGAACCGAAAGGTAGGGGGGCAGAGGCGTGGCCACTTCGGCACAACGGACATCCTATTCGGCCCTGGTGGTCGTCTCGCCGGCGCCGCTCCTGGGCGAAGAAAAGAACCAGGACACGGCTCACTGGTGCGGGCCCAGACTGGTCGCAGCAGTGTGCGACGGCGTCAGCTCATCGCCCCACGCGGCTGCCGCGGCCGGAATCGCCGCGCCAGTGAGCCCAATCCTCTTCACAGCCGACCCCCGCCAGCGGCTCGGCGCGCTGTGCGATCTGCTCTTGGCCCGGCGTGCCGAAGCCCTCGATGCCGGTATTGCATCGGTCCCTGGTACCAACCCGGCTCTGCAGAGGATGCTCAGCGATGTGGCTCGGGAGAAGACGCAAACGAGCTACCAGACCACTCTTATCGCGGCTCAACTCAGGCCAGAGCCGCATTGCGTGGTTGCCCACAGCGTCGGCTGCGGCGACTCTGCTTTCTTCGCCTACTCGCCCGACAATAATCTCCTGGCTTCTTCCCTCATCCACACCGGCCGCGACTTGGAGGAGCCACCTCGGTGCCTCTGGCCGGACGATGCCGTCGCCGGCGCTGAGTTCGGACCTGGAGACGAGCTCCTCGCCAGGGTGCTGGGTGATGCTGCCGAGAACCGCGATCTGATCATCTCCGCGGGCATCGGAATCGGAAGCGGGGGAAAATGGCTCGTCTGCCAACCCCTGGACCGGTCTACCGAGAGCTGCCGGAAACCTGCTAACCGGCCGCCGTCCAGGCAGTCGCTGCGTCTGAAGCCCAACGACCTTCTTCTCGTCCCGCGCTACCTGGCTTCGTTCCCGGATGATCCGACCCAGCGGCGTTACTGCCGGTTCCCGTTCTCAAGGCATATCCGACTGACATCCGGCGCCGCTCCCAGCGCCCGTCCCTGTCGACTGGACGAGAAGGGCAACAGAACCGCTGTCCTCCCCGACAGCTTCCTTGCGGGGCAGTGGTACGAGGCCGAGGAACGGTTCGAGCCCGATACCGAGTTTGTGCTCGCGAGCGACGGTTTCTACAGCGCGTTCACCGACACTGCGGAACTCTGGGCGTGGCTGACTGCCAACGAGGCGGAGCTGGCCTCTGAGGTTGACAGGCAGCCGCTGCTTGATGCCCTGCACGCCCAACTGCACAGCAAGAGCGGCGACGACGACATGTCGTTCGTCTGGATCCGGCCCCACGTCGGGGCTTGTAACTCCGAACTCCTTGACGAGGAGCACACCCGTGCCTGCTGACGTTGTCGACGCGTGGCTGAGGAGTCGTTGCCATGCCGCGGTTGCTGGCCTGCACGTGCGGCCGCTTGAGCATACGGCGTTGCCGGGCCTCCCGCTCTCGGTGCAGCGCGGCCAAGCCGAAGTCTTCATCCTCCAGGCAACCGACGGCACGACGTGGATGCTGAAGAAATTCCACCCTGGACGAGTCCTTGACCGCGGATACCTCCAATCTGTTCAGTCCCTCGTGCCGCCCGGGGACGCATTTGCGTCCGCCGTTAACCGTCGTGTGCTTCAGCCGGCACACCTGCAGCGGGAGCCGGGCGGCTACTACGACACTGCCCTGGCCAAGTGGGTCGATGGCACCATTCTCATGCCTCGCATCCCCGGCAGGGATTGGGCCTCACTGGCCGACCAGATTCGCGAGGGCCAAACCCGCTTGGACCGAATGGAGAGGCTTCTTCTCTGCCAGAAAGCCGCCGGCGTGGTAGCACAACTCGAGCAGGCCGGCTGTGCCCACCGGGACATCTCGAGTGGAAACGTCTTCATCCTCCCCGGAACATGGGAGGTTTCGTTGATTGACTTCGATAGCTTGTTTCACCCTTCCCTAGCCATGCCCGCAACAACAACCTGCGGGACGATGGGGTACGTGGCTCCCTTTACGTGGCGCCACGGCGCTCCCGAGCCCGAGGCCAGCTGGTGTCCCTTCGCCGACCGATACGCTCTAGCCATCCTCTGCGTCGAGTTCCTCGTTCTCGACAAAGGGGCTCCTCTGACGGCAGACGGGGGCATGTTCGACCAGAAAGAACTCAAGCGGCGGTCCGGAAAGGGCCTGACAGAGGCGACTAGCAAGCTCAAGACCGAGTTCCCCGAGGCCACGCCACTTCTCCAGCAGGCCCTTCAGAGCAACCGGTACGACCAGTGCCCCTCGCCCGAGGACTGGCAGCGATTCTGCGCCGCCGCGGGATGCACCGTATCAGTGCCGCCGTGCCTGCGGGATGTGGAGGAGGTCGACTACACCTTCTTCACTCAGATACTGGCCAGGCGTCGCGTGCCTCTGCCTGTCTGGCCGGCGCCGTCGCTTCACGAGCTGCCGGTTGTGGATCTTCGGCAAGTCGATTTCTGCCAAGTGTTCGTCGTTCTTCCACCGAGCCCGTGGGATCCATAGCGGAGGAACCTCGGTCATGATCCCCTACAAGATCAACCTGTTCGCGACACCTCTACTCCTGCTCGTCTGGGCCATCGACGTCTACCTGTTCCTGGCAGGCATCAGGCTCATTCTCGGCCATTTCTCCGCACCCTGGTGCCAGCGTGCCTGCACGTGGCTTCAAGCCTTCACCGATCCGCTGCCTCGTGCCTTGTGCCGGTGGCTTGGCCGCAAGCGAAGACGGCCGTTCTCGCCCCGGCTTTCGTGGATGTTCGTGATCTTCACGGGAATCGCGGCCCGGTACCTGATTATCGCACTCGTTCTGTCAATCCCCTAACCTAAGGAAAGGAGTATCGCAATGTCTGAAGCCAACAAGCCCGTCAAGTCGTTCCGCGCCGGAGGCATCGAAGCCAGCATCTGGGAAAACGAAATCCAGCAGGGTGGCCAGCAGGTCACCCGCCACAGCGTCACCATCCGCAAGCAGTACAGGGACAAAGACGGCAACTGGAAGGAATCCAGCACCTTCTTCCCCAACGACCTGCCGCGCCTCGTCCTCGTCGCTCAGCGCGCCTTCGAGCACGTGGCCCTGAATGAGAGCGCCGACAAGGAAGACGCCCCGGCCTAGCCTGCCATCTCACCGGCCGCCATGAACCCGTCAGCAACACGCTGGCGGGTTCGTGTTTCCTGTCTACGCCGCCGCGAGCGCCTCCTGCTGCGTCTCTTCCTCTTGCCCCTGCTCCGGCGCTGACATGACTGCCTCGATGATCTCGCCGGCTGTCCCGCGGATCCGCTCCAGCGACGCCATCAGCGTCTCCTTCTTCCCATCGTAGAGTTGCATGTAATCGCTGCTTGCTGTCCCGCACTCCAAGCCAACAGCTTGGCACACGACAAAGGCCACAGCCTCTGCCTCGGTCTCCTTGACCGTCTTGCTCCGCTCTGTCTTGTCCTGATGCAGCATCTCATGGGCCAGCTCATGCACCAGGGTTGAAAACTCCTCTGCAGGCTCCATGTCTTCTCTGAGAAAGATCTTGCCGCCGGCAGACGCACCTTGGGCAGGACCAATCCTGTTGGTGTACTTTAGTTGGATGCCCCGGCTCAAAACCAAGTCTTTCAGCCGCGACAGATGTTCCGCGGGCTCGCCGCTCACCTTGGCGAACTCCGCCAGTGGCTTGCCGTCCGTCTGGCTGACATCGAAGACCGTACAAGGTCTGAAGGCCAGAAGGTCTTCCTCTTTATCCTCCTTCTGTTCTGCCTCCTCTTGTTGCAGTCGTCGCCTGTTCCTGCGATAGGTGATCGGCGCGAGGATGCGGATAGCCCGCTCTCCTTCCCTGACCTGCCGGCCAAGTTGCTGCCACGTTCGGTAGCCTGCAACCCGCGTCGCACCAGGTCGCTGCAGGGCAATCAAGAACACGTTGCCTACACTGTAGCGGTGGAACCTACCCAGCATCGCCAGATACGCCTTCAGGCTCGCGCTGTGGCCGTCGTCTAGGGCCATGGCCAGTTCATCGATGGCCTTGGATGCCATCCGCTTTATAACTGCAGCCTTCATGCTTCATCACCCACTACACCCTCTGCCCGGCGAAGGGCCTCGCAGTACTGGCACACCTTGCCCCGAAAATCTCTCTCCAGGAACCACACGCCGCACATCGAACATCGTTTCATGGTATCACCTCCTTGGCCCGCCTCTCTGGGCAAGCTCAGCTCACAACAAGGCTGAGCTTGCCTCAAGGCTGCGATGAGGGATTTCGCTTGTATCCAGCTGGCACGACAGACCATACTCCCTCATGGACCAACGTGAAGGAGCGTAAGATGGCAAAGGCGGATCTGGGGCAACTCGCTCAGGGTTTCTCGCTGCTCTCGGACAAGACCCGGCTTGGTATCCTGACGCAACTTTCGGGCGGGCCGAAGAACGTCACGGCCATGTGCAAGGCCCTGAAGCTGAAGCAGCCGACGATCAGCCACCATCTCGGCCTGCTGCGGATGGGCCGGCTCGTCAACGGACAGCGCCAGGGCAAGGCCGTGCTTTATACGGCTGACAAGAAAGCCCTGAAGGAGTTGCAGGCTGCCATCGGCAAGTTGACGCCGAAGTAGATGGGCCCTTCATGTCACCAGGGGAACAACACCACTGGCAGTAGCCCCTGCAACGGTGCATAGCACATCTGACCGGGGTGCCGGTCGGCGCCACCGTATCGGTGAGCTGATCCCGGCTCTGGCCATCTTGGCCTATTGCTTTTGCCGAAGGCTGATCGGCACGACGTGAGTTGGCCTATCGCCGCCGGGAGGCTTGGGGTTCGCTGATGCCGGCCTGCCTGGCTCAAGGAAGGGGGACGCCATGGGGCAGAAGGTCTTCTTCGCGGTGATGCTGCTGGGGTTGGCGGCCAAGGTAGGAACGGCAGGCGAATCCGCTCAAACGCAGCCCCCGTACGTGCTGGTCCGGTTTGAAAACGCGACCGCTGTCACGCTGCCATTCGAATTCCCCGGCTATCCGTTCTACATGGCGTATCCTTGCCGCCCGGTCGTCCCGATGCGTCCGGGCATGCCCTATCAAGTGCTGATTCCATCGCGGGAAGATGACGTCGGACTTCCGAGTCCCTTCACCTCCTTCCTGGTGTACCGGCCGGGTGATCCAACTCGACTTGCCTTCGAGGCGCGCGGCTGCCGTCTGCTGATGAACGGCAAGCCCGTTCTTTTGTTTCGTGGAGAGAATGGCGCAGAGGGAGTCTCGTGGTTATCCTCAGCATCTGAAGAGAATCTGAAGAGCCTCCGTTGCATCGAATTGAGCCCGGAGTTGCTGCTGTATGGTGGCGAAGCACTGGACCGCCTTTCGACCCATAACCCACACGTCGGTTTGACCTTTGCCAATAGCTCCTCCGAGGACGAGCAGACAGGCGAGCCGTCAGACAAGCCCAATTGGGTTGCGCTCGGCGTCAAGGCGTTGAACAGATTCAGGCCACGTGTTCTTGTCCTGCCGCCCGAAATCCTCGCCTCGGCCGATCTCGGGGACACGGCTCTTGAAGACGTGTACTGGCTCTCGCTTGGCTCAACGAGTGACAAGCCCAAAGATGAGAAGGTTCTGTGGGAACGCCTTGAAGAGGCCTCTCAGTTGCAGCACCTGGTGTTGGCCAGCCGAAACATGGATACCCAGTGGCAACGCCTCCAGAAACTGCAGTCACTTGTGGTAGGAGGCATCGATAGCGCCGACCTCAAGTCGATAGCCATGCTACCGAATCTCCAGAGTCTCAGCCTTTTTGAGACCGAAGCGCTAGACCTCGCCCCTCTCTCCGGATGCCCTGCCCTCAAGGTCCTGAACCTCAATGGCTCGAAGAACGTGAAACACCTGGACCAATTGGACGAGGTGGAGCTCACGTGGTTTGCACCACCCCCGGACATCACCGCAGAGCAACTGAAGGCCTTCTTGTCCCAGCACCCGGAACTCCGGGTACTTGCCTTGCACAAGACCGAAAACCTGTCTCTGGACGCGCTACAGCTCGTTCCCGATCTACGGGTGCTCGTTCTTACGACCGAAGCCGAAGATCTGGAACCGGTTGCCTCACTGAAGCAACTGGAGTTGCTGATACTGCACAAGGCATACTGGAGCGACGGAGCGTACTGGCCCGTGACCCTTCACCGTGAATTGCCCGACACGGAGATTGCGTTGGGAGGTGGCCTGTGCCTCGGTTCAGGCTGGATTCTGCTGTTGGTCCCTGCGGCTGCATTGGCCATATGGGGCACGCGGAGAAGGCGCCGCTAACAGCGTGGGGGCGACAGGATAAGATCCGGATACCGTGGACCGAGGGAAGTAGAGAATCTGTCTGTATCGAGCAGCTGTGGTATGACAGATCTTGCCCAGCGCGTTCAAGTCGCTGGCCCCGTGGAACATCGCAGCCTGCCGATCACCCGTGTTCGAGACAAACAACCCGCCACGCGTGAAGCTGCCGGCCACGGAGACCAGGCTCCGTACGGCCCCACCTCAGAAAGGGTAGACTTATGAGTCCCGAGCCGCATGAGCTCTCCAGGATGGAGGAGACCAAGCTCTTTGCCACGTACCTTGCCATGGTGGTCCGGAACGCCATGGAGGAGTTCCATTCCGCGCATCTCTCCGATGAGCAGATGGCAGAACTGAACCCGATTATCAGGGACGCCATCTACACCGGCCTGTACGCCCACGAGACCCGTAAGCAGTCTGACCGCTCGAGTCGGTTTATCGACGAGCACCTCCGAGCGATTCCGCCCTACTGGGAAAAACCGACGTTCCTGCCGGGTTTCCGTAAGTAAACAGCCGCTCACCTTTGAGGACCGCCGGTCGCCCTCACCTTCGCAGAATTCTCTCAAAAAGTCCTTGCGCGAACATCCGATATGCGCTATCCTTGACTGTAGAGACTGAGAACCACGAACCTACTGTCAAGGAGGTCTGCTATGACTCTCGGGTTAAGGAAGCTGATCGTCATCTGCTTGGTCGGGGTTGTCTTCCTGGCTGCCAACGCCATGATCGTGGCCAGCTGGCTCCAGGAGAGGGGCGTCATTGACGTCGCCAGGGACATTCGCAAAGACTTCCTGACCGGCACCGCCATCACCATCATCGTGGCCCTACTCATTTTGCTCGTAAGACCGCGCGGCGCTGCCACGGCCGAAAGCCAGAAATGGTTCGGCCGCTGCCCGGTCTGCGATCATGTACTGCTCGGCCGCGGGAGTTATTGCAGTGCGTGCGGGAGTAAGGTGTGATGAAGCGCGGCGCGTACCCGAGGAGGCAGCGGTTGTCGTACGACAACCACCTGTTGAGGGAGCATAGGTAATGTGAACCGGTGTCGGGTTGTCGCGACAACCGGAATGGCCATTTGCGGCAAATTTCGGCACTTTGGGCACAACTGCCGGGTGTGACGTAACTCGTTTAAAGAACCGTAATTACAGCAACAGCAGGGACTTGCGCGAAATGTGCCAGCTGAATTTCGAAACCGGTGCATTCGTCCACTCTGCCACCTCTCCGCAACGGTGGGACGGGGGATTGTAGCATGCGCCCCCCGCAGCCGTCCACCCCGGACCGGCCTCAGCGGGCCAGGACCCGCAGGGCGATCTCGCCGCCCGTCGCGGGCGAGCCGAGCGTCCGTTTGCCGCCGGCGTGGTCGAACCGCTCGCCCTTGGCAACCTCGCCCGTCCGCGAGTCGACCCACTCGGCCGCGTACGTTCCCTTCGGCAGGTCGAGGACGAGGTCCGCCCGCTCCACCCCGCGGAGGAACAGGGCGTACTGCCGGCCCGGCTCGGCCAGGGCGTGGACGGTCGCCTTCTTCGGCACGCCGCCGACGACCCAGTCCGCGGACGGCTGCATGCGGACGACGTCGAGGCCGTTCATGAACCCCAGGAGGGCGCCGAGGGCGCGTCGGAGCGTCTCGCCCCCGCCGCCGGGCGCCTTCGGCTCGGCGGAGCCGTCCTCGGCCCCCGGTCGGAACGAGTAATCGAGATTCGAATACACCGCCCCGCCCGCCAGGAGGAAGTCCCACCCGTCCGGACGGTACGGCACGTCCTTGGAGCCCTTGAAGCCCGTCTCGTCGTCGCCGACGGCGCGGCCGAGATGCCGGTTCATCGCCACGGCCTTGGGGGGCGAGCAATAGTGGAAGTTCAGGATCGCGACCTCCGGCATCGGGTCCTCGACGCGCTTCGACCCGTTCGCGATGTTGCGGGCGATGAGGTGCTTGTGCGGCAGGTCCTTCTCCGCCGCGACGATCTCCTCGGCGATGCGCTGCTGCCACGCCCGCGTCACGCCGCCGAAGTACGGCTCGTTGCAGATTTCCCAGTACAGGTTGTCGAACGCATTGCACTCGGTCACGATCTTGCGGACGAAGGCGAGCTGGTGCTTCAGGAGGCCGCCGTTCTCCAGCGTGAGCGGCTGCTTCGTGCCCACCTTGCCCACGCCATTGACGTTGTTGCGGGCGTTCATCGGGCAGGCTTTCCAGAGTTCATCGTTGTACATCGGGCAGAAGAGGACGAGTTCGACGACCACGCCGCGCTTGGCGGCCTCCGAGAGAAAATCTTTGAGCCGGGCGAAGTAGGCGGGATCGTATTTCGACAAATCGAACTTTCCGCCGCCGTCGTAGTAGCCCTTCGTCTTGGTCCGCGCCCACGGACACGCGAACCGGTGCGGTTTGGGGCCGAGCGGGTTGCCGGTGATCTTGAACGAGCCCGGAATCTCGCGGTACGTGCCGGAGAAGGTCCGCGTCAGGTTCAGGCCGTGCCGCTCGAGTTCCTTCAGGTACGGGCGGTAATCGAAGTCGAGGTTCAGGACGGCCCCGTAATGTTCGCCGGAGGTGACGAGCACGGTCGGCTTGCCGCGCCAGAGGAAATAGTGCGGGTTGTCCGGGTGCAGGCGGATGGGCCCGTGCTCGGCGCCGCCGGCGGACGAGGCCGCGACGAGGCACGCGGCCGCTGTCAGGATAAGGGCGGCCAGACGCGTCATCGGATGCTCCTTTCGCATAAACACGCCGGGTGGCATGGCCCTCCCCGCGCGCCGGGACCTGGCCATGATGTCCTTTCGAGGCACATGGCCACCCAACATCGGGTGACCATGCCACCCGCGGTCCGTTGGATTCCTGGCGGCAACTCAGACATCACCCGAACGCCCGCTCGACGATCCCCATCACCTCCCGCTTGTATCGCCGGGCGGCGGCCGGGTCGCGGCTGCGGCCGTCGCGGATCACGATATACTTCTGGAG
>Ga0272441_10003358_pt1 | contig 30518 bp, 31 predicted proteins | sample SSMProp6N_FD_193582 | JGI IMG/M metagenome (GOLD analysis project Ga0272441, IMG submission 193582) | Marine sediment archaeal communities from Little Sippewissett salt marsh, Falmouth, MA, United States - SSM-Prop-6N | ecosystem: Environmental > Aquatic > Marine > Wetlands > Sediment ... | reverse complement strand
GGGGACGGCGCACACCCCGAAGGCGTCCGGCTGGTTCCCGCCGCTCCGGTAGGCGCCCGCCGCCTGGTGGCCCCGCATGTCCACGAACCAGTAGCCGCGAAGCGGCGCGCCCCGGGAGGCCGCCCGGGCCAGGTCCCCGGAGATGTACCGGACCGCGTAGCCGTTCGAATCCTTCTGGCCGTAGAGGAGCGTGAACGGCACGGCGTATTCCATCACGCCGTCGCGGTCCCAGTCGGTGCGCCGGTACATGTTCTGCGCGACCAGGATCTCCTTGAGCGCGCAAGCGGCGCTGGCCTCGTTGGCGGCGGCCTGCGCCCGCAGGAGCCGCTCCCCCTCGGGCCCGGGTTCGGTCCTCTTTCTCAGGGTGACGAGGAGAATCAGCGCGATCGCGCACGCCGCGCCCCCGGCGATCGCAATCGCCCTCCAGGGCGAGGCGGCGAATTCGACCGGAGCGGGCCCGGTCCCGCGGGGCGAGCGGTCCATGAATGCCTCCGTTCGATTCCGGGGCGGGGCCGATTCGCACGGCCGAGGTGGAACGCGGCGCGCCCACCTCCCCCCGCGGACCGGCCGGGATCGTACCCCTCCGGGACATCGCGGTCAAGGACGGGGGCCGCCCCGCGCCCCCCGGCCGTGCGGGGGAGGGGGACGGCCGCCCGGCGCATTTTTCACTTGCATCGGCGGGTGCGGCCGGGTATAAGCGCTCCCCTACGGCCGCTCACGCGGGTGAGCGGACGAGGGAACTCTGTCCCCGGAAGGAGGCGGGCGCTGCATGATCCGCATTGAGGCTCGCGGCAACGAGCCGATCGAGAAGACCCTCAAGCGCTTCAAGAAGCAATGCGAGAAGGAGGGTCTCGTCAAGGACATCAAGAAGAGCTCCTACTACGAGAAGCCCTGCGACCGCAAGCGCCGCAGGATCCGAAATCAGGTCAAGAAAATCCTCAAGGATCGGGCCAAGGCCGACAAAGCGCTCCGCGACGCGACGGTCGGGGCCCGGAGGGGACGCTAGGGGCCGGGGGGCACGGCGACTTGTCCACCCGCGTTCCAATCACGCTCGCGCTCCTGGTCCTGTCCCTTGCGGCCGGCTGCGCCACCACGTCCGGCCTCGTCGCGCGCCTCGCCGAGACCCCCCCGCCCGCCGAGCGCCTCCGCATCGCCGGGAAGCTCGGGGCCTCGCGCTCACCCGAGGCCGTCGCGCCGCTCGTCCGGCTCCTCGCCGACACGGACTACGTCCTCCCCCGCGGCGGCGCGCCCGGGGAGTTCGGCGCGCACGTGGAGTACGTCTCCGGCCGGGCGAACCGCTCGCTCGTGCGCCTGACCGGCCGGGACTTCGGCTTCAGTCCCTTCGAGCGGGCCGAGCTTCGCGCGCGCGCGCGGCGCGCCTGGGAGGACTGGCACGCCTCGGTCGAGGGGCGCCTTCGGTACGACATGCGCGCGCGCCGGCTCGTGGCGGGGCCCGAGCCCGAGCCGGCTCCGAGGGAACCCGAGGCGAAGGAGGAGGGGCCGTGACCGATCAAGCCGGGCACGCGGGCGCGCCCGCGGTCGAGACGAAGGGCCTGACGAAGATCTACACCGACTTCTTCTGGCAGCCGAAGGTCCTGGCCGTGGACAAGCTCGACCTCACGGTCGAGCGCGGCGAGGTCTTCGGGCTCCTGGGCCCGAACGGGAGCGGCAAGACGACGACCGTGAAGATGCTGCTGGGCCTGCTCTTCCCGACGGCCGGGACGGCGCGCGTGCTCGGCGGCGACCCGCGCGCGAGCCGCACGCGCGAGCGCGTGGGGTACCTCCCCGAGGAGACCTACCTCTATCGCTTCCTCGACGCGGACGAGACGCTGACCTTTTACGGCCGGCTCTTCGGCATCCCGCGGCGGGAGCTCGCGCGCCGGGTGGACGCGCTCGTCGAACGCGTGGGGCTCGCCGGGGCGCGGCGGCGCAAGCTCGGCGAGTACTCGAAGGGCATGTCGCGGCGGCTGGGCCTGGCGCAGGCGCTCGTCAACGAGCCGGAGCTCGTCATCCTCGACGAGCCGACGAGCGGCCTCGACCCCATCGGCGCGCGCGAGGTCAAGGACCTCGTCCTCGAGCTCAAGGCGCAGGGCCGGACCGTGCTCCTCTGCTCGCACCTCATGGCCGACATCGAGGAGGTCTGCGACCGCATCGCGATCCTGCACCTGGGCGTGCTGCGCCGCGCCGGGCGCGTGGCCGACCTCCTCGCGCACACCGACGAGCGCTCCTTCCGCTGCCGCGGCCTCGACGAGGCCGGCGCCGGCGAGGTCGCCGCGGCGGTGCGCGCGCGGGGGGAGCTCCTCTCCGTGGACCAGCCGCGCGAGCGCATGGAGGACGTCTTCCTCGACGTCGTCGGCGCGAAGAAGCCGGCGGGGACCGGAAAGGACGGCGGCCAGGGATGACCGAGTCCCCGCCCCCGGTCCGCGCGACGCCGCTCGCGCTCGTCCTGGCGCTGCCGCTCCTCGTGATCGCCGCGTTCCTCGCGGTCTTCCTGGTCCTTGGCGTCGCGCTGCCGCTGCGCTTCGACCTCGCGCGGGCGCTCGGCAAGCGGTTCAGCGAGGGCGGCGCCCTGGTCGCGTGCCTCGCGCTCGCCGCGCTCGCGGGCGGGACGCTCCTCCTCGCCGGGCGGGCGGGCGCGCGCGCGAGGCTCGCGGTGGCGCTCGCGACCGCGCGCTCCTTCGTGCGGCACCCTCTCTTCTGGATCCTCGCGCCGGGGCTCCTCGTGCTCGTGGTGCTCAAGGTCGCGTCGATCGATTCGCACGGCGGGGCCTTTGCGAACGCGCGGCTGGGACTGAAGAACGCCGTGAGCTGGGCCTCGACCCTCGCCGCGCTCCTGGCCGTGCTCCTGCCCGCGCTCTCGCTCTCGGACGAGTTCATCTCGCGCAGCGCGTACGTGAACCTCTCCAAGCCCGTGGGCCGCGGCGCCTTCCTGACCGGCAAGCTCCTCGGGTGCCTAGCCGTGATCGGCCTCTTCCTCGCCGCGTTCCTCCTGACCGCCGACGCCTTCGTGCGCATCCGCCTCGCGCGCGCGCCGGCCGCCTCCGAGACCGGGGAGGGGGCCGACGCCGGGCGGGCCGCGGACGTCGGCGCGGGGCAGGCGGCCGGCCACGGGCGGCTCGTCTTCCGGACACTCGTCGAGGCCGGGACGAAGCCCGGCGCCGACCGGACGCGCCCGGCCGGCGCGCGACGGCCCGCGGCGGTCCTCCTGCGCCGGGGGGGGCGCTACCGCGCCGAGTTCACGCTGCCGGGCGCGGCGCTGCGCGAGGACGAGATCGTGGTCCGCCTCCTGGCGTACCCCGCGTCCATGGAGCGATTCTTCCGGGCGGACCTCATCGCCGTCACCGAGGGCGCGCGGCCGTACGAGGCGCGCGGCCTGAGCTGCCGCCTGGGCCGGACGGTCGAGGCGACGATCCCGCGCGCGTGCGCGGCGGACGACGGCCGGCTCGTCCTCGAGCTCGTGAACGCGGGTGGCGCGCGGGTGCGGCTGCGCACGGACGGGGCGATGTGGATCGCCGCGCCCGCGGACGCGCTCGAGACGGGCCTGGCGAAGGCGTGGATCGCGCTCATGGCCAAGGCGGCGCTGCTCGCGTGCCTCTCGCTCGCGTGCGCGACCGTGCTCTCCTTCCAGGTCTCGGCGCTCGTGGGACTCTTCGTCCTGGTGGCCGGGGGACTCATGGGCTACGCCAAGTCCTGGATCGCGCGCGTCGTCGAGTCGGCCGCGGCGGGCGGCGCCGCGGCAGGCGGCGAGGAGGCCGCCATCGGCTTCGTCGCGGTCTGGCTCCGGGGCCTGGCGCGCGTCCTGCCGGACTTCGCCGCCTCGGACCCGGCGCCGTTCGTCGGGGACCTCGAGCGGCTGCCGTGGATTTTTCTCCTGGCCGCGGTGCTGGGACTCCTCGCCGTGCGCGCCGTGCCCTGCATGCTCGCCGGGACGCTCGCCTTCCGCCGGCGGGAGGCGGACCGATGAGGCGCGCGGCGTACCTCTTCTGCGCGGCGGCGCTGCTCGTACCGATCGCGCTCGCGCAGCTTTCGCTCGAGCGGCTGCGCGGGCGGGAGGGCATCAAGCCCACGTTCAGCGAGGGCGCCCGGGGCGCCGGCATGGCCGTGGACACCGTCGTGCTCGGCCCCTTCCGCGGGCTGCGCGCGGATCTGAAGTGGATGAAGACCATCGAAATGCAGGACGCGCACCGCTACTACGAGGTCGAGGTCCTCTGCCGCGAGATTCTCGAACTGCAGCCGGACTTCGACGCGGTCCGCATCTACCAGTCGTGGAACCTCGCCTACAACCTCGCGGCCGAGACCGAGGACGCGCGCGAGCGCTGGGGCTGGGTCAAAAGCGGGATGGACCTGCTCGAGGAACACACCGGGCGCAACCCGCCCGAGGCCGCGAGCTACTACGCGCTCGGCCAGCTCATCCTGCACAAGCTCCTCTCGCCCACCGAGCCCTACCAGGAGCCCTACCTCGGCTACTCCAGTTTCGCCGGCGACGCGCGGAAGGCCGCGGCCGCCTCGCGCGACTGTTACCACCGGGCGCTGCGGCGGCGCGGGCTCTCGGACGGGAAGCGCACCCTGGCCGAGACCAGCATCGGCCACACCTACCGCTTCTCGCGCGAGTGGGAGGCGGGCGAGGAGTGGTGGCGGCAGCTCCTGCACCGCTACGCGGTCGAGCCCCGGCGCCGCGACCTGGCGTTCCTGGGCTGGCACGTCTTCATGACCGACCAAGCCATGGACCACCTCGAGAACGGGCGCGTGCGCGAGGCCGAGGACGCGTTCGCCCGGCTCTGCAAGCTCGACCCGCGCGAGCGGCGCCGGGCGCGCCCGGCGCGCGAGTTCTTCGCCGAGCGCCTCGCCTGGATGGGCGAGAAGGCCAGGCCCATCCACGAGGCGCGCATCGCCGCGCGGGTCCTCGCGCGGGCGAGGAAGACCTACGAGGTCTTCCGGCGGTACGACCCGGGCGCACCCGAGTCGTTCGAGGCGTGGCTCGAGGCCCGCCGGAAGGCGGGCGGGGAGTGAGGAGAAGGGGAGACCGGCAAACCCGGAAGGAGAGGAGCGCACCTGTGAAAGGCACCGCGGCACGCAAGAGGATTCGCACCATCGGACGCCTGGCCGCACTGGGCCTCTTCGTCGCGGCTGCGGCGGGCCTGGCGTTCGGCGGCACGCCGGAGGCGGCTGGAGGCGCCGCGGAGGGCGCAGGGTCGAGGCTCCTGAGCAAGGGGACGCTCACGGCCGTCTGGCTGATTGCGCCGCTGGGCTCGCTCCTGGGCATCTTCTTCGCCTGGTTCTTCTACCAGTCGATGAAGCGCTCGCCCGAGGGCACCGACAAGATGAAGGAGATCGCCCAGGCCGTGCGCGAGGGCGCGCGCGCGTACCTGACGCGGCAGTACAAGGTGGTGGCGCTTGTCTTCGGCGCGCTCTTCGTCTTCTTCGGTTTCATGGCCTTCGCGCTCGGCACGCTGCCGAAGCTCGTGCCCTTCGCCTTCCTCACGGGCGGGTTCTTCAGCGGCCTCTGCGGCTGGTTCGGGATGACCGCGGCGACCTACGCCTCGAACCGGACGGCCGCGGGCGCGAAGGAGAGCCTCAACCGCGGTCTTCAGGTCGCGCTGCGCTCGGGCGCGGTGATGGGGCTCATCGTCGTGGGGCTGGGGCTCTTCGACATCTGCGCCTGGTTCGCGGCGCTCTACTGGCTCGTGCCGAAGGTGATGCCCGAGTGGCAGATGCCGCTTCACGACATCACGATCACGATGCTCTGCTTCGGCATGGGCGCGAGCACGCAGGCGCTCTTCGCGCGCGTGGGCGGCGGCATCTTCACCAAGGCCGCCGACGTGGGCGCCGACCTCGTCGGCAAGGTCGAGGCCGGCATCCCCGAGGACGACCCGCGCAACCCCGCGACCATCGCCGACAACGTGGGCGACAACGTGGGCGACGTGGCCGGCATGGGCGCGGACCTGTACGAATCCTACTGCGGCTCGATTCTCGCCACGGCCGCGCTGGGCGTGGCCGCCTTCGCGAACATGAAGCCCACGGCCGGCCTGACCGCCGAGGCGGCGGGCGCGCTCGTCACGAACTGGCAGCTCGCGGCGATCATGGTCCCCATGGTTGTCGCGGGGCTGGGCGTGGCACTCTCGGTGCTCGGCGTCTTCCTCGTGCGCACGCGGGAGGACGCGGGCCAGAAGGAGCTCCTGAGCGCGCTCAACCGCGGCGTCTACGGCAGCGCGATCGGGATCTGGGTCCTGAGCTACTTCGTCATCCACTTCCTCCTGCCGGGGCACCAGGGGCTCTTCCTCTCGCTGACCTCGGGCCTGCTGGCCGGCATCGTGATCGGCAAGGCCACGGAGTACTACACCAACGCGGACTTCAAGCCCACGCAGAAACTCGCCGAGCAGTCCCTTACGGGCCCGGGCACGCTCATCATCGACGGTGTCGCGATCGGCATGCTCTCGACCGCGATTCCCGTCCTGAGCGTGGTCGCCGCCACGCTCGTGGCCTACGTGGCCGGCGGCACCGTCGAGGGAGAGCTCCACGCCTCGCTCGGCCTGTACGGGGTGGGCCTCGCCGCGGTCGGGATGCTCTCGACGCTCGGCATCACCCTCGCGACCGACGCCTACGGCCCGATCGCGGACAACGCGGGCGGCAACGCCGAGATGTCCGGCGAGGGGCCGGAGGTGCGCGAGCGCACCGACGCGCTCGATTCTTTGGGCAACACCACCGCGGCTACGGGCAAGGGCTTCGCCATCGGCAGCGCCGCGCTGACGGCCCTCGCGCTCCTGGCCGCCTACATCGAGGACGTGCGCAACGCCCTGCATCGCATGGGCAGGGACGCGGTGACGATCGGCGAGCGCTCCGTCGAGGTCGCCGAGATGAACCTCGCGGACTTCATGGCCTACTACAAGGTGAACCTGATGAACCCCAAGGTCCTGATGGGGATGTTCGTCGGCGCGATGCTCGCCTTCGTCTTCTGCGCGCTCACGATGAAGGCCGTGGGCCGCGCCGCGGGCAAGATGGTCGAGGAGGTGCGCCGCCAGTTCCGCGAGATCGCGGGCATCATGGAGGGCACGGCAAAGCCCGACTACGCCAGCTGCGTGGATATCTCGACGCGCGGGGCGCAGCGCGAGATGATGTTCCCCAGCCTCCTGGCGCTCGCCGTCCCGGTCGGGACCGGGCTCGTCCTCGGCGTGCCCGGGGTCATGGGTCTCCTCGCCGGCGGGCTCGTCTGCGGGTTCACGCTGGCCGTCTTCATGGCCAACGCGGGCGGCGCCTGGGACAACGCCAAGAAGTACATCGAGGGCGGCAAGCACGGGGGCAAGGGCTCCGACGCGCACAAGGCCGCGGTCGTGGGCGACACGGTCGGCGACCCGTTCAAGGACACCTCGGGCCCGAGCCTCAACATCCTCATCAAGCTGATGACCATGGTGAGCGTGGTCGCGGCCGGACTCGTGGTGAAGTACGCGCCCGAGATCGGGCGGTTCCTGGGTCTGGGGTTCTAGGACCGTGGCGGCGAGGGCGGGAGCGAAGAGAAAAAGAAAGGCGAAACCGGCGGAACCGGCCGGAGCCGACGAGGCGGAGCTCGCCCGCCTCGCGGCCCGCGTCGCGACGGCCATGCGCGCGGAGGAGGTTGCGATCTACGACCTGCGCGGCATCGCGGACTTCACGGACTTCTTCGTCGTGGCCACGGCGGCCGCGGCGACGCAGCGGCGCTCGATCGTGCGTGCGATCGAGCGGAAGTTCGCCGGGGAGGGGAGGCGGCCGCTGGGCGTCGAGGGGCTCGACGCCGGCTGGACGCTCCTTGACTTCGGCGGCTGCCTGGTGCACCTTTTCAGCCCGGAGCTGCGGGCGTACTACGACCTGGACCTGTTGTGGGGCGACTGCCCCCGCGTGGATTGGGAGGCGACGTGATGGCGCACTATGTGGGCATCGACATCTCCGAGGGCAAGGAGGGGCAGGCGGTCGCGATCCTCAACGAGGAGGGCTACACCGAGAGCCTCTACATCCAGCCGGTGTACGACAGCGAGGGCCTCGAGCGGCTCGCGGACCGCATCCTCGAGCTCGCCGGGCCCGACGCGTACGTGGCCATCTCCGGCCCGCGCCTGCCGCGCGCGAGCTGCGAGGAGGTCCGGAAGAAGGGCCGCGACGCGGAGCGGGAGCTCAAGACCATCCACCGCACGCCGTGCATCGACTACTTCGACAACGACCTGCGCTGTCCGCTCTGCGGCCTCAAGGCCGGCAAGTACGGATGGATGCGCAGCTCCTTCATCCTCTTCGACTCCTTCGCGAACAAGCTCACCGATCCCGACAAGCAGCTCATCGAGACCGTGCCCTCGATCAGCTTCAAGCGTTTCGAGCGCGACGAGTCCGACGTGCGCCTCATGCTCTTCGGCTTCAAGCACGTCAAGCGCGACGGGCGGCTGGACCTCCTCGACGCGGTCTGCTGCGCCGTGACCGCGCGCCACTTCTCCAAGGGCCTCTTCGAGGCCTTCGGCAGCGAGGAGGAGGGCCAGATCGTCATCCCGAAGCCGTAGGGGGAGGCCGCGACATGTGCGCCAAGAGCTACTGGGGGGGACCGGTCCGGGCCGAACCGGACTTCGAGAACGTCCTCAAGGTCCTCCGGCGCGAGGCGCCCGACCGGCCCACGCTCATGGAGCTCTTCATGAACGGGCCGCTCCACGAGAAGGTCGTGGACGCGTCCGAGCTCGCCGGCTTCGAGGACCATCCACGCCGGGGCACGGTGCTCACCATCAAGGCCTTCCGGAACCTCGGCTACGACTACGCCACGCTCCGCGCCTCGGACCTCAGGTTCCCCTCGGGCGAGCGGGAGTCGAAGCACACCCGCTCCCTCAACGAGGGCGCGCTCATCACCGACCGGGCGAGCTTCGAGCGCTACCCCTGGCCCGAGCCGGCCGACTTTCCCTGCGAGTGGCCCGAGTTCGCCGCCGAGGTCCTGCCCGACGGCATGAAGCTGATCGTCATCGGCCCGGGCGGGGTGCTCGAGAACGCCATCGACCTCGTCGGCTACGAGCACCTGTGCCTGCTGGTCTACGACGACCCGAAGCTCCTCGATGAGGTCTTCGCCGCGATCGGCACGCGCCTCGTGGAGTACTACCGCCTCGCCGTCGAGTACGACTCGGTCGGTGCGGTCTGGGCCAACGACGACTGGGGCTTCAAGACCCAGACGATGCTCGCCCCCGAGGACATGCGCCGCTACGTGATCCCCTGGCACAAGCGGATCGCCGAGGTCGTCCACGCGGCCGGGAAGCCGACGATCCTGCACAGCTGCGGCTGCCTCGACTCGGTCCTGGACGACATCGTCGAGGTCATCGGCCACGACGGAAGGCATTCGTACGAGGACGCCATCCACCCGGTGGAGGAGGTCTACGAGGAACTCGTCGGCCGCATTGCGGTGATCGGCGGCATCGATATGGACTTCGTCTGCCGCTCGACGCCCGCGGAGGTCTACGCGCGCTCGCGCTCCATGCTCGAGCGCACCGCCGAGCGCGGCGGCTATGCGCTCGGCACGGGCAACAGCGTGCCCGAGTACGTCCCGGACGAGAACTACTTCGCCATGCTGGCCGCCGCCTGGGAGCACCGCGACGGCTACCGGCCGCCAAAGGGGTGAGACGTGCTGCGCACCGTTCGCTGGCTTCCGTGCGCCTTCCTGCTCCTCGCCGGCTGCTTCCTCCCCGACGACGACCACGACGACGACGCCTACTACCGCCGTGCCCGGCCCGAGGGCGACGCCGCCGCGCGCGCGGCCGCGGACCTTCCCGCCGGCCACCGCCACGTCGTGAGGGACCGCGAGCCGACCGCCGAGCGCCCCCGTCCCCCGCGGCCCGAGCGGCCGGAACGCGACCGTCGGCGGCCGGAACGCGACCGGACCCCGGACGTCTACGTCCTCCCGGTCCCGGGAGAGGGGCCTCGGAGACCGCCCGCGCCGCCGGACGAGGCCGCCCCCGCGGTCGAGGCCGCGGCCGAGGACCGGGAGGCGAAACTCGATCTCCTCCGTCACCCGTGGTTCGAGGCGGGGGGCGAGGGCTGGGGCGGCCGGGTGGGTCTCGCCGTGCCCATCTACGACGAGCCGGACATCGGCGTGGGCGTGGGCTACGAGCTCGACCTGCGCAGGCAGGTGTGGGGACCCGTCGGCGCGGGGTTCGTCCTGGGCCAGTCGTTCGCCTCGAACGAGGCGACCGGCGCGCTCGCCCGGGGCCACTTCGACACCCTGCTCCTCCTCGCCGACGTGACCGTGGACGTGCGGCCCTTCCCGAGCCGGCCCTACCTGCCCGTCGTCTCGCTCGGCGCGGGCGCGGGCGCCCTCTTCGTGGACCCGGACCCGTCCGAGACCCTCAAGGAGGACCTCGGCGCCCTCGGCCTGCGGCTCGAGGAGGAGAGCTTCGTGCTGCCCGACCTGCGGCTGCGCGCGGACCTTCTCATCCCCCTCGACCGCGGCTCCTTCCTGAGCCTCGGCGTCGCGCGCGACGCCGCCTGGGGCGACGTCGAGTCGAAGCTGCGCGACCTGTGGACCGACGCGGTGCTCTCGGTCGACCGCCAGCGCATGCACTTCGACTCCACCTCGGTCCAGATCGCGATCGTGGTGCGGTTCTAGGGCGCGCGCGCCCAAATCCGTTTGACACCGCCCCTGGGGGGGCGTAGACTCCTCCTTTCAGGTAGAGCGAACCGGGACGGTGGGGCGGACGAACGCGATGCCGGAGGCCGAGCCGAAGCACCGGGTTCTCGTCGTCGAGGACGACGAGGCCATGCGCAAGCTCATGGTCAAGGTCCTCGACCGGACCGGCCGGTACGAGGTCGTGCAGGCCGCCGACGGCCGGGAGGCCGTCGAGCGGATCGACGCGGAGCGCCCCTTCGACGTCGTGCTCAGCGACATCCAGATGCCGCGCCTGGGCGGCGAGGGCGTGCTCGCCCACGTGCGCGATCGCAGCCCCGACACCTCGGTCGTCATGATCACCGCCTACCGGAACGACGAGAGCGTGGTCCGCTGCCTCGCCAACGGCGCGATGGACTACCTCACCAAGCCGGTCCGCGTCTCGAACCTGCTCCAGACCATCGACCGCGCGGTCGAGCGCGGGCGGCAGATGCCCGCGGGCGAGGGCGACCTCGCCGTCAAGCAGGAGGTCCGCGACTGGATCGAGATCACCGCGCCCAGCCACTTCGAGTTCGTCGAGCGCTTCCAGAAGTTCGTGGCGCGCCTCTACGACACCCAGATGACCGAGGAGGAGAAAAACGACATCCGCGTCGCGATCGACGAGATCGGCCAGAACGCGGTCGAGTGGGGCAACCGCGAGGACGCCTCCAAGCAGATCCGCCTCTCCTACTGCCTTTTCAAGGACAAGATCGTCTTCAAGATCGAGGACGAGGGCGGGGGCTTCGACACCCAGAAGCTCAAGGACCCCTCGCGCGACCCGCTGGCCCACATCATGGAGCGGCTGGCCTCGGGCAAGCGGATGGGCGGGTACGGCATCTTCATGACCAAGACCATCATGGACGAGATCGTCTTCAGCGAGCGCGGGAACATCGTGGTCCTCTCGAAGTACATCGGCCATCCGGACGCGAAGGAAGAGAACGCCCGTCCCTCCTCCGAGGCCCCTCCCGCCGGGAAGGCGCGCGATGGCGACGGGTGAGCCGGCCCGACCGCGGGCGGGCGGCGCGGGGCCGTACATCGGACGCGTCCTTCTCATCTACGAGAGCCGGATCATCCTCGAGACGGTCCGCGCCGTCCCCTCGGACGCGGGCGTGCACATCGAGGCCGTCGACGACGAGGACGAGGGGCTCCGCCGCGCGACCGAGGAGAGCTTCGACGCCGTCGTCGTCTGCGCGGTCACGCGGCGCACCTCCGGGTACGCGCTGGCGAAGCGCATCCGCGAGCGGACGGGCGAGCGGTACCTGCCGATCCTCATCCTCGTCGTGCGCGCGGGCGAGGACGAGCGCGCGCACGCCGAGCGCGCGGGCGCCGACGGGCTCCTGGATCTCGCCGGCTCGCCCGAGGAGATGCGCTTCCGCATCGAGCCCTTCCTGCGCGCCGGCCGCCGCCTGCGCGAGATCGCGGGCGACCTCGAACTCGCCGAGGAGCGCACCCGGGCGCTCGCACGCGCCAACGCCGAGGCCGGGCACTTCCTCATGGAGGTCGAGGAGCGCGACCGGCGCATCCAGGAGCAGTCCCGGGAGCTCGAAGCGCGCGCCAAGAGCCTCGCGCGCGCCAACGCCGAGGCCGCGCGCCTCATCCTCGAGATCGAGGAGAAGGACCGCCGGCTCCAGGCCCAGAGCCGCGAGATCGAGCGGCACATGGAGGTCCTGCGGCGGGACCTCGCCATCGCGGCGGACCTCCAGATCAACCTCCTGCCCAACGAGTACCCGGACGCGCCGGGCGTGCGCCTCTTCGACCGGTTCCTTCCGGCGGCCGAGCTCTGCGGCGATTACTTCGACTATATCCTGCGTGAGAATGGCGATTTCGACGCCGTCGTCGCCGACGTCACCGGGCACGGGGTCGCCAGCGCCCTCGTCTCGGTCCAGGTGCGCGCCATGGCGCGCGCGCAGACGCACGGGCACCGCTCGCCGTCGGAGATCCTCGCCCGGCTCAACGAGTTCATGATCACCAGCTTCAACCGCCAGTTCTTCATGACCATGTTCTACCTGGGCTACCGCGCGGCCACGGGCCGCATCGAGTACGCGGGCGCGGGGCACAACCCGGCGCTGCTTCTTCGGCGGAACGAGGCGGCCCCCGAGTCCCTCCGCAGCCAGAGCGTGCCGCTGGGCATCGTCGCCGGCGCCCGGTTCCCCGAGAGCACGCTGGAGCTCGCGCCGGGCGACCGGCTCCTCCTCTACACCGACGGGCTCACCGAGATCTGCAACGGCCGGAGCGAGCCCTTCGGCGCCGGGCGCGTGGAGCAGTTCCTGGCCTCCTCGCGCGAGGTGGGCGGCCGCAACGTGCTCGACGGCCTCCTGCGCGAGGCCCGGTACTTCGCGGGCCGCGCGAACTTCGACGACGACGTGACCCTCGTGCTCATGGAGCGCGAGACGTCCTAGGGCCGGCCGGAGGGGTGCGCATGTCCGAGACGCCGCTCATCGATCCGACCAAGCTCGAACGTCTTCTGAAGCGGACCGACGCGCTGCCGAGCTGCCCGCTCGTCTTCCAGAAGATCAACGAGATCGTCCGCGACGAGAGCTCCACCGCGCGCGACCTCGGCCGCGTCATCGCCACCGACGAGGCCCTCACCAGCCGCCTCATCCAGATCGTCAACAGCGCCTACTACGGCCTGCGCGGCACGATCTCGACCGTGACGCAGGCCGTGGTCATCCTCGGCTTCCAGGAGATCAAGCGCATCGTCTACGCCGTGCCGGCCGCGGACCTCTTTCGCCAGAGCGAGGTCGACGGCGGCATCGACGTGATGGGCCTGTGGCTCCACTCGCTCCGCGTCGCGGTCGGCGCGCGCGAGTTCGCCTACCGCGCGCGCCTGGCGATCCCCGAGGAGACCTTCGTGGCCGGCATCATCCACGACATCGGGCAGGTGATCCTCAACCGGCTCGTCGGGCCGGCCTACGCCGAGTTCGGCGCCCGCGCGCGCGCCGAGGGGGCGGACCTCGCCGCCGCCGAGGAGGCGGCCTTCGGCATCAGCCATGCCGAGGTCGGCCGGCGCCTGGCGAAGAACTGGGACTTCCCCGAGCTCCTCCAGGACGCGGTGCGCTGGCACCACGGCCCGCTGGGCGATCGGGAGCTGCCGGACGTCGTCCACATGGTCCACGCGGCGAACGTGCTCGTGAACGAGGCGGCACGCGGCGTGGCCCCGGCCGACGCGGTCGCCTCCGTGGAGCCCGCCGCCATCGAGCGGCTCGATCTCAACCGCGGCTCGGCCGAGGAGGTCTTCGGCCGCGCCGAGGAGGAGTTCGCCCGCATGCGCGAGATGTTCCGCATCGCCGGGCCGGACGACGAGACCATCGAGATACCCAGCCCCGGGCGCGTGGAGTAGCCTGTGCCGGACGCCGTCGCCATCGATTTCGGAGGCACCAACATCGTCGGCCTGCGCGTGGCCGCGGACGGCGAGGTCCTCGCGCGGCGCGAGGCGCCCTCGCGCGTCTCCGAGGGCGCCGAGGCCGTCATGGCCCGCATCGAGGCGGTGGCCAGGGGCCTCCTCGGCGGCGGAACCCGCGGCGTCGGCATCGCGAGCCCCGGGCTCATCGACCCGGAGCGCGGCATCTGCCGGAACGAGTGCGCGAACGTGCCCGGCTGGAAGGGGATGCGCCTCGCCGGGCGCCTCGCCGAGGCCACCGGCCTGCCCGCCTTCGCCGAGAGCGACGGCAACGCGGCCGCGCTCGCCGAGACCTGGATCGGCGCCGCGCACGGCGAGCGGGTGGTCCTGCTCCTCACGCTCGGCACGGGCATCGGTGGGGGCATCGTCTCGGACGGCCGCATCTGGCGCGGGGCCTCGAACGGCGCGGGCGAGTTCGGTCACATCACGATCGATTACCGGGGTCGCCGCTGTCCCTGCGGCTCGATCGGCTGTTTCGAGCAGCACGCCTCGGCCGCCGCGGTGGGGCGCGCCGCGCGCGAGCGCGTCGCCTCGGGCGCGTCGAGCGCCATGCTCGACCTCGCCGGCGGCGACGTCCAAAAGATCGAAGCGAAGACCGTCTTCGACGCCGCGCGCACCGGGGACGTCGTCGCCCGCACCCTCGTCCGCGAGACCGCGGTCGCGCTCGCCGCGGGAATCGGCTCGCTCGTCAACGCGTTCAACCCGTCGGCCGTGGTGCTCGCCGGCGGCATGGCGCTCGCCGGCGAGGCGCTCCTCGCCCCCGTGCGCGAGGAGCTCGCCGCCGGCCGCGCGCTGCCCGTGATGCTCGCGGAGTGCAGGCTCCTGGCGAGCGCGCTCGGCGCCGACGCGGTCGCGCTCGGCGCGGCCAAGGTCGTCTTCGACCGGCTGGAGGAGGGGAGGGGATGAGACGCTTCGCGTTCGCAGCCCTCGCGCTCGCGCTCTCAAGCGCGGCGCTCGCGGCGGAGCCGCCGGCCGAACCGATTACCCCTACCGAGAATCAACTCCGAGGGGAGAATCTGGACGAAGCCACCGAGAAGGTGACCATCGAAACCGAAGACGGTTGGGAGCTCGCCGGGCTCTACGTGCAGGGCGTGAACAAAGGGGAGAAGAACCACAAGTGCCGCGCCGTCATCCTCGTCCATATGCTTGGCCGGGAAAAAAATGACTGGAAACCCCTGATGAAGCGTTTTTATGGCAATGGCTGCGCGGTCCTCGCCTTCGACCTGCGCGGCCACGGCGCGAGCGTGCGCGCGGACGGGGTGGCCCGGCCCTGGCGCAAGTTCAAACGCAGGGACTGGGCCGCCGCCGAGAAGGACATCCTCGCCGCGCGCGACTGGCTGCTTAAAAACAAGGAGACGGTCGATCCCGACCGCATCGCGCTCGTGGGCGCGTCCATCGGCGCGAATTTATGTTTGCGCGCGCTCGGGCGCGACGAGAAGCTCCGCGGCGCGGTACTGCTCTCGCCGGGCCTCGACTACCGCGGCGTGACGACCGAGGACGCGCTCGAGCGGGTCCGCCCGGGGCAGCGGGTCGCGGCCTTCGCCTGCTCGAACGACCTCCAGAGCGCGACCTGCGTGAGGACGCTCGAGCGAATGCTCCAGGCCTTCGAGCGCGAGCGCCGCGAGAGCTTCACCGCCAAGGTCTACTCCGGCCGCACGATCACGGCGGCGACCGGCGGGCTCCACGGCACGCGGATGCTCGGCCGGGTGAAGGGCATCGAGGAGGAGGTCCTCGACTTCCTGAATTCCGCACTCGCGCCCCGCGCGGAGGAAGAGCAGAAGGAGAAGAAGGAAGAAACGAAGCCCTCCCTCGACCGGACCCTTGACGCGCTGCGGCGAGCGCTCTAGCGTGCGCAGCCGCTACCTCCTCGACCTGAAGCTCGCGGGCGTGCCCGCGCTCACCTGCGACGTGTGCGTCCTCGGCGCGGGTACGGCCGGACTCTCGGCCGCGCTCGCGGCCGCGGAGCGCGGCGCGAGCGTGATCGTGCTCGCCAAGGGCCGCGCGGACGAGTCGAACTCGTCGGAGGCGCAGGGCGGCGTCGCCGTCGCACTCGCGCCCGGCGACTCGCCCGAAGCGCACGCGCGCGACACGATCGAGGCCGGCGCCGGGCTCTGCGAGGCCGGGGCCGTGGACGTCCTCGTGCGCGAGGGCCCCGCGCGCGTGCAGGAGCTCCTCGACTGGGGTGCGGCCTTCGACACCGACGCGGGCGGCGCGCTGGCCTTCACGGAGGAGGGCGCGCACGGCCGGCCGCGCATCGTGCACGCGGCCGGCGACGCCACGGGCCGCGAGATCTCGCGCGTCCTCGGCGCGCGCGCGGCCGCCGAGCCGCGCATCACGATCCTCGAGCGCCACTTCGCGGTGGACCTCCTCCACGCCGACGGGCGCGCCTGGGGCGCGCTCGCCGTCGGCCCGGACGCGCCCGCCGGCCGCGGCGCCTTCGTTCGCGTGCGGGCGGGCGCGACCGTGCTCGCGACCGGGGGCCTCGGCCGCGTCTACCGCGAGACCACGAACCCCGCGGTCGCCACCGGCGACGGCGTGGCCATGGCCTTCCGCGCGGGCGCGGTCGCGAGCGACATGGAGTTCGTCCAGTTCCACCCGACGACGCTGTATCTCGCCGGCGCGCCGCGTTTCCTCGTGAGCGAGGCCGTGCGCGGCGAGGGCGCGCACCTCCTCGACGCGAAGGGCCGCCGCTTCATGACGGAGATCGACCCGCGCGCCGAGCTCGCGCCGCGCGACGTGGTGAGCCAGGCCATCCAGCGCGAGCTCCACCGCACGGGCGCCGCGTGCGTCTACCTCGACCTCTCACCCCTCGACGCGGCGCGGGTGCGCGCCCGGTTCCCGACGATCGCGAACATCCTCGCGCAGTTCGGCCTGGACCTCGCGCGCGACCGTATCCCGGTCCGGCCCGCGGCGCACTACGCGATGGGCGGGGTGCGGACGGACCTCGCCGGGGCGACCTCCGTGCGCGCGCTCTGGGCCTGCGGCGAGTGCGCCTCGACCGGCGTGCACGGCGCGAACCGGCTCGCCTCGAACTCGCTCCTCGAGGCGCTCGTCTTCGGCCGGCGCGCGGGAGAGGCGGCCGCCGCGCATGCGCGCGCCGAGGGCCGCGGCCGCTTCCCGCTCGACCGCATTGAGCGCGGCGTCGAGGCTCGCAGCGTGCCCCTCGACCTCGCCGACGTGCGCCGCTCGCTCACCGCGCTCATGTGGCGCGCGGCCGGGGTCTTCCGCGAGGGCGAGTCGCTCGCCGCGGCCGAGGAGCACCTCGCCTTCTGGCAGGGGTACGTCTACCGCGGCGCGACCGAGTCGTCCAAGGCCTTCGAGCTGCAGAACATGCTCGCGGTGGCGCAGCTCGTGGTCCGCGGCGCGCGGCTGCGCGCCGAGTCCCGCGGCGCGCACCAGCGGCTCGACCACCCCGACGCGGCGGGCGAGGCGCGGCACACCGTGCTCACGCGCGCGAACTTCGAGAACGACGGCCGGACCTGATCACCCCCTCCGGCCGCCCCTCCGTATCGCACCCTCCGTCCGCAGCTTTTTCTTTCGCTGTGTGACTTGACAGACATTTGGGAATTTGGCAAGATGACCAAACGTTACGGTGGGCGAAGGGAGGTTCGCGGGATGAACGCGAAGCGGCGGGCCCGGCTCGAGATGCGGGCGCGGGTCATCAAGGCGATGGCGCACCCGACGCGGCTCTTCCTCGTGGAAGAGCTCGCCAAGGGCGAGCGGTGCGTCTGCAAGCTGACGGGGATGGTCGGGGCCGACGTCTCGACGGTCTCCCGTCACCTGGCGATCCTCCGGAACGCGGGCATCGTCGAGGACGAGCGCCGCGGGGCGCAGATCTTCTACTCGCTTCGCTGCCCCTGCGTGCTTCGCTTCTTCTCCTGCGTCGAGGCGGTCCTCCGGACGGACGCGAGGGGAAAGGCCGCGCTGGCCCGGTAGCGGCGTTCGCGCACGGCCGCGCGCGAGCCTCGCAGAACCGCCTCGGGATGGGGCTCCCATGAAATGGAAAAACGAGGGAAAGAAGCTCGCCGCGATCGCGGCCGTCTTCCTCCTCTTCTACTTCCTGCCTGCCGGCTCGGCCCGCTTCACGAGCGCCGTCTCGGAGGCGCTGCACCTGGCCCGCACGTACGCGCGCGAGCACGTGCTGCTCTGCCTGGTGCCCGCGTTCTTTATCGCCGGGGCGATCGGGGTCTTCATCAGTCAGGCTTCGGTGATGAGATACCTGGGGGCCGGAGCCAAGAAAGTTCTGGCCTACGGCGTTGCGTCGGTCTCCGGCTCGATCCTCGCCGTCTGCTCCTGCACGGTGCTGCCGCTCTTCGCGGGCATCTATCGGATGGGCGCGGGGCTGGGACCGGCGTGCGCGTTCCTCTACGCGGGGCCGGCCATTAACGTACTGGCGATCGTCCTGACCGCGCGGGTTCTCGGGCTCGAGATGGGCGTCGCCCGCGCCGTGGGCGCGGTCGCGTTCAGCGTCGTGATCGGTCTCGCCATGCACCTCCTCTTCCGCAGGGAGGAGCTGGCCAAGGCCGAGGCCCAGGCCGCGCTGCCCGAACCCGAGGCGCGGCGGGCGCTCTGGCAGAACGCACTCTTCTTCGGCGCCATGGTCGGCGTGCTCGTCTTCGCAAACTGGGGCGCGCCGGCCGATCCGGCGGGTGGGTCGGTCTACGCCGGCATCTACCGCGCGCGCTTCTGGATTGCCGGGGCGTTCTCCCTGTCCCTCGCGGCCATGATCCCGCTCTGGTTCCGGAAGGCGGAGCTCGGCGAGTGGGGCTCGGTGAGCTGGGGCTTCGCCAAGCAGATCCTGCCGCTTCTGCTACTTGGCGTGCTGGTCGCCGGGTTCCTGCTGGGCCGGCCCGGACATGAGGGATTGATCCCCGCGGCCTGGGTCGAGGGGGCCGTCGGGGGGAACTCGCTCCAGGCGAATCTCTTCGCCTCGGTGGCGGGCGCGCTGATGTACTTCGCCACGCTCACCGAGGTGCCGATCCTGCAGGGACTGCTCGGCTCCGGAATGGGCAAGGGCCCGGCGCTGGCGCTGCTTTTGGCCGGGCCGGCGCTTTCGCTCCCCAACATGCTCGTCATCCGCAGCGTGATGGGGACGAAGAAGACCCTCGCGTTCGTCGCGCTCGTCGTCGTCATGGCCACGATCAGCGGCATGATCTTTGGGGTTGCTTTCGGATAGGAGACCGCCGTGAAGAAAGTCCAGGTTCTGGGCACGGGCTGCCCCAAGTGCAGGAAGCTCGCGGAGAACGCCGAGGCCGCCGCGAAGGCCCTCGGCATCGAGTACGAACTCGTCAAGGTGACCGACATCAACGAGATCATGGATTTCGGCGTGATGATGACCCCGGCGCTCGCCGTCGACGGCGAGGTCAAGACGGCCGGCAAGGTGCCGTCCGTCGAGGAGATCAAGAAGCTGCTCGGGTAGTCACGCGGCTTGGAGGCCGCCGGAAGGGAGGCGAACCGCCATGAAGCCGAAGACGATTGTCGCCGCGCTCCTGCTCGCGTTCGTCGGCGCGAGCGTGGCCTGGCTGGTCGCGAAGGAGGCAGGCGGCGGACGCAGCGGCGGCCCGGACGCGGCCCCCGTCCCGGTGCCGCCTGACCCCGGGAAGCCGGCTGCCCCGGCCGCGTCGTTGCAGAAGGTCGTCGTCTACTACTTTTACGGAACGGCGCGCTGCTATACCTGCCGCAAGTTCGAGGAGTACGCCGGGCACGTGCTGCAGGAGGACCTCGCCGACGCCGTGAAAGCCGGGCGTCTCGAGTGGCGTGCGATCAACGTGGACGAACCGGAGAACGAGCACTTCGTCCGGGACTACGAGCTCGCGGCGAAGTCCATCGTGGTCGCGGACCTGAAGGGCGGCAAGCCCGCGCGGTGGAAGAACCTCGAGAGGATCTGGGAGCTCGTGCGCGACCGCGAGGCTTTCGAGTCGTACGTCCGGGACGAGGTGAAGGCCTATCTCGGGGACGGCGAATGACGGAACTCCTCCTCGCCGCCGCGACCGCGCTCTGGCTGGGCATTCTGACCTCGATCAGCCCCTGCCCGCTGGCGACGAACGTCGCGGCGGTCTCCTACATCGGCCGGCGCCTCGGGAACCCTCGCCGCGTCCTTTGGACGGGGCTCCTCTACGCGCTCGGGAGGACGCTGGCCTATCTCGTCCTGGGGATGCTGCTCGTGGCGGGTGCGCTCTCCGTGCCGGGCACGTCGCACACCCTGCAGAAGTACATGAACAAGGTCCTCGGGCCCGTGCTGATCCTGGCGGGGATGTTCCTGCTCGAACTGCTGAGCCTGAGCGGAGGCGGCGGCCCCGCCCTGAGCGAGCGGATGCAGCGCCGCTTCGCGGACTGGGGCGTCTGGGGCGCGGGGCTGCTGGGCCTCCTCTTCGCGCTCTCGTTCTGTCCGCTCTCGGCGGTCCTCTTCTTCGGGAGCCTCGTGCCGCTGGCGATCCGGCACGAGTCCGTCCTCCTGCTGCCCGCCCTGTACGGGGCGGGGACGGGGCTGCCCGTCGTCGTCTTCGCCGTGCTGATCGCCCTGGGCGCGAAGCGCGTGGGCGAGGCGTACAACAAGATCGTTCCCTTCGAGAGATGGGCCCGGCGCGTCACGGGCGGCGTGTTCATCCTGGTGGGAATCTACTACTCGCTCGCCTACATCTTCGGCGTGCTGTAAGAGGGGAGGCGGACGGATATGACGTCAGGGAAGAAGGCGGCCGGCAGGGTGCCGTCGGTCGAGGAACTGGAGAAAATGCTCGGGTAGTCGCCCGCGAACCGTCCGATCAATTCAATCGCGGATCGTGCGCCGCTCGGCCTCGACCCTCTCGAACCAGGTCTCGAGCTCCCTGAGCATGCGCGCGGCGCGTGCGGGCTCCTCGCGTGCGAGGTCGTGCGTCTCGCCCGGGTCGCGCGCAATATTATATAACTCGGCCGGTGGCGGCGGCGGGATCTCGCGCGGCGGGAAGGGCCCACGGATAATATCGGTGAACGTTTCGGGCTCGTACTTGAGCGCCCGGTCGCGGCGGCCCTCCTCCGGGTCGGTGGCCATGGCCTCGGCGATCACCGGCCGCACGAGCTTCCAGTCGCCGTCGCGCATGGCCGCGTTGCAGGTCACGACCGGCTCGTACCGGTTCCACTGCCAGAAGCGACGCGTTTCGACCGTGCCGCCCTCCCCACGCAGCACGGGCAGCACGTCCCCTCCGTCAAGAGAGAGCTCGCGCGGAATCTCGACGTTCGCGGCCGCCGCAAGCGTGGGGAGCCAGTCGGTGAAGTGCGTCATCTCATCGCGATGCCGCCCCGCGTCGAGCCCGTCCGGCCAGCGGACCACGGCCGGCACGCGGATGCCGCCCTCATACGTATTGCCCTTCTCGCCGTGAAAATTGCAGTTGAAGCGCGCGGTCGAGTTCTCGCCCCGCCCGCGCAGCTGCGGCCCGTTGTCGCTCGCGAAGAGGACGAGCGTGTTGTGCGCGACGCCCTTCCGCTCGAGCGCGTCGAGCACGCGCGCGATGCCCGCGTCCATGCGGCGGACCATCGCGTAGATCGTCGCGACCGCGCGCGTGAAGCGGCCGGTCTCGCGGAAGGGCGCGACCTCCTCCTCCGGCGCCTGGAAGGGAAAATGCGGCGCGTTGTAGGCGAGGTGAAGAAAAAACGGCCCGCCCGCGCGGCGCTCGACGAACGACACGGCCTCCTCGGTGAGGACGTCGGTGAGGTAGCGGCCGTCGGCCTTTTTGAAATCACCGTTCCGGTCGAGGCGCCAGTCGTAGTAGTCCTGCCAGCCGCCGCAGAACCCGGCGAACTCATCAAACCCGCGCGCGTTCGGATGGTACCGCGCGTCGAGCGCGCCGAGGTGCCACTTGCCGACGAGCCCGGTCGCGTAGCCGGCGCGCCTGAAGAGGTCGGCGGCCGTGACCTCGCGCGTGGCGAGCCGGTCGAGCCCGCGCGCTTCGAAGGTATCAATGGCGCCGGTGCGATGCGGGTAGCGCCCGGTCAGGATCGCCGCGCGCGAGGGCGCGCACACGGGCGACCCGGCGTAGTGCTGCGCGAGGCACACCCCCTCGGCCACCAGCCGGTCGAGCGCGGGCGTCGCGGCGGAGCCGTCCCCGAACGCGCCGAAGTCGCCGTAGCCCATGTCGTCGGCGAGGATCAAGACGATGTTGGGGCGCGAGGGCATGGGGCCTTTCCCGTTCGGCCTACTTCCGCTCCGGCACCGGCAGGCCGAGCTCGGCGAGGACCTGCTTGAGGTCCTCCCAGACCTTCGGCTTGTCGCCGGGCGTGCGCAGGAGGTAGGCCGGGTGGTAGGTCGGCATGACGAGGGGCTTGGTCGAGCCGCGTCCGAAGGCGATGGGGTGGAACCGCCCGCGCAGCTTCCCGATGGCCGCGGTGGTGGCGAGCAGCATCTTCGCCGCGGGCGACCCCAGCGCGCAGATCACCTTCGGCTCGATGATGCGGATCTGCTCGCACAGGTACGGGCTGCACGCGGCGACCTCGTCCGGCGCGGGCGTGCGGTTGCCCGGCGGGCGGCACTTGACGATGTTGGCGATGTAGACCTCCTCGCGCGCGAGGCCCATCGCCTGGATCATCCGGTCGAGGAGCTTCCCCGCGCGCCCCACGAAGGGGTGGCCCGAGGCGTCCTCGTCCGCGCCCGGGCCCTCGCCGACGAACATGAGCCGCGCGTGCGCGTCTCCCTCGCCGAAGACGACGTGCCGCCGCGTGGACGCGAGCTTGCAGCGCGTGCAGCCGGCCGCCTCCGCGCCGAGCGCGGCGAGCTCGGCCGCGGTCTCGTCATCGGCACCGGCCGCGGCGGCGGCGGCGGTCGCCGCCTCTTTCGCGGTGGGCGGGAGGAGCAGGTGCTCGCCCGCGGTCATGCGCTCGAGGCGCAGCCGCGCGAGGGCCTGTTCGCGTGCGCTAACGTCCGGCTTGGCCATTCGACTCCTGCGATTCCTGCGATCCTCGGTTCGTGCGGAAGACGCAGAGCGGCCCGCACATGCTGCACACCTCCCCCGCCTGCCCGCGCGCGTGACCGGCCTCGGCTGCGGCCGGGTCGAGCGCACCGGCGATCATGCCGGGCCAGTCGAGCGCGGCGCGCATCCGGCTGAAGGCCTCGTCGCGCTCGCGCGCGCCGGGGACGCCGCGCGCGACGTCGGCCGCGTGCGCGGCGATGCGGCTCGCGACGACGCCCGCGCGCACCTCCTCGGGCCCCGGCAGGCCCAGGTGCTCCGAGGGCGTGACGTAGCAGAGAAAGTCCGCGCCGGCGAGCGCGGCGAGCGCGCCGCCGATGGCGCCGACGATGTGATCGTACCCGGGCGCGATGTCCGTCACGAGCGGACCCAATACGTAAAACGGCGCGCCGTCGCAGAGGCGCTTCTGGAGCTTTACCTGCGCGGTGACCTCATCGAGCGGGACATGCCCGGGCCCTTCGACAATGACCTGCACGCCCGCGGCGCGCGCGCGCCGCACGAGCGCGGCGAGCTCCACCAGCTCGGTCACCTGCGCGTCGTCGAAGCTGTCGGCGAGCGCGCCGGGCCGCAGCCCGTCCCCGAGCGAGAGCGTCACGTCATGCTCGGCGCAAATCCCCAGGAGGTCCTCGAACCGCTCGTAGAGCGGGTTCTCGGCCTCGCGGGCGCGCATCCAGTCGGCGAGGATCGCGCCCCCGCGCGAGACGATGCCGCAGACGCGTCCGGACGCGTCGAGCGCCTGGAGCGCGCGCCGCGTCAGGCCGCAGTGGAGCGTGACGAAGTCCACGCCCTCCTCGGCGTGGCGGCGGACGACGTCGAGGAGCGACCCGGCCGTCATCGCGCGCGTCGAGCCGTGCCGCGCGGCCGCCTCGACCGCGGCCTCGTAGACCGGCACCGTGCCGAAGGCGGCGCGCGCGCGACCGAGGAGCGCCGCGCGCACGCGGGCGAGCTCGGGCCCCGTCGAGAGGTCCATGACCGCGTCGGCGCCCGCGGCCTCGGCGGCCTCGAGCTTGGCGATCTCCGCGTCGAGGTCGCTCGCGGTCGCGCTCGTGCCCAGGTTCGCGTTGACCTTGACCGAGAGTCCCTCGCCGATCACGCAGAAGTCGCGCCCGGAGAGGCGGTTGCGGTTGGCGGGGAGCGCCGCGCGGCCGGCGGCGATTCTTTCGCGCAGCGCATCGGGCTCGACGCGCTCGCGCCCGGCCGCGGCCGCGAGCTGGGGCGTCTCGACGTGGTCGCGCGCGGCCTGGAGCTGGGTCACTCTTCGAGCTCCCCCGTCTTGCGCGCGCGCATCATCTTCTCGAGGCGCGCCTTGAGTTCCGCCCGGCGGCGGAGCGCCTCGAGCTTCCTGGCCTCGGCGGCCGGGTCGGCCGCGCCGATCTCCTCGAGCACGCGCAGCGCGCTCTCGGGGACCTCGCCCGCCCGGATGCGGCGCATGAAGTCGGCGGCGGCCCGGGACGGGTCCTCGGCCGCATTCTCGAAGACGGGGCTCCGCGCGAGGCCCGCGAAGAAGAGGACCGCCTTCGGCTCCATACCCCCGGCCGCGAGGCGCGCCATGATCGCCGCCTTGACCACGTCCGGGTCCTTCTTGAGGCGCTCGACGAGCTTTCCGATCTTGGCCGGGTCGTAGGTCACGACCTTGGGCGCCGGCGGCTCCGGGAGCGCGCTCCCGGCCGCCCCCCCGTCCGGCGGGACGCCGTCGCCGTCCTCCCCCTCGGCGGGATTCACCTTGATGAGCCCCTCCTCGTCGCCGGTCGGATAGCTCGCGCTCACGCCCGGGTCCAGGCCGCGCTCGATGCGCTCGATGTCGGCGCGCAGGATCGTGCGCTCCCTGCGGGTCTCCTGCTCGACGAGCACGACCCCGCGCAGGCCCGAGGCCACGACCGTGCCCGTGACCGAGGTCCCGTCGTGGAGGTAGAGCGTGTCCACCGAGTCGGAGACGACGAGCGGCGTCGGCTCCTTCTCCTCGCCCTCCGCGTCCCCGCCCGGCGGGGGCCCAAGCGGCACGGGCGTGCCGGCCCAGACGCTCGAAACGAAGAGAAAAACCGCCGCCGCCTCCGCGAGCGATCGCATGACCCTCTCCTCCACGCTGCCCTCAGATTAAACCGTCTGGACGCGTCCGGGTCAAGTGCTACGCGCGCGGCCAGGCCGCGTGCGCGACCGGCGCGCTCGCGAAGGAGAGGATCGAACGCAGCGTGCGGAACCAGGCCCAGGCGTTGTGGTCCTCGAACGCGACGCCGACGCGCGCGCCCCCGTCGCCGCCGGCCGCGCCGGCCGCGCCGGCCGCGCCGGCCGCCTCCCCCGGCTCGACCCACGAGACCCGGCCGGCCAGGTCGATCTCGGGCCGGCCCCGCGCGGGCGCGAACTCCACGCGGACGCGCTCGCCCGGGCGCGGCCGCCGGTCGAGCTCGGCGCTGAGCCCGCCGAGGCCGACCTCGCGCACGCGGCCCTCGGCGCCGCCGTCGTGCGATTGATGGGCCGGCCGGACCCGGAGGGGAAGATCCACGCCCAGCCGCGCGCTCGCCCGGCGCTCGTCGCGCACGCTCTCCTCCCCGGGCGGGAACCCCGCGCCGAGCGCGCGCGCCAGCGTCGCCTGGTCGATCGCGAAGGGAAGCTCGACTGCCCTCCGCAGAGTGCCCGAGATCCGCTTCTTTCCGGGATCCGTCATGGCCGCCTCCTCTCACCGCCTTCGGCCTTTCCAGGACCTGAACGCAGCGCACGGCGCGGCTATTTCACAAACCGGGAAAAGAGTGGGAGGGGGGAAGAACGCCGCGCGCGAACGCTGGCGCGGCCGGGTCAGGGCGAGGGTGCGGCGGAATCCTGCTCGTCCTGCTCCTTCACCTCACGCGGACCCCACCGCGCGACGGGGCGCCTGGACCACGGCATGCTCGCGAGCGCGCGCCTCGCGGCCTCGCGCACGGCCGCGTCCTCGTCCCTGAGCGCCTCCTCGAGCGCGGGGGTCACGGCTTTCTCCAGAATTCTCCCGGCATCATAAGCCAAGTCGAAGTTGTAGAGGAGGAACGTGCCGATATCGGCGAGCGCCCCGACCGCGTCGCGGCGCACGGCGACGTCCGAATCGCGCAGGGCCCTGACGAGCACGGCCGAGGCCTTCCCGACTCGCGACTGCTCGGGGACGTGAGTAATGTACCAGACTTCGTTCCGGAGAAGCCCCGCTGCCGCGGCCACGCGCACCCGGCCGCACGGGTCGCCGAGCGCCTTCGCGAGCCCCTCGACCCAGGGCCGCGACTTGACATCCATGTCGCCGTCGGTCTCGGCAACGAAAACCGCGGGGATGCAGAGGCGCGCGTCCAGCGGCGCGCGCGGGTCGAGGAGGACCTCGACGAGCGCCTCCTCGCCGTCCGGGTATCCGCAGACCCGGAGGATCTCGGCCGTCCGGGCCCGGTCGGGCGCGACCCAGCGGGGGAGGTAGAGGCTCTCGCGGAGGCGCTCGCGCGCGCGCGTCTCGTCGCCGAGCGGGCTCAGGTCGTAGCCCTTGCGATACTCCGCATTGCGGACGACGAGGTGCACCTGCACCACGGGCGCGACGTAGGCCCCCACGAAGAAGGCGGCGAGAAGGATGAGCACGACGCCCGCGCCCGCGAGAAGGGCGCCGCGCGTGGAGGGGCCGCTCGCGGGTGTCCGTTCCGCTTCGTCCATAGGTCCGATCCGCGCGCGCGTCGCGCGCTTCCTACGGCGCCCGGGAGAAGCCGTCGTCGACGATGAGCCAGGCGCCGCCCTCGCGCCGGAGGAGCATCTTCAGCGGGTGGACCTGCCTCCGGGCGCCGGGAGCCTCGACCGCGATCTGGCCGACCACGCGCGCATCCTCGGTGGCCAAGCGCCGGACGGTCACGTCGAGCAACTCCACACGGCCGGGGAAGGTGCGCAGGTCCTCGGCCATCTTGCCGTAGACCGGCTCGTTCTTTTCATCCCAGGCCCGGCGGAAGACGTTGGCCCGGCTGTAGCACCCGATGCACGCGGCCATGTCCTTCGCGTTCCACGCGCGCTCCCAGGCGCGGAGCGTCCCCTCGACCGAGCCGACCTCCGCGGGCGCGGCCGACGTCGCGGCGAGCGGGAGCACGGTCGCGAGGCGCGCGCGCACGTCCGCGCGCGTCGCCTCGTCCGCGAGCTCCACGAGCCCGCGCCCCCGGCGCAGCACGGCGTAGAGCGCGGTCTGCGCGTCGCGGCGCAGGAAGAGAAGATAGGTGCGCCCGCGGACCGGGTTCGGCTTCAGGACGTAGGGCGTCTCGCCGGGCAGCGTGAGGCGCACGCCGAGCTCCTCGCCCTTTCGCGGGGGCCCCGGCAGCCGCGCGCCCTTGAGCACCTCCTCCACGCGCACGCGCAGGAGCGCGCGCTCGGGTGCGGCCGGCGGCTGGACCACGCTCTCGACCCTCGCGATTACGGCCGCGTCCGCCGCGAGCGCGAGGCCCTCGAGCGAGTCCGGGTCCGGCGCCGGCGGGGTGGGCGCCTCCTCCCCCGGCTCCACGTCCGCGGGGCGCCCGGCCACGGTGAGCTTCACGCGATGAACGTTCCCCTCGGTCGCGGCGGCGAGGCCGTCGAAGGGCCCGATGAACTCGGCGACCTGGACCTTCGGGCGACGGCCGACCACCTCGAGCCTGCGGACGAAGAAGAGGGCGGACACGCCCGCCTCGGGCTTCTGTCCATCGAAGACACGCCGGTACCGGACGCGCACGCGGAAGCTCGGCAGCGCGCCCTTCAGGAGCGTCTCGACCTTGCACTCGGCGGTGAGCCGCGCCGGGTCCACGCTCTCGATGCGTCCGGAGAAGACGACCTCGGCCGCCTCGGTGCGCGCCTCGATCGAGCGCGCTTCCTCCGGGCTCGCCGGGGCCGCGGGAGGCGCGGGAGCCGCTGGCTCCTCGGCCGGGAAGGCCGAAAGCGTCCAGACGAGGAGAGAGAGTATCCCGATCAGAAAAATGCGCCGTGCCCGCATGCCCGCGTCCTCCATGAGCCTTTGCGCGGGAATCATAGGCCGCTTTCGCGGGCGCGTCAAGCCCCCGCGTCCGCGCTTTCCGTGCGGAGCTGCGCGCCGGCCTCGCGCAGGGAAGCGGCGACCGCCTCGGGGATGCGGCCGTCCGGGTCCGGGCCGACGTTGAGGAGCAGGTTCCCGCCCAGGCCGTTGATCCTGCGCACGTTCGCGACGATCTCGTCCGCGGACATGATCTCGGCCGGCTCGGGGTTGTAGCCCCAGTTGCCGGCCTTCGCGCCCTTCGTGGTCGTGAGGCAGACCTCGAAGAAGCCCTCGCGGCCGGCGGGCGTCTCGGCGTCCGGGCCCGACTCGCCCGCGACGCCCATCGTGGACGCGCCCTCGGCCGCGGACCCGGGGATGTACTCCTCGGGCGTGCCGAAGTCCTCGGGCCGGCCGGTGCGGTTGTTGATCAGCGCGTGCGGCTGGAGCTCGCGGATGGTGGCGCACAGCTCGTCCGCGCGCCAGTGCGCGGGCGTCCAGTGGACGCCCATGTCGAACCAGAGGCCGGCGACCCGGCCGTAGTTCGTGCAGAGCTCGCGCACCTGGCCATGCAGATACTCGACGTATCGGTCCCACTCGCCGCCGGTACGCCCCATCGTGAAGTCGAAGCGGCCGCTGTCCGACACGTCGGCCGCGTCGGGGTGGTGCCAGTCCGGAAGCGAGTGATAGAAGAAGAGCGGCATCTCCGCGCGGCCGCACGCCTCGGCGAGCTCGGCGCAGAGGTCGCGGCCGGCCGCGCGCTTCACCGATGTATAATCCGTGAGCGCGCTGTCGAAGGTGCAGAACCCGTCATGGTGCTTCGACGTGAAGTTGATGTACTTCATCCCCGCCTCGCGCGCGAGCGCGACCCACGCGTCCGGGTCGAAGGCGCCGGGCTTGAACTCGTCGGCGAGCTTCTCGTACTCGACGGCGGGGATCTTCTCCTTGTACATGATCCACTCGCCGCGGCCGGGAATCGCATACAACCCCCAGTGGACGAAGAGGCCGTACCTCGCCTCGCGGAACCACGCGGTGCGCGTTTGCCAGGACGGTGCCGCCTGATCGGTGTCGGTCATGCTTCCTCCCCTCCCCTCCGGTCGGGGAGCATAGGCCGCGCGCGCGGCCGCGTCAAGGGCGGGGGGGGTGCCAGGGATTCGGCTCGCGGATTTTCTTCAGGGCGGCGCGGGCGGCGTGGCGGACGTGTCCTTACTCACCGGCCGCCCCCCACGAGCCGTTGGTCCACAAGAGATAGGCGACTGCGCAGGCCCCGTAGAAGCCGACGAACACCAGTTGCAGCCAGAGCAGCCACCGCCGCGGCTCGCGGTCGTAGCGGGCGAGGGGGCGGAACAGGATCGCATACTGGATGGACGCGAAGATCACCGCGCCGGGAATCCGTATCGGCCAGGACAGAAGCATGAAGAACGCGATCATCCCGAACCCCGGAATCCAGATGAACGCGTAGAGAGACAACAGAAGGCACAGAACGAGGCGCTCCCAGCCGAATCCCGCCGCGATCGCGGTCAGCGCGGTCATGGTCACCACGGCGATCTCGTACCGGTGTCCCCTCCGCGGCCTCTCTTCCGGCTCCTCCGGCGGGGCCTCGGCCGGGTCCTCCTCCGGGGCGCCAGCGTCCTTCCGCGAGCCGAAGCCCCAGTACCCGGCGGCCAGAATGCAGGGGAAGATCGCGATGGCGAAGAGGAAGGCCTGCCCGAAGGGCCAGAGACCGACGATGGGATCCTCCCCGGGCTCGTGCTTCATCGCCAGCATCGCTGCGGCGAGCACCACGCCGACCCATACGATCGCCTGGAGGAGGAGCGCGGCCGGGAGCCCCACATTCCCGCGCCGGTGCCCAGGGACCGCGCGGAAGCGGCGTCCCCTGCGGGCGGCAAGGGCGATCCCTCCCGCGCCGAAGACGAACATGAATGTCCACAGCAGCAGCGCTCTGGTTTCCATGTCCATCGAACGCACCTCCCCGCGAGCGGGTCTGCCCGACCCTCCACTCTAACCGAAGGCCGGGCGTAACGAAAGGGGCCGGGTTCCCTTCCTCCCCCACAAAACCCGCGAACTTGACGCTTGACGCGCGCGCGCGCGGCGCATAGAATCAGTTCCGAAGAGGAAAAGCCCGTGGCCGCGCAGGGTTACGCGCATCGGTCGCCGGCCGCACCGGCCGCGGGACGCCGCGAAGGCGAGGGGGTGCCATGGCCCTTCCGGAGCTGACGGACTTCCAGAAGCTGGAGATCCTCCGCGAGGAGGCCGGGACGCTGCGAAAGGACCTCGCCGAGCTCGACCGCCGCATCCGCGAAATCGAGGCGGCCGAGGCGCGGCGCGCCTTCCTCGCGACGACCTCGCCCTTCTACAAGAAGGCGCCCGAGACCGAGGGGCTGAAGATCCTGCCCACGCTCGAGGCCAAGCGCGAGGAACTGACCGCGGCCGCGGAGGTGGTCGAGAAGCTGCTTGCGGGCTTCGAGGGCGCCGCGGGCGGGGCCGCGGCCCCGCAGGGGCCGGCCGCCGGCCGGCGGAAGTTCAACTCCTTCGACGAATTCCTCAAGAACCGTCCGGACTGATCGGGGGAGCGCCGCCCTTGGCCGCCAGGAAACA
>Ga0272441_10003357_pt1 | contig 30519 bp, 22 predicted proteins | sample SSMProp6N_FD_193582 | JGI IMG/M metagenome (GOLD analysis project Ga0272441, IMG submission 193582) | Marine sediment archaeal communities from Little Sippewissett salt marsh, Falmouth, MA, United States - SSM-Prop-6N | ecosystem: Environmental > Aquatic > Marine > Wetlands > Sediment ... | reverse complement strand
TTTTACTATCGGCGCTGGAACTCGTATAGACCATCTTGTCAATTTAAGACAGAGTTTAATATTGCTTCAATTAGAGGCAGTTTATTCTGCTGAAAACGGCAAACAGGAGGCTTCAATTCAATCCATCAAGTCCATTTTTGGTATTGCACGTTCTCTCAATAAAGAACCCACAACTGTTTCACAACTTGCTCGTCTTACATACGAATCACGGGCAGTAAAAACTCTTGAATGTGTTATTAATAAAACAGACTTTTCCGACGAACAATTAGATGAGCTTTCTCAAGCTTTTGTCAATGCTCAGGTACTATCCAATCCGGGGATTTGGAGAGCTTTTGCCGGTGAACGTTGTATGGCAATGACTTTTTTTGCAGAGCCAAGGACTCTTACCCGTGAAATAATCGGGCGCAAGACTCTTCCTGCCCCAATTCTTGAGCTCTACAAAGCTTCAGGCTTAGCGGATAAAGATGCGATTGCTTACCTCGATCTTATGGAATCTTATATCAATATTAACAAGCTACCTCTGCATGAGCGCCGCACAGCAGCTGAAAGAATATCTTCGAAGAGAAAAACGACATCTAAAATCCATGTCATACTGAGAACGTTTGTGCCTTCTTTTTCAGGTGTGATTAATTGTGACTTAAGAACTATCGCCGGACTTCGAAACGCCCAGGTGGCTTTGGCTATCCAGCGCTATCGATTGGCAAAGAGCGAACTTCCGGACCAATTAAAAGACCTTATCCCGGATTATCTTTCTTCAATTCCATTGGATCCATATGACGGAAAGGAACTGCGATATAAGAAACTCGAGAGAGGTTTTGTTGTTTATAGTATCGGCGAAGACCTGAGCGACAACGGCGGCACAGAAATTCCGCAGACCTCAAAAGAAAAGCGGAAAATACGAAACTGGGATATAACCTTCGTCGTCGAGAAATAAAACATATCTGTAATCAATAAATATGTATAAAATCGCTTTATCCCGCCATTTTTATAGTTATAATAATGTCATGATATAACTATGAGTGGAGAAAAATGAAGAACTTTCAAAAAACAGAGGAAAAAAGCCCGGAATATATGCAACTTTTATCATTTGGCTGCGTCTTAATAATTAGCAGATTCAGGGTAAACAAAATCAGGATATTCCCATGTTAAAACAATTTGATAAAATCATCCGGATTGTTAGGATTCGATGTAGTATTAATCTCCTGATAAGATATACGGGATGGATACTTGCCGGATCGGGGATTATCGCGATATTGGCTGTTTTAACACAGCGCCTGTTGGCCTTAGAGGTTATAACGCCACAGAGTGCCATGGGGTTCTGGAGTTTTGTTATCACTTTAACTGTTTTGTTCTGGCTTCTAAAGATACCGAGCCGGATGAAGATATCATTAATACTCGATGAAAGACTCAGGCTGCACGAGCGTTTCAGCACGGTATTATCCTTAAAAAATTCTCTGGACCCGTTTGCCGACGCCGCACGTTCGGAAACATACCAAAGGGTGAATAGTCTGAATCCTCATAATTCCTTTCCCGTGCGCCCGTCGAGGGGCTGGACATATGCCGTCGCTTTATGGATTGTATTTACAATACTGACTTTCTATCTGCCGCAAAAAGACCTGCTCGGATTCATGAAAAAACGCGACCGGCAGCAACAGTTCACCAAAAAGGTTCTCGATGCAAAAACTGATGTCAACGATGTCACTAAAGCGGTTGCATCGGTGGTTCAACGATTGAATGATCCGTCATTGAACGAGGCTTTAAGCAAACTGCAGCAGGCGACACCGAACGCCAAGCCGGCCGATATAAAACGACAGGCAATTCGGGAGCTCGGCAGCCTTTCCGATCGGATACAAAACATGAAAAATACCGTTCAGGCGGAATCTCTCGATATGATGAAGAAGATGTTTAAACAGCTTCGAACTTCACCGAACGCTCTTGTACAGCAAATGCAGCTGTCTTTGACTCGCGGCAATTTTTCACAGGCCGCAGCCATCCTGAACCAGTTACAAAAAGATTTGGCAACAAATAAGCTGACCGAACAGCAAAAAAAAGAATTGGCAGAACAATTACAAAACTTATCCAAACAGCTCGCAGAATTGGCCGGGAAAAATGAGGAGCTCGAAAAGGAGCTGGAAAAACTCGGACTGGACAAAAAACTTGCCGGGCTCAACGAAAAACAATTGCGTGAGAACTTACAGAAACAGGGCATCTCCGAAGAAAAAATAAAGGAACTGTTGCGCAAAGCCTCCGTATCCCAAATGGCCGCCAGCAGATGTTCTGGTCTGGCCGGTGCGATGGCGGCCTGCGGCGGTGGTGCGGGTGGATTGGATGCAGATGGATTAGCTCTGGCGATGGAACAATTAGACCAGTTCGAGGCTCTGCAGCAGCAGTTGATGCTGACCGAGGCCAGCCTGGCTGAGATAGCTAATGCAATCGGCTGTCTCGGTGAAGGAATGGGCCAGGGATTGGGCTCCGGACAATATACACACATAGGTGCCGGAGGCGGTCATGGCGATGGTATTGGTACCGGGTCCGGGTCTTTATATACCATCGAGGAGCTTGAAAAAAGCAAAACGATAAAGACACATGCAAAAAGTAAAATGGAAGACGGCCCCATTATTGCAAGCTGGTATTTCCACGACTCACAGGTCAAAGGCGAGGCTAAGCGTGACTTTACCGAGGTGATTCAGTCCGGCAGAGATATCGCTGCCGAGGCCATCAGTGAAAATGAAATCCCGCGTAAATACGAAGATGCAATTAAGAAATATTTTGGAGGTCTCGAACAGCCGGATACGAAATAATATTTTTATAAGTGCCTCGAGCATAAAAAAAACGAGGCGGTTTTATCCCACTTGAGATTTTTTATAAATATTTTTTTGGAATTTTTTTACGAAATTTACACTCGGCGGGATTTGAGTCGTACAGTAACAAAGAGCGAACGAAATCTTATTTTCATTTATGATGCGGTTTGCAGCTTGGTTCTGAAATAGTAATTATGAATGATACTTACAGTTTCTATTTTAACCAGCCCTTTTGGCTTGTGGGACTGCTCCTGCTGATTCCTGTGATATGGCTCGGATTGCGAAATCTTTCTGCACTGGAGCCTGCACGAAGAACGCTTGCAATAATTTTTCGCTGCCTAATCGTTATTATTCTTTTTGCACTGCTTGCCCGGCCAATGCTCGCCAGAACAAATCGGCGAGTCACGTTAATTACCGTAATTGACAAAAGTCAATCTGTTCCTTCGGACCTTCAACAGGCAAGTCTGGATTATCTCAATAACGCACTGGAAAATAAAGCTCCTGAAGACCGATTGGCCGTTATAGATGTCGCCGAGGCTGCGAGCATCTCTAAATTGCCGTCCGAAGATATTACCGTTCGCCAAAGAAATACTTCACTGAACGGTCAGCAGAGTAAATTAGCCGATGGAATCCAGATGGCAATGGCAATCGCACCACCGGATACGGCAGTTAGAATAATGTTTGTCAGCGAAGGCAATGAAACATCGGGTGATTTGAAAGAAGCCGCACGAATTGCCGCTGTTAATGGAATTCCAATCGATGTACTGCCTCTACACTATAAATATGATAACGAAGTTATATTCAAACGGTTGGCAGCACCGGCCAGAGCGAGGAGTGAGCAAACAATATCTCTGAGATTCATTCTAAACAGCACATCTTATTCCACCGGCAGATTACAGTTGAATCTCAACGGCAGGGAGCTTGATCTCAACCCCGACTCAGCGGAAATAACTTTACCGATAGGGCTCAAACCCGGCACAAACGTTAAGACTATCTCATTACCTGTCGGTACTCGTGGAATCCACGAGTTCGAGGCGATTTATATTCCCGACGAGAAGAGTCAGGACGTAATATCTCAAAATAACAGTGCCACCGCCATAACCAACGTTGCAGGTCCCGGTCGCGTACTTGTTGTAGATACCGACGGCACGAGCGGCCGGATTTTAGAAAAAACACTGGCCAATTCTAATATCGATGCCAAATACTCTCCGGTAAACAATTTCCCTGACAATTTAACCGGATTAATGGACACGGATGCCGTTTTATTAGTCAATACGGACTGCAGTAAGTTCACCTTCCAGCAACAGGAAATTCTTTGCCGTTATGTAACAGATCTTGGTGGAGGTCTTGTTATGGTAGGCGGTCCGGAGGCTTTCGGTGCAGGAGGCTGGATCGGTTCGCCCGTTGCCGATATTCTCCCTGTTGATCTGGATCCTCCTCAAAAGAAGCAAATGCCAAAAGGTGCACTGGTGCTTGTCATTGACCGCAGCGGTTCCATGTCGGGTGAAAAAGTAGAAATATGCAAGATTGCCGCTGCTGCTGCCGTTCGACTTCTGAGCCGTCGTGATTTGGTGGGTCTTGTTATTTTCGACTCTACCAGCTCGTGGTTAGTGCCGCTCCAACCGGCGGAAGATAAAAACAATATTAACCAGCTAATTCGCAGTGTCGGTGCCGGCGGCGGGACAGTTATGGGCCCGGCCATGAAAATGGCATTCGAATCTCTCACCGATGTCGATGTTGCGGTCAAACATGTTATCCTGCTGACAGACGGACAGACATCCGACAGGGACCTATGTGCAAAACTCGGAGTCGATATGGCAAACAGCGACATTACAGTCTCTACCGTTGCCGTCGGCCCGGAAACCAACAGCAAATTATTATACGATATTGCACAGGTTACACAGGGTAGGTTCTATCAGGTTACGGACCCGATGAATATTCCGGAAATATTCGTCAAGGAAGCACAGGTCGTAAGGCGTTCCATGATAATCGAACAAACATTTTCACCGCAGTTGGCTTCCGGTTACAGTGAAGTTCTCGGAAGTTTATCAGCTCAATTGCCTGTGTTGGATGGTTATGTATTGACCGGACCTAAAGGGGGATTAAATCAAATCGTTCTGACAAGCGACCAGGCTGACCCCATTCTTGCAATCTGCCAGTCCGGAATGGGAAGATGTGCCGCTTTTACCAGCTCGATAGACAGCCGATGGGCTTCGAACTGGCTGCAGTGGGGCGGTTTCGACAGTTTCTGGGAACAAATTGTACGCTGGTCGGGAAAACCGGCGCAATCCACCGAATGTGACGTTACGGCCGATGTCCAGGGCAGTCGAGTGATGGTTAATGTCGAAGCTGTCGATGCCGATGGTAAATTTATTAATTTTTCCCGTATCGAGGGACAGGTAATCACACCGGATGTCTCAAGCGAAAAACTCGATTTGACGCAGATCGGCCCGGGTCAGTTTCAGGGCCGGTTTCAGGCATCTGCTTCAGGCAGCTATATCGTCAATCTTCGATATAGTAAACTTGGCGAAGATACAAGACAACATTTAACTACAACGGCGGTCACAATCCCTGTTGCCCCGGAATTTCGCGATTTATCTGATAATGCGCCATTATTGACACAGATCAGTGAAATTTCAGGTGGTCGGGTTTTAAGCTCCGACCCGAACCAGGTTGATCTTTTCGAGAAAAGCGGATTGAAATTCCCTGAAACTCAAATGCCGCTGATCAGACCCTTAATGCTCATTTGGCTTGGATTATTTTTACTGGATGTGGCCGTTCGCAGGGTCATCCTTGATGTGCGTGCTATAGCCCGAAAAGTTGTTTTGCCGCTTCGATATCGCAAAAGCAAACAAAAGCAAGATAAAACTCTCGAACAGCTCAAGCTGAGACGACAGAAGATTCGGGACCAGCTTTCGTCACGCTCGCGGGAATCAGCCGCTTCCAGGCGATACGAAGCGGATGAAAAATTCGAAGGTGAATTACCAATAGTAAAACCGTCGGCAATGAAGGCGGAAACTGGAACAACTGTATCTCAGAAAGATGAGACTATAAAGGATGTACCAGAGGGTGAAACCTCTCATATTCAACGTCTGCTAAAAGCCAAACGCAAGGCCGGTGACGGCAGACAAAAAGAAAAGTCCGAAGACGACATATAGATACATAGGAGAAAATAAAAATGTCAAAAGAAGAAAAACAACCCAAAAATGAAACACCGGATTTGGGAGCACAAAAGCAGGTTGAAGAACAGTGTCGCGATTTTCGCCGGATGTTCGATAATTTACGAAAAGAAATAGGCAAGGTTATTGTCGGCTACGAGCAGATCGTCGATAATGTCCTCATTTCTCTATTTTGTGGCGGACATGTTTTACTTGAGGGTGTACCCGGCCTCGGAAAGACACTGCTCGTACGGACGTTGAGTGATGTTTTCTCACTCGATTTTCGTCGGATACAGTTTACGCCGGATTTAATGCCCGCCGATATCATCGGCACAAATGTTGTCATGGAAGACCAGAAAACAGGAAGACGCCAGTTCGAGTTTCAGGCCGGTCCCATCTTCGGACAGATTATACTGGCCGATGAAATCAATCGTGCCACACCCAAGACCCAGTCCGCCATGCTCGAAGCGATGCAGGAACATTCCGTGACAAGCGGCGGACAGATTCGGAAATTGCCGGAGCCGTTTATGGTCCTTGCCACGCAAAATCCTATCGAGCAGGAAGGTACATATCCTCTGCCGGAAGCTCAACTGGACCGGTTTTTCTTCAAGCTGCTTGTGCCGTACAGCAATCGTCGGGAGTTGGGTACGATCATCGACCGAACAACGACAGGTCATATGCCTGAAGCTATGACTGTTATAGGGGCTGATGGGATAATTGAGGCCCAAAAGCTTGTGCAGCGGGTCGTCATTGCCGAGCATGTCCGTGATTATGCCATCCGCCTTGTACTGGCGACACATCCTCAGGGTGAATATGCCGCCGATATTACGAATCGTTTTGTTCGGTTCGGCTCCTCGCCTCGCGGTGTTCAGGCGATAGTAATCTCTGCAAAAGTCCGGGCGATGCTCGATGAACGCTATCATGTCAGTTTCAGCGATATCTCCACCTCTGTCCTGCCGGCGTTGCGTCACCGCATACTTTTGAATTTCGAAGGTCAGGCCGAAGGTGTCACAACCGACGAAGTTCTCGAACAAATTCTCGAAAATACTCCTAAAACTCTGGAACAGAAAATAGATGTGCCCTAAAACGACTACATCACGGAAAAGATTGACGGATTTGCTCGATCCGGAATTTATGAACAGGCTGGATTCGCTCGATGTAATTAGCCGCAAAATTATGCAGGGCAAACTTCAGGGCGAACGCCGTTCCAAATGCCGCGGTCAAAGCGTTGAATTTGCCGACCACAGGCCTTATGTCGCGGGCGACGACCTGCGCTTCGTTGACTGGAATATTTACGGACGACTGGAACAGTTATTTCTGAAACTTTTTGTCGAGGAACAGGACCTTACCGTCCATATCGTAGCGGACATTAGTGACTCGATGAGTTTTGGCAAGCCATCGAAAGAGCTTTTCATCAAAAAAATCACCGCCGCTTTGGGGTATATCAGTCTCGTTAATAATAACCGCGTGACTATCAGTCTTTTTGCAGATGGCATAGTCGGCCAGCTATCCAATATGCGCGGAAGGAATTATTTGCATAAAATGGCGGATTTCCTGTTAACCGCCGGTTGTGACGGTTCTTCTCATTTCGAGAAGACCTGCCGGCAATTATCCGCAGGAAGAATAGGTTCCGGCATAAATATTGTTCTTAGTGATTTTCTTTTCAAGGAAAATTATGATTCCGCCTTAAGACGTTTAATAGGCAGGTATTATGACCTTTATATTATCCAGGTATTATCCGCTCAGGAGCTTTCTCCCGATATATCGGGTGAGTTGAAACTGATTGATATCGAGGATAGCGATATGGCGGAAATAACCGTTTCCGCCGCTCTGATGAAATATTATAAACGAAATCTTAATGCCTATTGTAATGAATTAAAGGATTTCTGCACTCGTCGCGGTGCCGTTTATGTGCTTGCTAATTCGGCCGATTCCGTGGAGTCTTTGGTCCTAAACTATCTTAGGCGGATTCGGCTACTTCGTTAATTAGACGAAATTTGTTTACTGGAGCTTGAATTATGGAATGGTTGACACCCTTAACGGCTGTTTATGCCGCATTAATAACGGTGCCGCTATTGCTGTTGTTATATTTTCTCAAGCTCAAACGCCGCGAGCAGTTTGTATCGAGCACCCTTTTATGGAAGCGGGCGGTTCACGATCTGCAGGTCAATGCTCCGTTCCAGAAACTAAGACGTAATATCCTGCTTTTAGTGCAGTTATTAATGCTGATTGCTATTTTGCTTGCCCTGGCGTGGCCGATTCTTTCTTTGGTTACCGGTCCGGGGCAACGGTATGTCTTGCTGATTGATCGATCTGCCAGCATGAATGCCGTCGAAACCGATTCGCAGAACAAATCAACAATTCGCTTAGACACCGCCAAAGAACAGGCAAAAGTATTTATCGAGTCGATGCGAAGTAAAGCCCTTTTTTCACTTAAGGATAAAAGCGACCAGACAATGGTTATCGCTTTCGACAATCATGCGAAAGTTATGTGTAATTTTACTTCCGACAAACGGCAATTGATATCGGCGATAGATGCTGTTACGCCGGGCCATGGTCGCTCATCTTTAGCTGAGGCGGTTATGGTAGCTAACGCATTTGCACAACCACCCGGCAATGAAACCAATAGACAAAGTGTATTGGAATCGGCCAAGTTGATACTCTTTAGCGACGGACAAATTCGGGACCTCGACCAGCTTATGGTTGGCTCCGATGAGTTGACTTTTCATTGTATAGGTAAATCAGGTTCGAATATTGCCGTCACTGCTATGCAGTCGAGAAGGTTATTCGAGAATCCGGACCAGGTGGAAGTTTTTGCTACTGTTGCAAATTACGGACAAACATCGGTCACTTGTGATGTACAACTGAGCCTGAAAAACAATGTCCGTTCTGTAAGGTCTGTTACAATTCCACCGGCGAAAACCGATGAAACGAAATCCATCTCGCCCGGTAAAGTTGCGGTGAATTTCTCCCTTTCAGAAACACGGGCCGGTGTACTCGAAGTCAGGCAATTGCAAGCCGACTCCCTGGCCTGTGACGACGCTGCCTGGTCAATTTTATATGCTCCTGAAAGATTATCGATTTTACTTGTTACCAAAAGCAATATCGTACTCGAATCCGCCCTCAAAGCCTGCCCGGCCGCCCGATTCGAAGTTTGCACACCAGCAGAATTCGATGCTATGGATCATTCTCTTATGAGTGTCGAACAACCGTACGATCTTATTGTTCTCGATAATTGTCTGCCTGCTGGGCTGCCAAAATGTCGATATTTGATTTTCGGTCGGCCACCCGAGGGTATCGATGTTGCCACCGCCGGTCAGCTCGAAAACCAGGTTATGGTTGACTGGAGACCGAAACATCCCGTATTAAAATATGTGAAACTCGATAACATCTATGCAGCAAAATGTTTTCAAATGAATTTGCCGCGTGATGCCGAAGTTCTTGCAGAATTTAACGAGACACCGGCTATTGCTTTAGTCAGGAGAAACGGCAGTATATTTTTATTAGTTGGTTTCGATATTATTGAAACAAACTGGCCGTTCGAACCGAGCTTTGTTTTGTTTTGCTATAATGCAACGAACTTTCTCGGCCTGCAGGCCGGACAAAATCGACAGACTAATCTGCAGGTTGGCGATCCGCTTATCGTTGAAGGCCTGAATCCCGAAATTACAGCCCAGATAAATGGTCCGAGTCTGGTCGGCACAGAAGTAAAATCCAATTCTGCAGGTACTATTCGTTTTCCCAATACATCTCAAGTTGGTGTTTATAGTGTAAATATCCCAGATCAACCTGTAAGGTTTTTTGCAGTAAATCTTCTAAATGAGAGAGAAAGCAATATCCGGCCGATTCGGGAGCTTGAACTGCCGGGAGAAAAAGTCACGGCCCAGGGAAACGCCGTAAGCCGGACAAATCTTCCTTTGTGGCCGTATCTCGTTTGTTTCGCTTTAATACTTGCCTTTCTGGAGTGGCTGATATATACTTACAAAGTGCAGATATAAGACATAAGTTAAATAATCAGCGAGGTTTATATATGTTACGTTTTCGAAAGTTCCTTTGGATATTACTTGCTTTTAGCTCCATAGTCTGGGCCTCAGATGACGATGTGTTTAATGTCGATTTCTTTTGCGGCTGGGGTGGATACTATAGACCAATGGAATGGACCCCGATTGAAATAGGAATCGACAGCGACCTAACGGAACCATTCGCAGGCTCAATAGCCATCTCATCTCAACAGGACGGTTTAAATAACTTGAACGTTGTTAACGAATTTGTCCTTACGCCTAACATTCCGCAGTATCTTCCGCTTGTGACAATGCTTGTATTTGCAGCACAACAGTGCAGTGTGAGAATAAGGAACGAACGCGGCCGAACGCAATGGAGTCACGACTTTGAGCTTTGGGATTTTTCTCCCAATAATCGCCTGATAACAGCGGTCACCGAAAATGACATATTAATAGGTCTTGTAGGACGTCTGGGTTTCGGACTCGTGCTTTTACCAAAACAGTCTGAATGCATGACTAACAGAGGCAGAGGGAAAGTTTATATCGGCGATAAATTGCCGCAAATGGTCCCCTGGGACTGGACCGGATTTGTGTCCCTTGATCTGCTTATCCTTTACAATCCGCAATGGGATCTTTTTAACGAGCATCAGCTAAATGCAATCACCCAGTGGATATCGAACGGCGGCAGGTTACTTTTAATTGCGGGCAGCCATCCTTTAACCGAAGAGAATCCTGTTGCGCGAATGCTCCCCTTTGAATTGCAGGAGGCAAAACAGATTGAAATTTCATCGGAAACTCTTGAAAAATTTAAACTTTTGAGCACTACACCTGAAACAATTACATGCCGGCCGTTAATACCGAAACCTCAGGCCAAATTTTATAAAAACCACACTGAGGATATGAACGAATGTCTGTTTGGAACCGGATATTACGGTTTCGGTCGTGTCGGTGTTTTAGCATTTGATCCTTTGTCTATGACAGACGCGCAAACGGCAGACTCTTCACAATTTTGGGTAAATATAATAAGAACAGTAATGGAAAACGATTACTCTTCGAGCAATTTGCCTATGTCACGTCATCGTTCGACAGATCGGCCGGCTCGAAGCATTAGACCTGTCAGTGAAGACCAAAAGGATCCGGACAAACGTAATACGGCAAATCGTTATGAAGTAGGCTTAGCCCACGTTGCTAATAACGCAGTTATGGATCATCTCTATAATATTTCAGAAATGCGCCCGTTGAGTATATGGTGGGTGATATTACTGCTCGGCACTTTAGCGGTTTTGCTGGGACCTGTAGATTATAAAATACTCAAACGCCTGGATCGCCTTCCGCTTACATGGCTGACCTGTACTTTTTGGATTGTTTTGTTTTCGGTCGGTGCATACTATGGAGTACGGGCCCTTCGCGGCGGCAAACTACAGATGAGAGTAGTCTCGGTCCTCGACGGTATTGAAAACAATGACCTCACCTGGTCAACAAATTACTGCGGTTTGTTTGCTTCACGAAGTGACGATTATCGGTTCGAAGGTCTCAGGCAAAATCAATGGTTTTCGGGAATTTCTCCTACTGAGATCTCAATTTGGCATTATAACCAGAATGTTGCTCGAAGAAACATATATTGCATGCAGCACGATGGTGGAAATCTGCCATTTTCTTTACCCGTCAATATATGGACAATGCAATGCCTACTAAAAGAATCTACAATCGAAAAATTACCTTTTAGTGCGGAAGTTCGGAAAAACAGTGACGAAATTGTTCTTAATATTATTAATGAATCCGACAGCCCGATTATACAGGGCTATGTTCTGCTCGATAATAGTCGAGGGATAGAGTTCGGGCAGGTACCACCCAACAGCAGTGTGCAGTTTAATGACCACCTTCGCCGCTTAAGAATATGGGACGGATTCGACATGAACCGCTATCGCCAATTTTCCCATCACGGTAATAATTCTGCCCGCTTTAAAAATGAGGATGCTTTCTTCGCTCAGGGATGTTTGCAGCGTACTGAGGCCACCGAGGATTATCTTTCCAATGGTGCTGCTGTTGTTTGTGTACGGTACGACCAGGCTCCCACATCATTTACAATTAAAGACCATTCGTGCGATTACAGTCATATACAATTAGCAAGACTCGTGGTTTTTCCTAAGGTTCCCGATAAAAACGATACTCCTTAAGGAACCTGTAGAAAACAGAAAAGGAAAAAAGGAAATGATCGAAACTAAAAATTTAACAAAAAACTACGGCACCCTTACCGCTCTTAACGATTTGAATTTGACGATTCGAAAAGGTGATATTTTCGGCTTTATAGGTCCCAACGGAGCAGGCAAAACAACCACAATGCGTATTCTCGTCACGCTGCTCGAGCCGACCCGGGGTACGGCGTTTATCAACGGACTTAACGTCACTAAAGACGGGAAAAAAGTCCGCCGAATGGTGGGATATATGCCGGATTTTATGGGTGTTTACGATGACCTGAAAGTTTTCGAGTATCTTGAATTCTTTGCGGCGGCGTTTGGTATTGAAAGGAAAAAACGTAAATCCATAGTCGAGGGAGTCCTTGAATTAACCGACCTGCAGTCCAAGCAGGCCGCGACAGTTGACAGCCTTTCACGAGGAATGCAGCAGCGGCTGGGGCTGGCGCGAGTTCTTATCCATGATCCCCAGGTGCTTATTCTGGACGAGCCTGCAAGCGGGCTTGACCCCCGGGCCAGAATTGAGATAAGAGAACTGCTGCGTGAACTTAAACGCATGGGCAAGACCATTATGATTTCCAGTCATATTCTCAGCGAACTCGAAGAGATCTGCGACCATATTGGTATAATCGAACATGGCCAGCTTGTTTTCAGCGGCACCATGGAAGATATACGTCCACGTTTGGGTATTCACAGTAAAGTGCGTGTCAAGGTGGCGGATAATCAGGAGAATGCCGTTGAGCTGTTGTCCGCTCTACCTCAAATAAACCATGTGCAGACACTGGGAGATTATATCTTAGTGACATTTAACGAGGGAAGCGAAGGAGATGGAATTATCGCCCGAACTCTTGTAAATGCAAAGTTAAATGTTATCGCCATTCAACCCGAGAAGCTGAAGCTCGACGATGCGTTCCTGCAGTTGACAAAAGGTATCGTACATTAATAACACAAGCGGATCTGATAATAATTGCCTGAGAGATAATGACGCTATCGTTTAACATATTTACAGAATTGTTTAATCCCTTCAGATTGTTCGGGCCTATCTTCGATAAAGAACTCCGTGTCTCCAGCCGAAGGAAAAGGTATTATTTTCTCCGTTCGGGCTATATCGTACTTTTAAGTTTTTTTATACTTATTGTCTGGTACTCCACTGTCGGAATTCGCAGCTCCGGCAACAATCTATATCAGGTCTCAAGATTTTCACAACTCGGCAGAAGTATAATCGTCTATTTTATTTGGTTTCAATTTATCATCGCTCAACTTACCGCCATTGTTACGCTAAGCTCTTCGGTCAGTGATGAAATTCATTCCGGCACCTTAAACGTTTTAATGACGACCCCGGTCAACAGTTTCCAAATTGTTATCGGCAAACTTCTCAGCAAATTACTGCAATTGGTATTACTGCTTGCTATATGCGTGCCTTTTTTGACGATAATCCGAATCTTCGGTGGTGTTCCCTGGAATTATATTGTCTCGAGTGTCTGTATTACGGTAACCGCCGTATTTTTTGCAGGCGCCTTAAGTCTTTTTTTATCAATATATTATCGACATGCTCATAGTGTTGTTCTGGTAGTTATTATCGGGTACTTGTTATTCTTCGGAGCTTTGCCCGGACTTATTGTGTGGTTCTCGGCAAGGGGCGTATTAAATCTGCAGGTTACTCATTCGGTAATTGCTCTTGTTAATCCCTTTTGGGCTTTGGCCGCGTTGACGCAAAAGCTCTCGACACCATCATTTAAGATTTTTAGCTGGCCAATGCATTGTTTGATTACCTCGATCGCTACGGTTTTCCTGCTTGCTATATCGGTATGGAAAGTCCGACATGCAGCTCTCAGTCAAGCGTTCCAGGGGAAAAGCGTAAGAAAAATTCAACCTAAAAATAATAATGGCACAAACACCCAACGACCGCAAATTGTAACCGGCCCTGTAAGGAGAGTTACCGGCTCGCCGGTGTTCTGGAAAGAAATGTACAAAGGATTCTTCGGGCATAGTAAGACTGATACTGCGATAATAATTTTGCTATTTGTACTGGCCATTTTAGCAGGGATTTTATTTTTATCTTCCTCTCGTAATAACAGGTTGATGGTATTTCCATATTACCTTTTGGGGGGTGTCTATCTGATTGCTATGATTAGACTCGCTATTTTTACCGCCGGTAGTATTGCCGGTGAAAAAGAAGCCCGCACATGGCCGATACTGCTAATGACGCCGCTCGAAAAAAAGGAAATTATCCTGGGCAAAGTGCTTGCCGCAATTTGGAGAAATATTCCGTTTTTGGTTATTTATATAGCATTACTCGGCGTTTTCTACACTTGCATTAATGTGCAAAGATTTTCCCTGAGTCAGATATCTATCAGTCTTCTTATAGCGACCGCCAGTATCGTCGGCTCCATGTTGTTCATAATCGGCAATGGTTTATACTTTAGCGTACGTTTCAGGTCGGCCGCGGCCGCTATCGCCGCAACGATTGGTTCGTATTTGATTTTAAGATATCTTTTCTGCGGTATATTCAATCCTTTTCGATTTGTTCTCATGAGGACTATAATGCGCAGCCGTACGAGTTATTTTGTTTTACGCTTCGCCGTTTCTATTGTTCCAACACTGATACTGAGTGGAATCGGAATAATTTTTATTTGGCGAGCGGTATGTCGGTTGAGACGTAACGTATTCTAAAGTTTTAGATTGATAATAATGCATCTGATATCGGCAAAAACAATTTCAGGTTTTTTCGGATTCTCCTGGCTGACCGGGCCGCTATTCGATAAGGAACTTCGTATTTCCAGCCGACGCAAAAGGAATTATGCCCTGCGATTTGCCTATATGATTTTTTTGACCCTATTTGTTGTAACAGTCTGGCTCAGTGTGGTTAAATTCCAGGGAGCGGCAACATTTCAAAAATCCAGAATGTCGGTAGCCGGTAAGAATATAATATCTACAATCATCTCATTTCAGTTTATAGCAACACAATTAATTGCGGTTGTCATGCTGAGCAATTCCATCAGTGACGAAATCTATCATCGTACATTGGGAGTTCTTATGACCACTCCAATCAACAGCTTTCAGATAGTAATGGGAAAGCTGTTCAGCAAGCTGTTACAGATTATCCTTTTGTTGGCCATCAGTGTGCCGCTTTTAGCTATTGTCCGAATATTTGGCGGTGTCCCCTTGAATTATATTTTTTCCAGTTTGTGTATAACATTAACGGCGGTGATTTTTGCCGGTGCTCTCAGTCTGAATTTCTCAATCAGCAATCGCCGTACCTACGTCGTCATCATCAAGACTATCGTAACTCTCGGGATTTTGTATATCTTTATTCCGGCAATGGCTGCCGCTCTTCTTCGTCCCCGATGGTTTTTTATTCCGGCATTCAGGAATCCTGTAAGTCGGTATCCGTTATTAATCGCCTTACTCCACTTCAATCCTTTCGGAGCCATGTCAATTAACACCGCGAGAATGCTTTCGCCTGCTATTGGAATAACTTCCTTTTCCTGGCCGCTTCATTGCTTGATAATGCTTGCAGCCTCAACGATTCTCATTGCCCGTTCCGTCAGGGTTGTACGTAAAGTGGCACTGCGTCAGGCTACCGGCTCTGCTGAGATTATCCCGAGATTACGATTAAGGCGAAAAAAAAGCCGTGCTTTATCTGCAACCGGCCGACAAATCGAATCGGCGGGTACTATCCGAGAAGTCGATGGGCCGCCCGTTCTATGGAAAGAACTGCGGGCTCCGATGATTCAGGGAAACAACAGTAGAAACAGTCTCATCGGTATGGTATTTGCCATTGTTGCCCTGTTGATAACTTATGCCGTTTTTGCGCGGCACGGATTTCTCGACGAAGATTTCTCCCATGTGATGTACGCCTTAATGTTTGTAGCGATAGGCTCGATTTTCCATATAATACTTTCATCAACCTGCATAACATCTGAAAAGGAATCGAGCGCCTGGCCTATCCTGCTGGCCACGTCGATGGACGATTGGCACATCGTTGCGGGCAAAGCTGTCGGAGTATTTTATAGATGCCTGCCTGTCTGGCTTCTTTTCGCCGGTCATGTCTTGATATTCGTTCTAATACAATATATTCACCCTGTGGCAATTTTACATTTGCTGATATTTGTTTCAGGGCTGGCGACGTTTCTGACGGGTATAGGTATCTACTGCAGTTCTCTTTTTAAGCGTACTACATGGTCGGTCGTCGCGAATTTCGCTTTCATGTTGTTTGTCTGGGTATTAATTCCCATAGTGCTCGGAATGATAGCAGCGATTACCCGCAAGACGGTAGTTATTCAGTCTTATATCTCGACCAATCCGCTATTTCAATCGTCGGTGATAATGGATGGCGCCGCCGGAGCATCCAATGCACATACATCATTATCCTCTCTAACTTACCACTGGCCCATGAGCGGACGTGACGAATCTGCTTTTTCAGCAACCGGAACTTTACTGGTTTATATGTTTATTTATATGCTCGGAGGTTTTTTCTTTACATGGCGGGCAAAGTGTCGTTTTAGACGTAATGTCTTTTAGATTATACATTCGATGAATAAACCTGCTGATATAACGAATATATTGATCGACTTTTTCAGCTTATCCTGGCTGACGGGACCGATCTTCGAAAAGGAGATGCGTGTATCGAGCCGCAGGAAAAGAAACTATTTTCTTCGAGTTGCATATATTATCCTCCTGACTTTTTTTATTGTATCCGTCTGGTTTTTTTCTGCGAAAAGGGGCGGTCCTAAAAGCGGTTCTTTAAGAGCTTCGCAAATATCCGAAACCGGTATATACGTCACTGCGACTCTCATTTGGTTTCAATTTATAGCCGTTCAGCTAATCGCCGCAGTGATGTTAAGCACAACAATCAGCGATGAAATTTATCGCCGGACACTCGGTACGCTGATGACAACACCGATCAACAGCTTTCAAATTGTGATTGGGAAATTGTTGAGCAAGCTGCTTCAGTTGATTCTGCTTTTGGCAATAAGTTTGCCGCTGCTGTCGATTATTCGTCTTTTCGGCGGTGTGCCCTGGAATTTTGTAATTTCAAGCTTATGCATAACTTTATCCGCAGCAATCTTTACCGGGGCTTTGAGCCTTTTATTTTCCATATACAACCGGCAGACACATACGGTAATTATAGGCACTCTTTTTACCTGTTTTCTTTTTTATATCGTGCCGTCTTTAATTCTGCAGCTTCTTCGATTCGCTTATAACGTTTCACTTTTTCCCGAGACCGTGCTTTTTTATATTAATCCTTTCATAGCCATCGATACATTAACCGAGCAGATGCTTACTCCTACTTCGGTTGCGCTTCGGCAATCATGGCTTATGCATTGTGCAATTATGTCCGGCCTTTCCGCTTTGCTGTTGGCTATATCGATGTTATGCATTCGCTCTGTCGGCCGGCGACAGGCAACCGGCCAGGCGGGTGTTTTGTTGACACGAAAAGAACGGCGTCTGGCCGACAGGAAAAATAGAATCAATACTGCAAAAACCAAGCGGATTAAGAAAATCCTTAAGGTAAAAGGCCCGCCGATCATCTGGAGAGAAATAACAAGTTCCTTCGCCAGAACCAGTCGCGTTACGATAATTCTAAAAGCGGTAATTCTCGTCCTTACATTAGCCTTCGCTTACGGATATTGTGGTTATAAGAATTACTTGTCACGCAGCGAAATTCAAATGACCTTTATAATCGCCTATTTCGCTATAGGTTTACTCCGGACCGCTACTGCATCCGCGACCTGTATTACCTCTGAAAAAGAAGCTCGCACATGGCCTATCCTGTTAACATCTCCGCTTTCCGTAAAAAATATTACCCTTAGTAAAATTCTGGGTTCGTGTTTACAGGCCTGGGTGTTCTGGTTTCTTCTCTACACCCACGTCATAGTATTTAGCGTAGCAGGTTACATACAACTAACTGCTTTCATACCTTTGATACTGTTGGTAGTAAGCAGTGCACTGCTGATATCTTCCATTGGCGTTTTTCTCAGTTCGTGTTTTAAACGAAGCTCGATATCATCGGCGGTAAATCTGATTTTGTTCTTTTGTTTTACAATACCTGTTTGCTGTCCTTTACCCATTTTCATTGCAAGCCCACTTTTTATGACAATAATGATATTGGGCAATGCAGGTGACTGGGACGCAATGGCAACACCATTTCGAATAACCAGTACTTCCTCAGGCCCATGGATATGGAATTTTGTGATTTCGCAGCTTGCTTTTCTTATTCCCGTGGTTATATACTTATTGCTTGCTTTCACAGCCTTTGCAATTGCTACAAGTAACATACGGCGGAAGGTTTTTTAATATAATTGAAAATTAATATGACAACAGCATTTATCAACATGGTTTCACGTTTGTTTAGCTTGTCATGGCTGACAGGCGCAATCTTTGAAAAAGAGCTAAGAGTCGCCAGCAGGCGACGCAGGAACTATGTTCTTCGCTGTGCTTACGTGTTGTTATTGACCATGATTTTAACGATGGTCTGGAGCGGAGTTGTGGAATATGGCGGTTCTTCCCTTCAGGTTTCCTCCCGTATGTCTATCGCCGGACAGTCCATCATCGCATTTATTATCTGGTTCCAGTTTTGTTCCTGTCAGATTATCGCCGGTGTCATGCTCAGCACATCCATCAGTGACGAGATATATCACAAAACCCTCGGATTGCTTATGACAACACCGATTAACAGCTTCCAAATTGTCATGGGAAAACTCCTAAGCAAATTATTGCAGTTACTATTACTGCTGGCGATTAGTCTGCCGTTGCTTGCCATCGTCCGCATCTTCGGCGGCGTGCCCTGGGATTATGTCATCTCAAGCCTTTGTATCACATTTACCACGGTTCTATTCGTTGGTTCGCTGAGTATGTTTTATTCGATATTTTGCCGAAAAGCGTACGTGGTAATTATTTTTACCATTCTGACATTAGGTGTACTTTTTCTTTTACTGCCTTCTTTAACTGCCTGGATTTGGTATATTATCACTGATAAACCTCCCGGGAAAGTTTTAACTGCGGTTATCTTTCTTCCCAATCCTTATTTTACCCTTTTTTTCAAGACCTTAATGCTGATTGAACCGCGTGCTGTGGGAGGTGCACCAAGGGTATTTTGGCCTATACATTGTGGTATAATGTTAGCTGCTTCATTCTTTATTTTACTTGTTTCTATCATCATTGTTAGAAAAGTTGCTTTGCGCCAGGCTACGGGGCAGCTTATCATTTCCTCCGGGAAAAACCGTAATCATAAACAGTCCGCTGCAAAATCCACCGCCGATAAACGGGATTTAATAGCAAACATCAGAGATGTAAAAGGTCCTCCTGTTCTCTGGAAGGAGTTGAGACTTCCGATATTGGGACGGCACAAAATCATTAATATAATATGTATAATCATCGGTGTCGGTCTGCTGCTCCTCACATATTCATTGTGTGCGAGGGAAAATATCCTCGACGATGAGGAAGTTCATATATTCTATGCTATAATTTTTGTAAGTTTGGGAATTTTACTGACAATCGTTATTCCGGCAACCAATATCACGACTGAAAAAGAATCACGTTCATGGCCTTTGCTGCTGACTACAACACTGAACGACTGGGATATATTATTAGGTAAATTTCTCGGGAACATACGGCGCCTGCTGCCTGTTTGGCTCTTGCTGTTCGGCCATGTAATAATCTTTAGTCTGTTCGGTTTTATCCATCCGGTTGCGCCTATACAGATATTCATTCTGGTAACATGGATCATAGTATTTCTTTCCTGTACCGGCATTTATTTCAGTTCCCGTTTCAAGCGTACGACTACAGCGGTTGTGATGAATTTTTTGCTCGCCGCGACAATATGGGCACTTGTGCCGTTATTGCTCTTCATCATCTCTGATTTTACGCATAGTAGTGATGATTTCGCCGAAGCTTATATGGACACAAATCCCCTGATCCATACTGTTGTCATTATGGAAGCTACTGCTGATGAAGGACATTTAAGAGTGGGGAATTACCACTGGATCGGTTTAGGAAATACCGACTTTTTTGAATCGATGACATGGATATTGGTCTGTATGTCGGGTTATATATTTATAGGTATAATCTTCGCCTGGCGGGCCAAATGCCGCTTCAGAAAGCATATCTTTTAACTGTTTTGATACAAATTACAACTCTTGATATTTTAAAGGCATTAGGGCTTATAAGCGGTTATTGACATCAGGACGTATGTCTCGTACAATTCGGAGATTATAGTAAATCTGAAAGGAAACAGAAAATGTATTTAAAGGGTGTCGTACTCGCCGGCGGGACCGGATCAAGGCTGATGCCGTTGACCAAGGTTACGAACAAACATTTGCTGCCTGTGGGGCAAAAACCGATGATTTTCTATCCGATTGAAAAACTCACCTCAATAGGCATCGAGGAAATCTTGATTGTAACCGGTGTTGACCACATGGGAGATGTCGTTAACCTGCTGGGTTCGGGTAAAGACTTCGACTGCAGATTTACATATAAGGTCCAGGACCAGGCCGGCGGAATCGCACAGGCACTGGCATTAGCAGAAAATTTCGCGGATAATCAGCCTATGGTTGTCATTCTCGGCGATAATATCTTTCAAAACAGTCTTAAAGGTCATGCCGATAAATTCGTGGCTCAAAACAAAGGCGCAAGAATTCTGCTAAAACAGGTGGCGAATCCTCAGCGTTTTGGTGTTGCGGAAATAATCGATAGCAAAGTTATCGGCATACAGGAAAAACCCGAACAACCAAAGAGTGATTATGCCGTAACCGGGATATATTTTTACGATGCTTATGTTTTCGACATTATACGCACGCTCAAACCATCGGCCCGCGGTGAATATGAAATTACTCATGTCAATGATGCATACATCGCCAGCGAGCAATTGGAATATGACATTCTCGATGGCTGGTGGACGGATGCGGGAACATTCGAATCGCTAAACAGGGCCAATGAACTGGTAGCTAAGGAACCACCTCAATAGCAAGGTATATATTCAATTATCCGAAAAATATGAAAGTTACAGAAACAAAACTACCGGGTGTGCTGATATTTGAGCCGGATGTTTTCTCCGATAAGCGAGGCTTCTTTTTGGAAACTTGGCGCAGCACAATATACGAGAAAGCCGGTGTCAAAGCTTCTTTCGTCCAGGACAATGTTTCGTTCTCCAGGAAGGGAATTTTAAGGGGCCTGCATTACCAATACCCGCAATCACAAGGTAAATTGGTCCAGGTCTTGTCCGGCAGCGTTATAGATGTCGCTGTCGATATACGAGCAGGTTCTCCGACTTATGGTCATTGGATCAGTGAAGAACTTTCAGATGTGAACCATAAGCAGGTATATATTCCACCAGGTTTTGCTCACGGATATTGTGTTAAAAATGAGACGGCAATTTTTTTGTATAAATGTACGGATTTTTATAATCCCAATACCGAACACGGTATTATATGGAACGATCCGGACCTGAATATAGAATGGCCTGTCACGGAGCCTGTTCTTTCAGCTAAAGATGCAAAATATCCAAAACTAAGCGATATTCCGGAAGATAAATTACCGCATTTCGGAGAATTTTGATGATATCTTCTGACGATGGTATTTTAATTCTGGGCGGTAAAGGAATGCTTGGCTCGGATATTGCAAAAACATGCAAACAGGAGGATTTTGACGTAAAGATTCTCGATTTACCTGAATTCGACATAACCAATCATCGTCAATTTGAAAAGACTCTCGGAAACGCACAGATAATTATAAATTGTGCAGCTTATACGGATGTCGATGGAGCCGAAACAAATCCCGATTTGGCGTATCAAGTCAACGCAGAAGCAGTAGGGCGTCTCGGTATTTTTGCTCTGGAGCATAATAAATGGATTTTACACATCAGCACTGATTTCGTTTTCAGCGGCGATTTAGAAAGGCCTTATATGGAAACCGATGCGGCAAATCCAATCAATATATACGGCAAAACAAAACTGGCAGGCGAACAACTCCTTGCAAAGAGCGGCTGCAACCACTGCATTTTGCGCATAGAGTGGACCTACGGCTCCGGCGGAGATAACTTTGTAACAAAACTCGCCGAACGTGCAAAATCTGCCGATATGCTAAAAGTCGTTGACGACCAGATTGGTTCGCCTACCGCCACAACCGAAGTTGCCAGGGCAATTTGCGCTTTAATAAATCATGAGCCGCAGGGTATATATCATTTTGCAAGTTCGGGTTATGCCAGCCGATTCGAAACCGCACGGTTTGTTTTTGACAAGCTCTCAATGGATGTTAAACTTTTACCATGCAAAACAAGTGACTATTCAAGTGCGGCGGCAAGGCCTTTGAACAGTCGATTCAACTGCAGTAAAATAACTGCTTTACTCGGTAGTCCGATAGAAGATTGGAAAGTGCCTCTGGAGCGATTTTTGAGGAACATATGAAAAATATCCTTGTAACAGGCGGGGCAGGTTTCATCGGAAGCAATTTTGTAAGGATGGTGCTTTCAGAGTACAGGGATTGCTTCGTAGTCAATCTGGATAAACTCACATACGCAGGGAATCTTGAGAACCTCAACGAATTTATGGAACACCCGAACCATAAATTCATAAAAGGTGACATATGCGACGGCGATTTAGTCGAGAAGATAATCGAACAATATAAAATAAGTGTAATTGTGAATTTTGCCGCTGAAAGTCACGTCGATCGTTCGATAAACGAACCTAAAGTGTTCATAGAAACTAATATAACCGGTACTTTAACCTTACTCGAGGCGGCTCGTGATAAAAATCTGGAACGTTTTATTCAAATTTCGACCGATGAGGTTTACGGCTCACTCGGTCCGAAAGGAAAATTCACCGAAAAGACACCCTTAAGTCCGAACTCCCCGTATTCGGCCAGCAAAGCAGCCGCAGATCACTTAGTCGGAGCGTTCGGTCATACATGGGGCGTAAAATATAATATAACCAGGTGCTCGAATAACTACGGCCAATACCAGTTTCCCGAAAAAATGATTCCTTTAATGATTAATAACGCTCTTAATAACAAAAAACTTCCGGTTTACGGCGACGGATTATACGTTCGGGACTGGTTGTATGTATATGACCATTGTACGGCTGTTTGGCAGGTTATGGAGAAAGCCCCGCCCGGCGAGATTTATAATATCGGCGGCTGTAATGAAAAGACAAATCTGGAGGTTATCGGCTTAATTCTTGATCGCCTGGACAAGCCTAAGTCCCTGATAAAACATGTAACCGACAGACCCGGTCACGACAGGAGATACGCAATAGATGCGAGCAAAATTATTAACGAGCTCGCATGGAAGCCGTCGGTAAATTTCGAGGAAGGTATAAACAAAACCATCGACTGGTATCTTCAAAATTCACAATGGCTCGATAATGTGGTAACAGGTGATTATCAGATGTATTACGAATCGATGTATGGAAATCGATAGTTTTTAAACAGGGTCACAACGCTGTTTAAGATATAATAAAAATGAAAGAAATGATAAGCAACATCGTATTTACAAAAAACCGTCCATTACAGCTGGAAGCGTACTTAGAGAGTCTGTATAGATTTTTCCCGTTAAAACTCATTCAAACTTTTATTATTTATAAAGCCGAATTGTTCGACCGGCAGTACGCTTTACTTTTTAAGAAGTACAAAAATTGCGTTGTGATAGAAGAAAATGATTTCCACGGTGACTTTATGCAGGTTCTTGACCGGGCCCGGACAAAATATATTCTGTTCGGAATAGATGATGTTGTTTTCTTCGATAAGGTCAGTTTCGAGGTTATCGACGGGACCTTCGAAGAGCACGGCAAAGACATATTCGGCTTCACTTTGAGGTTTAGTCCCGAATCTTTGAAAGACAGTCGTGATATTATTACCGAATGCACCGTCGCCGGAGAACCGGTTTACAGACTGAACTGGAAAGAAGGCCAGACGCCGCATACGAGGTATCCATTCGAGCTGTGTTGCACTTTTTATAAAACCGATTTTGTAAGAGAGATCATTTACGGCTCGATGATAAATAACCCGGTCATAAAAAATATATTCAAACCGACTTCGTTTATAATGAGGATTTTTGAAAGGGCCGGATGGAAACGGTCGATGCTGAAGCGCTTCGGATATTTTTTCAGTCCCAATACCCTCGAATCGTGGCCCTGCAGATGGTGCCGCAATAATAGCGAGCGGCTCCCCAATTATACTTATTTCCAGAAACTCTGTGCTTCCGCTATACAGGTGAACATGGTTAATACTTCAACAAAAAACGACCACTACGGTACAAGCGAGCATACGGTAGAGGCCCTCAACGAAAAATATGCGAATAATTACAGACTTGATGTTGATTTTGTCGCGGGAAAAAAACCTACCGAACCCGGATGCGGACACCAATATTTTAAGTTAAAAAAAATTGAAACCAAAGAAAATATTTTATAGTATCAGCATAAAAGAAAACGGACTTACCTATGAAAGAACCTTTGAAGTATTTTCTTGAGCGAACAACACCACTCGGAAATCTGGCACGAATGCACAGGCAGATGAAGCTTGAGAAAAAATTCCAAAAATGGGAAAAAGACGGCGCTACAGGCCCGATGCCCAATTTAGGCAAGCAAAGGGTGGTTGTGGAATATATAAAAAAATGTTCTCCCGATATATTCATCGAAACGGGGACCTACAAAGGAAAAATGGTTTATGCTGTTATGCCATACATCAAACGGATTTACTCCATTGAGCTTGATACGACGCATTATCAAAACGCCAGGAGGAGGTTTGCCGGTTATCCAGATATACAAATTTTGAACGGCCAGAGCGGTCAGGTTCTACCGAAGATTTTGAAAGATATCGACAAGCCGTGCCTGTTCTGGCTCGATGCCCATTACTCGGGCGGTTCCACCGCCAAAGCGAACATGGAAACACCAATTATGCAGGAAATTGAGTGCATACTCAAACATCCACTCGTATCGAAGCACGTTGTGCTTATCGACGATGCTCGATGTTTTGTCGGTCAAAATGACTATCCAACATTAAATGCACTCGAGAAATTTATCAATAGGGCCTGTCCCGACTGGATTTTTAATGTAGAAAACGACATCATCAGAACACATTCGAACGAAGGGCATATTAATGAGTCAAAACAATAGTACTACTGTTGCTGATACGACAAAAAGAAAAGATTTATGGCTAACCGAGTATGCCCGTAATATCACCTCGCAGTACGGCGAGGATGGAATAATCGAAAAAGTCCTTGAAACTCTGGGTGTAAATGACAAGTGGTGCGTGGAATTCGGCAGCTGGGACGGAAAGGCATGCAGCAACACTTATAATCTCATCAGCGACAAGGGATATTCGGCGGTGCTCATAGAAGGCAATCGTAAAAGATATAAGGACCTGTTAAAAACCTTTACCGGCAATGATAAAGTCATTATGTTAAACAAATTTGTCGGTTTCGACAGGGAAAACGGACTTGATGCCATTCTTAAAGAGACGGCAATACCGGTTGATTTCGATTTGCTTTCCATAGATATTGACGGAAACGATTATCACGTTTGGAACGCGGTAAAGGATTACAAACCAAAAGCAGTTGTGATTGAATTTAATCCGACCATTCATAAGACAGTCGAGTTTGTTCAAGCCCCCGATCCGAAACTTATGCAGGGTAGCAGTCTGTTATCGATCACGAAGCTGGCAAATGCAAAAGGTTATGAGCTTGTTTGTGTAACGAAGACCAACGCTGTTTATGTAAAGAGCGAGTTTTTCGAACTCTTCGGCATAAAAGACAACTCTGTGGAAAATATGATGACCGATGAATCTCTGATTACTCACATATTCTGTGGTTATGACGGCACGGTTTTTATCCGAGGCTGCGGCAAAATACCATGGCAGGGGATTTCTTATAATGAGTCCAGAGTTCAACAATTTCCAAAGTGGGCAATTAAAAAAGTCGGGGACCGAAACATACTTAGAAAAAAGATGGGAAAAATTTACAGACGTCTTCGAAAAAAGAACATCATTTAGTCCAATCCAGTTAGATTTCGATATTTTTTATCCGAATATTCATTGTTTAATCTTTTCTTGATATATAACAAATGTGAAAGAACAGTGATAAAAAAAGGAAAACATCGCTTATGCAGTTCAATTCCGTGATATTTATAATTTTCGGTGTCATCTTTTTTGTGATGTGGCCTGTTTTCCGCAGACGCAATAATATGCGATGGATATATCTTGTCGCGGCATCCTTTGTTTTTTACGGCTGGTGGGACTGGCGATTCCTGTTTTTAATCATAGCCAGCGGATTGATAGATTTCCTGGCTGGTTTGGGAATGGAACGCTTTTCGCGACACAGAAAACTGATGCTGGTCCTGTCGGTCACGGGAAATGTCGGCTCGCTGGCAATATTTAAGTATCTCGATTTTGGAATCGGCAACATAAACTGGATACTACAAAGCCTCGGAATCGAAACTCATATCCCTGCGGCTAATTTGATTCTACCGGTTGGAATAAGCTTTTACACTTTTCAGTCGATGAGTTATACAATCGATATTTATCGGGGACAGCTTCACCCGACGCGGAATATATTTCATTTCTTCGCCTATTTGTCGTTGTTTCCGCAATTAGTAGCCGGGCCGATCGTCCGCGCCAAGGATCTTCTTCCACAGCTAAAGTATGCAAAGCCGCTTAACGAGCAGCAAAGATGGGATGGACTCAAGCTAATCGTTTTCGGCTTTTTTAAGAAAGTCGTGGTTGCCGATACTCTTGCCATTACTGTAAATGCCGCTTTTGCTTCGAATACACCGACCGGGTCATGCAGCTACTGGTGGATTATTATGATTATGTTTGCCTTCCAGATATATTGTGATTTCAGCGGCTACAGCGATATTGCGAGAGGATTGGGCAAATGGATGGGCTATGAATTTCCGGTTAACTTTAACAATCCCTATATTGCCTCAAGTTTCAGAGAATTCTGGCAAAGATGGCACATTTCCCTGTCAACCTGGTTCCGAGATTATGTTTACATCCCTTTAGGCGGTTCACGTAAAGGGAAATTACACGGATATTCGGCAATGTGGCTTACAATGCTGATCTCAGGTCTCTGGCACGGGGCTGCTTGGCATTTTATCCTGTGGGCTGTTATGCATTCGCTGTTCTTGTCTCTCGAGCGTATAACCAACTGGCCCAAAAAACTATCCGGATTGCCCGGAGGTCGTCATCTTACAACACTGGCAGTTTTCATGCTCACAATTATGGCATGGGTATTCTTCCGGGCGGAATCTTTTTCTCAGGCAACAGCGGTATTTCGAATCATGTTAAATCCGGCCGTTTTTAATTATCCCGTTGCCGACAGCCTTATTGACAATAATGCCGTTAACGTGTTGTTGATTATAATAGCAAGCCAGTTGTTTTTCTACTTCGGTTGGGATAGAGCACAATGGGCGACATCAACATCAAGAGTAAGAACTACTTTTGAAACTGCTTTTATGGCTTTTTTGATTTTAACCTGTGTTTATATGCGTGCGCCATCGAATACATTTATTTATTTCCAGTTTTAACGATAAAAAATGAAGAGGAATAATACAAATACGATTATGAATCTGATTCGCAGCGACAGGACTGTAAGAGTTCTGTTTTTAGCTATAATATTAATTATTATTATGGGCTCGCTGCGTCCGAACACGACCAGTGGAATGTATGAGAAAAGGTTCTGGGTAAATAAAATTAGTTGGCAAAACTATGCCGACGTTGTTATTATAGGTGACTCAAGGACTTTGCTCGGAATTTCACCTGCACAGATGCAGAAAATATTAAAGAATAGACAAATTGTGAATTATGCATTTGGCGTTGGTAATATATATTTATCCGAATATCTTGATTCTGTTGAAGGTGTATTAAAACAGGAGAGCGATAGAAAAACAATCATCTTGGGTATAACACCTCATTCACTTTCAGATGACCCTGATTTTACGAGTCAGTTCTTTATGCTTAAAAATCTTTCAAAACAAGAGATATTTATAGACGTCCATTTTGCCGCAATAATAGACTTTTTCGAATATATGTCCTTTCATGATGCTTTATTGGGGATTTCTCCGGGACTTGCCAGTAGTAAAACACATAGGGATCTATTTTCAGATGGCTGGTTGGCATACGGCAAGAATCCGCCTGGAAAGAAAAATGAACTAAAAGAATATTTGAGAATTTATGAAAGATGCCAGGTGTCTCCCAAAATGATTGAAAATATAATGAGCTATATTTCAAGATGGAATAAATCTGGGATAAGAGTATATGGTTTCCTATTGCCTACCTGCACACAAATGGTGGAACTGGAAAAAGAATTGAGCGGCTTCAACCAGGCTGAGTTTATAAAAGCTTTTGAGAAGGCCGGAGGTATATGGATTAAAATTAACCCAGCCGGTTATGAAAGCTTCGATGGGTCACATCTTCAATGGGAATCGGCTCTTAGATTGTCTCGGGAACTGGCTTCAAGAATTGATGAGATAGAGAGTGAAAATTCTCAGCATTGATGATAATCTTAGTTAGATTGTTTTATATAGACTCAGGAGTTTAAATGAACAAGCATAAACGGATTTTTGTTGTTTATGGCATGAACTATAATCCGATCAAGCTTTTTTTTCAGACACAAAAGCTAATCAAAGGCTTTATTCGTTTAGGATATGATGTTCTTCCTTTCAATTACGATAGAGCTCTGCTTGAGATCAGCATCTTCAAGAGCAAGGCCTTGTCTGAGCGATTTTATAAATATCGGGTTGACTTGCTGTTAGTCGATCAAGTTCAAAGTTACAAACCCGATATTATCTATGTTAGTTTTGCCAGAGCTCTCGATGCGGAATCCATTAAAAACATGCGTCGAGCAGCCCCGAATGCAATCGTTGTTGGCGGCGATGAAGATCCATGGCCTAAACTCCAAAGGAACAGAATCGAAACGGCAAAAGAACTCGATGTATTAACTGCAACCAATGACGGCCAGTGGCTGCAGGACTACCGAGATGCCGGTGTAAAGCTGTGTAAGTTTATGCCGAATTGCTGTGATCCGGATATTGAATATCGATATAGCGTCGATGAAAAATGGAAGACGGATATTTTGTGGATAGGCAAATTAGGCCATCATGCCGATAAAAGTGAAACAATCAGAGAGAATTTGGTTAAGGAACTGGCCAAACATCCAAATTGTGCTCTATATGGGTGCTGCGGGAAACCGTCAATCGGTGGCATGGATTGCTTGTATGCTATAAGTGGTGCTCGAATCGGTGTAAATGTGAACGCCTACGGTCCGGTCAAATTCTGCCATTCGGACAGGCTCATTCGTTTTATGGCGTGCGGCACTTTCGTACTGGCGAGAAGATTCACCGGGGCTGATTTACTCTTCAAAGACGGTGAGCACTTGAAATACTTTGACGATATTACCGAATTCTTTGAATTAGCCGACTGGTATCTTAAGCATGAGACCGAAAGAAAAAAAATGGCGGAAGCAGGCATGGAAAGGGCTCATAAAGAATTTAACTGTAAGAAAATAGCTCAATACATCATAGACCTGATTGAAACGGGAACATACGATGCTCCGTGGATATAATCCCACCACCGAAAGAGTGCAAATTAACCGTTTATTCTAAGGATATAAAACAACATGGGAGATATCAACCAGCTTATATTTATACAGGAACGATCCGAGCAGTTTGAGGGTCCGTTTCTCGAGGTAGGCTCGAAGGATTACGGCACGACGCAGGATTTACGCTCACTTTTTTCCACAGGGAACGAGTACGTTGGCGTTGATATGGAAGATGGCCCCGGGGTTGACATTGTCATAGACCTTACAGGAGATTTTAAACAAGTTGATGCAAAGCTCGGCAACAAACGGTTCGGAACGATTTTTTGTCTTAGTGTACTTGAGCATTGTGAAGATCCATTCAAGATGGCACAAAATTTAACATTACTTTTAAAGCCGGACGGAAAAATCTGCATATCCGTTCCTTTTTCCTGGCAAATACATGGTTATCCAAACGATTATTGGCGTTTTACACCCGAAGGCATCAAAAAACTTTTTACTCGAATTCAGTTTGATTTGAAAAAAACTATGGCTGCCACTTCCAGAGAGAATGAATTTTATCAACTCGATGACGACCTGGGCAAAATATCATTCAGCTTCGGCAAGAATCGTAAAAGAGGTCACACATTTCGAGGCATTTCGGCCAAGTTTCTAAAAATACTATCGAAAATAGGGATATTATCCTGGCTAACGAGCTACCGCCATGTTTTTGCCCCAACCGGTATTTTTATGATAGGAGAAAAAACGTCTAAGATATCACGAAATGTTTAGAATTTTACTGGCACGGAAAAATCTTTTAAAAAGACGGCAGGTCCCTGAGTTCTCTTTCGACAATTTCCT